>Ga0210248_101163_pt1 | contig 20990 bp, 10 predicted proteins | sample ChrtobMetP3_32mM_FD_155493 | JGI IMG/M metagenome (GOLD analysis project Ga0210248, IMG submission 155493) | Chrysochromulina tobin associated microbial communities from unialgal haptophyte culture, Seattle, Washington, United States - P3_32mM | ecosystem: Host-associated > Algae > Haptophytes >...
CCGCCTTCTTGGCCGCCGCTTCCAACTCACGACGAAGCGCCGCCGCCTCCGCCGCCGCCGCTGCTGCGGCCTTCTCGGCGGCTGCTATCTCAGCTGCGGCTCTCTCGGAGGTTGCCGTTGCCTCTACGGCCTTCTCGGCCGCCGCCTTCTCGGCCGCGGCCTTCTCGTCGGCGGCCTTCTTAGCCGCCGCCTTGGCCTCGGCCGCTGCCTTCTCGGCCGCGGCCTTCTCGTCAGCGGCCATCTTGGCCGCCGCCTTGGCCTCGGCCGCTGCCTTCTCGGCTGCCGCCTTGGCATCGGCTGCTGCCTTCTCGGCCGCCGCCTTCACGGCCGCTGCTTTATCCGCCGCCTCCCTCTCCGCCGCCGCCTTCTTGGCCGCCGCTTCCAACTCACGACGAAGCGCCGCCGCCTCCGCCGCCGCCGCTGCTGCGGCCTTCTCGGCGGCTGCTATCTCAGCTGCGGCTCTCTCGGAGGTTGCCGTTGCCTCTATGGCCTTCTCGGCCGCCGCCTTCTCGGCCGCGGCCTTCTCGTCGGCGGCCTTCATGGCCGCCGCCTTGGCCTCGGCCGCTGCCTTCTCGGCCGCCGTCTTGGCCTCGGCTGCCGCCTTCTCGGCCGCCGACTTCGCCTCAGCCGCCGCCACGTTGGCGGCGGCACGCACGGCTTCCAGCTCACGACGAAGCGCCGCCGCCTCCGCCGCCGCCGCTGCTGCGGCCTTCTCGGCGGCTGCCTTCTCAGCTGCGGCTCTCTCGGAGGTTGCCGTTGCCTCTGCGGCCTTCTCGGCAGCCGCCTTCTCGGCCGCGGCCTTCTCGTCGGCGGCCTTCTTGGCCGCCGCCTTGGTCTCAGCCGCTGCCTTCTCGGCCGCCGCCTTGGCCTCGGCCACTGCCTTCTCGGCTGCCGCCTTGGCCTCGGCTGCCGTCTTCTCGGCCACTGACTTCGCCTCAGCCACCGCCAACATGGCGGCGGCACGCACGGCTTCCAGCTCACGACGAAGCGCCTCTGACTCCTCCGCCGCCGCTGCTGCGGCCTTCTCGGCTGCTGCTGTCTCAGCGGCGGCTCTCTCGGTGGTTGCCGTTGCCTCTGCAGCCTTCTCAGCCGCTGCCTTCTCCGCAGCAGCCTTTTCATCGGCTGCCTTTTTGGCCGCCGCCTTCTCGGCCGCGGCCTTGTCCGCCGCCGACTTCTCCGCCGCCGCTTCCAACTCACGACGAAGCGCCGCCGCCTCCGCCGCCGCCGCTGCTGCGGCCTTCTCGGCGTCTGCCTTCTCAGCTGCGGCTCTCTCGGAGGTTGCCGTTGCCTCTGCGGCCTTCTCGGCCGCCGCCTTCTCGGCCGCGGCCTTCTCGTCGGCGGCCTTCATGGCCGCCGCCTTGGCCTCGGCCGCTGCCTTCTCGGCCGCCGTCTTGGCCTCGGCTGCCGCCTTCTCGGCCGCCGACTTCGCCTCAGCCGCCGCCAACTTCGCCGCGGCACGCACGGCTTCCAACTCACGACGAAGCGCCGCCTCCGCGTTTTCGGCTCCTGCCTTCCCCACTGGTGCCTTCTTCTCGGCTGCTTCGTTCTCATGGAGCACTGCCATCTCGATTGCTGCCGCCGTCTGCTTCGCTGCTGCTCTGGGGGCTGTTGGCTTCGCCTTCTTGACCGCTGCCTCCTCTTCGAATGCCACCTTCTCCGCCGCCTCGGGGGAAGCCTTCATCCAGCCCCATGCTCTCCAGATCACGTAGCCCATGATGAGGATGAGCAGGCACGCATCGAGGACAAGCATCATCGAGGTCCAGTAGGCTTGGACTGCGTGCTGCTGCGGCGAGATGTCGGTCGGAGTGAAAGGTGTGGCCTGCGATGGGATTCTTACTGCAACCTTGCTGCCGTGCTGCCAGGTAGTCTCTGCATTCGTCTGCCGCTTCTGCCGAGACGTGTGGATCTTCCGGAGCGCCTTCACCGCTGGTGGGACGATCAAGGTGAGCACGCTGGAGATGATAAACCATGCGACCCGCCAAGGCACCGGAGCGGCGTGTGGGAGCTCGTTTACGAGCACGTGCGCGGCAGCGGCTGGAGCGGCATGTGGGAGCTGGCTTGCGAGTACGTGCGCGGCAGCGGCAGGATCGCGCAGTAGGTTTCGAGCAAGTTGTCTGACTGCTGCGCCGACTGGAAGTAGCGCCCCTTTTAGCCACCATGCTCCATGTGCTGCTTTCGTGATGGTTGTTATGGCCGCCGGAGTCCCCGGTGGCGCAAACTGATTCAGCAGTTGTCTCCGCGGAATGTCGAACAGGGGCTGGTTCCACCAAGTGGCTGCGACTGTCCAGAAGACACGTAGGTCCATCATGCGCGCGCACGCTTCGCAAGTCAAAATGAAATGAAGACCTTCCCAAAAGGAACGAACGGATTGACGTTTTCACTTTGTCCGTTTGCATGCTGGTCCTTTTGTCAGAAACACACATGATATTGCTGCGTATCCATAGTGTGACATGATCGGATAATCTTCCCTTTTCCGCACGTCTGTCGAGTTAACGTTCACAGATGATCGGATGTAAGTTGATGAAATGGGACTACTCTCTACTGTGTACCAAATGTCGTAATGTGTATTAACCTGGAATACTTAAATATAGAGGATATAGGGACGGGGGACAACGGGGGACGCCGCCTGACCCTAAGGACTCCGCCGGACTTCGTACAGTAAATCCTATTCGACCCGCGTGTTTATTAAGAGTCGACGGGGGAGATTTTGCTTCACCCGTCTTGCGTCTACCCAGCACGAATTGCGGGCCCGATTGCGTGAGTGAGTGAGAGTGAGAGTATCACTCACTCACTCACTCACTCACTCACTCACTCACTCACTCACCCACTCACTCACCCACTCTCACTCACGCCGGTTGCGATCGGCCCTGTCGTCCTGCTCCCCGTCCTCTTCCTCCCAAGCTGCGAGGAGCGCTTCACCCGAACGTACGGCATTTTCACACCCGGTCGTGGTTCGCATCGCCGCCAGCGCGTTGTCGCGTACACTATTGACCAAGGGCCCACAACCGATGAGTTGCAACCGCCTCCGCCATCACTGCCGTCACTGCCAATCTCACAACCAGCGTCCGCTGATGGTATCGAACTTTCCAAGAACTTTCCGATAGACGGTCAGAGCTCCACACGCGACCTTTGCATGCCGACGAGACCTTTGCATGCCGACGAGAGCACGCCCGTTCTGGTAGCTACGCATCGGCTCGTGGCTTACGCGGCACGTCGGCAGCCAAGTCATCAGCCGAGCTCTGCGTCGGCAATCGGCAGGAGCTCGGCGTTGGTCGAGACCCCGCCTGAGGTGTCTTCAAGGGGAGAGATCAGCTTTCACAGCGCCTTAGATGGCGTCCCGAGCTCATCGCGTCGCTGGCCGTCGCCCCCGATGAAGATCATGACATTAGATCCCTTTCGAAATGCGGTGGCAATCCTGCTGCGCTTCGATGCCCCGAGGATCGAACCTGTCTTGGCCCTGAAGACCAGATCAATGATGCCAGTGGAGGCGCGCAGCTTTTCGCTTGCCCTCTCATGCCCCTGCTCGCAGGCCTGGCCGTTGATGGAGACAAGAACATCGCCCTTGCTCACATAGGGGGCCAGGGGACTCGTTGGGCTCACGTCTGCGATTTTGACCCCGCCGCCTGCGCTGCGGTCCATGAGGTTGATGCCAATCGCCATCCCGGGGACTATCTCCATCTTGATCTCCAAGCACGCGCCACCGTCGGGTTTGGGGAGCGGGTTCGGCGCGCTATCGTCCAACTCACGACGAAGCGCCGCCGCCTCCGCCGCCGCCGCTGCTGAAGCTCTATCGGCGACTGACTTCTCAGATGCTGCTCTCTCGGCCGCAGCTTTTTCCGCTGCGGCCTTCTCTTCGGTTGCCTTCCTGGCCGCCGCCTTCTCGGCCGCCGCCTTCTCCTCGATTGCCGCCTTCTCAGCAGCTGCATTAGTCTCTCTTGCCGCTTTGTCAGCTGCTGCCTTCACCTCCAGTGCCGCCATCTCATCGGCTGCTTTCTTTGCCGCCGCCTTCTCGGCCGCGGCCTTGTCCGCCGCCGACTTCTCCGCCGCCGCTTCCAACTCACGACGAAGCGCCGCCGCCTCCGCCGCCGCCGCTGCTGCGGCCTTCTCGGCGTCTGCCTTCTCAGCTGCGGCTCTCTCGGAGGTTGCCGTTGCCTCTGCGGCCTTCTCGGCCGCCGCCTTCTCCGCCGCGGCCTTCTCGTCGGCTGCTTTTCTGGCCGCCGCCTTCTCGTCGGCTGCCTTCTCGGTTGCCGCCTTGGCCTCGGCCGCTGCCTTGTCCGCGGCCTCCCTCTCCGCCGCCGCCTTCTTCGCCGCGGCATCCAACTCACGACGAAGCGCCGCCGCCTCCGCGTTCTCGGCTGCTGCCTTCTCCACCAGTGCCTTCTTCTCGGCTGCTATGTTCTCATGGAGCACTGCCATCTCGGCTGCTGCCGCCGTCCGCTCCGCTACTGCGTTGGGGGCTGTTGGCTTCGCCAACCGTTTCTCGAAGGTCGCCGTCTCGACTGCTGCTGCTGCCGTCTGCTCCGCTGCTGCTTTGGGGGCTGTTGGCTTCGCCGACCGTTTCTCGAAGGTCGCCGTCTCGACTGCTGCTGCCGCCATCTGCTCCGCTGCTGCTTTGGGGGCTGTTGGCTTCGCCTTCTTGACCACTGCCTCCTCTTCGAATGCCACCTTCTCCGCCGCCTCGGGGGAAGCCTTCATCCAGCCCCGTGCTCTCCAGATCACGTAGCCTATGATGAGGATGAGCAGGCACGCATCGAAGACAAGCATCGTCGAGGGCCAGTAGGCTTGGACTGCGTCCTGCTGCGGCGAGATGTTGGACGGCTTCTGCCGAGACGTGTGGAACTTCCGGAGCGCCTTCACCGCTGGTGGGACGATCAAGGTGAGCACGCTGGAGATGATAAACCATGCGACCCGCCAAGGCACCGGAGCGGCGTGTGGGAGCTCGTTTACGAGCACGTGCGCGGCAGCGGCTGGAGCGGCATGTGGGAGCTGGCTTGCGAGTACGTGCGCGGCAGCGGCAGGATCGCGCAGTAGGTTTCGAGCAAGTTGTCTGACTGCTGCGCCGACTGGAAGTAGCGCCCCTTTTAGCCACCATGCTCCATGTGCTGCTTTCGTGATGGTTGTTATGGCCGCCGGAGTCCCCGGTGGCGCAAACTGATTCAGCAGTTGTCTCCGCGGAATGTCGAACAGGGGCTGGTTCCACCAAGTGGCTGCGACTGTCCAGAAGACACGTAGGTCCATCATGCGCCGCCAGTCGAAGTGGAGATATAAACGAGCGAATGAAACGCGTGAAATGAAAATTAGGCGACCCAAAAAGGAAATGTAAGAATCGTGCTGACACCGAGTTTCGTTTTCATGCTGCTGCTCCCCGTTTTTACTTTTCATGCGCATAGTGCAAGATACAGAAAGAAAATGAATTTTTGGCAACGTTGCATGCGAGAGTGCAGCAGCAGAGGGTTGTTGGGTTCTGGACAGCGCACGCCAGCCAGAGCTTCGTGTGGGCTCCGAGCTCTACTGCCGTCACCGCCCGGACAGAAAAATGTCGGTGATTGTCGGCAATGCGCTCGACGACCTTGTCGGCGCGATCGTCGCGCGCAAGAGCGACGAGGGCTTCATGTCAGCCGTCGACCGCCAGTTTCTGGAGATGGAGCTGTTTATGCTCAAGGGCCGCATCGACCACTACAAGCAGGGCGAGAAGGCATCGGATGGCGACAAGGAGCTGCTCAAGGGCAAGCTCGCAGAGGAGCTCGCCAACCAGAAGGATATCTTCACGTATCTCAACGGCGAGCTGGCCAAGAAAACGGACGAGATCGTCGAACTGCAAGAGCGGCTGATTGCGCTGCAGGAAGAGAACGACCGGCAGATTGCAGACTCGGAAGCTCGGCTGATGGAGGCCAAGGACGAAGCCGACCTCGCCGCGGCCACCTCACACCAGGCTATCAGCGCGATGCAGGTGGAGCTCGACATGCTGAACGCGTTCAAGAAGCACAAGGCAGAGATCGAGGCAGATTTGCTGCTCAAGACGAGGCAAATCGAAGACAACGCTGTGGAGCACGCGACGGCGATCAGCGACCTCGAGCGCAAGCACGTGATGGAGAAGGACCGGCTCAAGAAGGAGATGCTCCTAAAACTGCGCGAGACCAAGGCCAACCTGCTCAAGATGACGGACAGCCAGCTCGACACGACGACCAAGCGCACGATCGCCGAGAACGAGCAGATGGCATCGGAGCTCGCGTGGCAGTCCAAGGAGGCGGAGAAACTGATCAAGAAGAACGATAAGCTCCTCGCCGACAACAGCACTCTCCGGCGCGAGCTCGAGCTCTCTCGACAGACCGAGACAGAGATGGCCAAAAAGGTGAATGTGTACCAGAAGACGCTCGACACCCTGATCAGCAAACTCTCTTCTATCGAGGCCAACAAGGAGGCGGACGCAAAGATCACGAAGATGCACAGCGACGACGCGGAGCGTAAGCGCACCGACCATGTTCGGCATACGGAGATCCTCATGGCGCGCCTCGCCGACGCCAACGACAGTGCCGAGGCCGCAGAGGCTAATCTTCGCCGCACAATCGCCACCCTGAACGACGTCGAAGCACGGCATGCCGCCGTGCTCGCGCTGCAGGACGACGCGGTGCGCTTCGCGCTGCAGTGCTTTGACGACGTGCGACAGCGTCGCTCACAAACGCGCGGCGGCGGCTCGCCACCCACGGGCGAAGTAACGGGCGAAGGCTCCCCGTCGGGGCCGGCGGTCGAGCGCACGCTCGCTACGGTCAACGCCGAGGACAGGGAGGAGGTGCTCGGATACTTGCTCGAGCAGCTGCGCGCGTACCAGCATCAGCTCCAGGAGCTCGCGCTGCACTCCGCGTGGGAACAGCACGTGAGCCAACAGAGCAACGCCATACTGCACACCTCCTCAATTGGTGCTCACTCGCTGCCTCCCATTGCCGGCTCGACCCGCTCCCGCGGCATGAGTGGCAAGCAGACCTCGCCCGAGCAGGCCTATGCTCAGTCCTACGCTTTCGCCGGCGGCGGCGGCGCCAGGACGACGTATGGCGTGCGTGGCGCGTATCGATGATCGCATTGAGGCGCGTACAGAAGGGGGGAGCCCGGTGAGGTCCGGCCGTGGACACTAGTGGACACGAACTGTGATGAAGGATCGCGATGGCTGGCTCTGGCTAAGGCTCTGTTAGGCTCTGTGGCCGAGGCCACCTCGGATACGATTCATGGTTGTGCGCTGGGATGGCCACAGCGCACGGGGACACGTGCTCCGTGCTCAGCTGGGTCTGTCCTCGTGGGTATCGCGAAGGGTTGAGACAGATAGAGGGCCTTGCATGACGGCAGCGTATAGCCGTATACCGCAGCGCCTACGTGTTGGTTTATAGTGCATTAGAGGCGAGGGGCGGCGTTGTTGCCCGCTCACCTCTGTCAGTCATGCGTTGTGGCTGTTGCTCGGTTTGGTCCGTAAATCATCTGTGCATGCTAACGTAAGTGAATGACGTAAGATAATCGACGGCTTGCGCCGCGGCCATCGCATGGCCGCGGCCGGCACGGGCCAACAGCTCTACTCCGTAGGGCTCTCACGCGCCTCAATGTTCATCGGCGCGCCCCCGCCGCCCCCGCCCCACGCCCACCGGCCGCGGTACAAGATACACTTTCTTCCACGTACACGATGCCTGCCGATCACCCCGCTCCGTCATGTCATGCTTCTATGCTCGTGATTCGGTGCTCGGACGGGCCCCTGGCCCCCCTGCTACGTCGTGTCGTGTTTCCATGTTCGTGATCAAGTATCGGCCCTGTGAGTGACATGTGCTTTTCTCGTGCTCCGGGACGGACTCTCCGTTCTGTGGTCGTGCTTCGACATGCTCCGACTTCCAGGCACGTGTGTGTTGTGGGGAGAGCACGCGGGGCTCCTCGTCGTTCCGAGCCCAACCGCAGCCAGGGCTCGAGCGGGTGCCAGGGCTCGTCATTGCCCTCGAGCGCATGAGCGAGGGTAAGGGTGAGGGCGAAAGCGATGCGCTCGAGCGGACTGCGGACGCCACGGACGGGCTCGTCGCGGTGGTTTCTGACTTGTCGCATCCGCTGCGACGTGACGCGGCGCCGTGTCTTCGCGAGGTCCGATGATCCTTTCGGACATCACCAAACCTGACATCCTCATCAGCAGCGAGCCGAAGGGTGAGAGGGCTCGAATTCGTCTCCCAAGGGAACGGCACGACCGGGAGATTGTCGCCGAGCTCGAGACGCAAGCCGAGCTTGCCCAGGTGCACGGAGCTTAGGGCGAGGGTCGCAACCTTGTCCGTGTCATGGATCTTGTTGTCGTCCAGTCGCACGAAACGAATCGCGTCGCAGTGCTCAAGGGCGCGAATGACGGCCACAGCTCCGCGAGTGCCAATCTGATTGTGATGGAGCAGCAGCCACTCGAGTCGTTCGAGTGCGCCCGTGCTCAGCGTCTCCGCGACCGTCTCAGCCTCCGCATCGGTCCACCCCAGCCCGCTGAAGTTGAGCAAGGTCGTGCTGCTCGTGACGCGCTTGAACTGCGCCGCGTACAGCTGGTTGACTATTGGCTCGTCCTCGGCTTCATTGGCCAACGAACGGAGCGTGAGTTCTCTTGCGAAGCTCTGGGGGCAGAGCGGCGCGATGCGGTAGAGGGGCGAGGTGCAGAGTGCGATCACCTCTGTGAGCGAGAGAGCTGGCGCGCCCAGAGGGCTGCTGCCGTCCGTGCTTAGCCTGCAGCCTCGGCCGCTCATCACTGGATGCGTCGTAGTCGTCCTCCAGCGGCTCAGTGTGGGGAGGCTGATGCTCTGAGGCACGGATGCTCTGCGATCCTCCTCCGCTTGCTCTGCCGCACGCCGCCTTGCCTCGTGTCGCTCCGCCTTTGCCTGCGCTGCTACCGACTGATTTGGCACCAGCCGCGCAGCATCCTCCGCCGCAGCTCGGGCAGTCTTGTCTGCCTCCTCCCTCTGCGCCTCCGCCGCTGCGCTCCGAGTGGGGCCTGCTGTGGAACCTAAGGGCGAACCTAATGTGGAGCCTATGGCGGCATCCACAGCGTGCCGAGCCAGCGCGGACATGTTGAGCACCCTCCGCCAGTCCTTGACGAGGCTGAACAGGCTCTGCTCGAGCAAGGGCCAGCCGCGTCGGTTCCAAGGAACTGTGGGGAAGTCGTACGGGATTGGGTAGCCGGACGGGTAGTCACGGGGTAAGGCCGTCTGGCACAGGACCCAGACGTGGGGGTGCGCGTACAAGTCACCCATGCTCGCACGCCCGGTCTCAAAGAGGGCCGTCTCCTCGCGCGTGCGCCAGACGCGCTTGGCAGCGTCTGGGTGCTGGTGCAGCGAGCCCCAATCCCACACCACGCCCCAGCGCTTCTCAAGCCACGCGCGCCCCTTACCAGCATACGCGTGCGCGGCTGCCTCAAGGCGCCCGATGCCTTTGCTCACCGGGTCGTTGTGCCCAGCGAGGAAGGCGCGGAGCAGCACCGCCAGCTCGCAGAGCGTATGTCCCTTGGGATCGCAGTGCCATGGATGGAGCCAAACTGCCGAGACGACGAGCAGAGGCAAGCCGAGCGCCTCATCGTGCAACCGGCACGAGGCCTGCAACTCGCTGACGGTGAGAAAGGCGTCGTACGGGATCTGCTGGCGGCAGGGCAGCGGCTCGCCACGGGCAGCTTGCCTAATGAGCCACCGAGCGTCGAGCACGGCGATCGCATCGTCCGCCAGCGCTAACTCCACGTCAATGCCGCCCACCGCTCGCCACGCCGCATGCTGCTCTGGACTGACGACCACGGCCCGCCGGCGTGGCACCTTGTGCGTACTGGTCCCATACAGGCGTGGCGCGGGCGTTCCGCCGAGCGAGCCGCCACCCGGCACGAAGATGCCCTCGCTCTGAGCGATGCCCATGCCGCTAAGCAGCTGGCCCAGTTGCAATCCGATGCCCAGAGCTTTGTTTCGGTGCTCAAGCTTCTGGTTGCGAAGCAAGCGCTGCGTGAACGAGGCCCATCGAGCGAGGGCGCGGCTCCCGACGTGGACCAGCGGATCGGCTCGCGTCGTGAAGCCGCAGACCAAGGAGTAGAGCCCTGAGATTTTGTCTTCCTGGCACCGATGCGCGAGATAGGCCGCATCTTGACCCATCTTGAGAATCGCAGCTGCTACAAGAGATGGGAGCGGCCCGTTGGCCAAGCCGAGGGCATCGCGAACCACCTCCACCTTGTCCGCGGCCGAGAGGTCTGAGGCCGGCGCAGGCAGGTGTGAAAAGCGGATGTGAGGCATTCGTCTTGATTGGAGTTCCTCTAGCGGCTCGACGAATTGCTTGCCGTGTACGATCGAGCGTTGCCGTGTACGATCATGAACATGCCCACACGATTCTGTATCGGCGTCGTTGAGCGAGGCGTACCACTTCATGAGCTGAGACGAGCCAGCGTCGGCTGAGCCCTGCATAGAGAACTGAGCTGCACATTATAGATTTTTTCGAAACCGTGATCGCCGAAAAGTGTTGCATGCATACAACGCCGCATTGCCCACAGCCGGGACTAGGACTCTTTATGTACATGCGCATGGACATGCACCGGACATGACTCGCATTCGTTTCTCATCTCACACGACAACCGGATGGTCGTACCCGAAGGCCTGGAGCGCAAGAAGCAGGCGCACTGGATGAGAAGCCACAGGTGTACAGGGCGGGATGTGCAAGGCTGAGGTAGTGGAGGTGTCTCGGGTAATGCTGCGCACCGAGTGCTCGTGCATGTAGCCGGGCACGAGCTCAACGAACGCCAACTTGCAGTTGTCAAGGCCAACGCAGTTCGAACACAGAGTGAATGCAGCGGCTGCGCACGTGGATCGTCAAGCGAATGTAAGAAGATGTGCGGGCGCGCCATCGCGCGAGCATTCGAGGTTTCGATGGCGCGTACGTCCACGCAGCTGGCCACTAGTGTACAGGCTGAGTGTGCGCTCGAGGGTGGAGGTCTGCTTTGCATCTGCGTTTCGGAGGAGCATGGCGATGAGGTCGGGGACCTTGACCTCCTGCCTCAATGCGATGAAGTTGTTCTTGCGCTCCTCGGTCATGTCGCGCATCTTGTAGGGTGGCATTCCGGCAGCGGGAGAGTGTGGTCGAAGAGATGGCGAGAAGGACCACCACGGCGAAGTTCGTGAACAAGTTTACCAAGTTTTCAGTCCAGACAGAACAATTGTACCAAGTTTGCCACCGAAAGCCCCTTTAGGTGTGTATCCGGTTGCAGTTTTATTGGGGGGGTTTTCACACTGTGCCGTAAACTGCAATGCTGAATGCAGCACAGATATGCGACTCACACGTCACACCTCCTCGGTGCAATCCGAGTTGCATCCCTGTGTCGGCATTACTGATGATGCACCGAATCCGAATCGCAGTCGCAGGCGCCATCCGAGACATCCTCACCGAGCTTCTCGCTAGCCCTCCGAGGACTCACCCACCTCAGGTCATACACGGGGTGCAGAGTCCCGAGCTCCGCGGCGAGCAGCGTTCAGCTCCCCCTTTAGAAGGCCTCGCCGTCGATGAAGCGCTGGTAGAAGGCGAGCGAGGCAGCCGGCTGGAAGGTAGGCACCATGTGGCCGGCGAGACGGATGGTCACGAACGAAAAGTCGAGCTTGGGCGCGGAGGGGACCGTGTAGCTCGTGACGTAGCCCGAGGGCGCGCGGGAGTCTTTGGCTGTGTACCACGGTCGCCACGCCTCCTTCTCGGCGATCGTGCCCGTCTTCTCGAGCGCATCGATCCACTCCTCGTTGCCCTTGTACGGCACGCATGCATCGGCGTCGCCGTTGTACACAAGGCAACGGATCTTAGTGGCCAAAAAGGGCCAGAGCGTGACGCTCGCCGGGCCGGACGAGCGGTACTGGAAAGTTGAGCCAGAGCTCGAGGGCAGGTGCAGCGCCGCGCGCACCTCGGGCGTGGTGATCCACTTCTCCGTCGCGTCCATGCCGCCGCACGACCAGTCGAAGCCGCCCGTCTGCGCGGGCTCCGACGAGCCCTCAACGAGGGCGGACGTGCCCGTGGAGAGCCGCGCGCGCAGGTGGTCCTTGAGCCAGCGCATCGACTTGCCCTCCTTCTTGAGAACAGCCGCCTGGTCCGGGCAGTTGTCGTAGATGTTGTACACGTTATGTGGCCCCACCTCGATGTGCACCTGCTCGATGAGCTCGTCGCAGCGCGCGGAGATATCAGGGAAGTTGCACTCCTTGTACACGGCGTCGTACAGCTTTTTGCTCACCATACCCTTGCCGAAGTACATGTCGACGTCGTTCTGCTGCGAATTGGGACCGTTGCATTCAACGCGCGTCGCCGTGCCGCCCCAGCACGCATTGCCTGCGGCGATGCCCTTGAGGCCGAGCGACGAGTTGTATGGCTCGTGCGTCAGGATGTAGTTCGCGATGTTGGGGCCATACTGGCCGAAGTAGCTCTCGCCCGTCAGGTAGAGGTCGTTATCGGCGAATTCAGGGAAGGCCGTCTTGAATGCCCGCAGCGAGTGCGAGTACGCCTCTGCCTGCGAAACGTCATCCCAGCTGCAGCCCACCTTGACACCGCCCTTGACGCACTCCGAGTAGCCCGAAGTCTGGCCGGAGCCCGCCGGCGACTCGAGGTACAGCATGTTCGACACCTTGTTCCATGAGAACGGATTTGCATACGTGTTCGTCTGTCCGGATTCGTCGGTCTCGATCTGGAAGTAGCCCATCTCGGTGTAGAGCCCAACGAGAATGGAACTGCCACCAGGGCCGCCCTGGTGCCACGTGACGAGCGGGTCCTTTTGGGGGTTGCGCTGCGAGGTGTGAAACTGGTAATGAATCTTGAGTGAGTCGTACGGATTGAGCTCGAATGGGCCAGGCACGGTCAGGAAGCCGGAGTATGCATCAAAGGGCCACGACGAAGCGTTGCCAAAGCCGGGCAGGTATGCGATCTTGTCCGCCGCCGGCGCAGAGAGTACCGAGGATACGATGGCTGCAGAGACCAACAATTTGGACATTGTACCCCGCGGCGTCAGCGGCAGGAGCCCCGGCGACCCCGACGAAAGACTGACGATTCGACACACGTTTGAACAATGTAGGGTGCATGTATTTAAATTTGCACGAGAGTCCGGCACCCCCTGTGTTTTTCAGCAGATTTATCGGGCTGATCGATGTTGGTTTGGTTTCGTTAAGGATCCCTTACAATGTTCCAAAATGATATTGGCGCGGGGTTGGCGCGACCGGAAGCGCAAGGGCGCCTCGGCATCGTTCCGCACATGTCGGTGCCCTTCGCCGCGTCCTCGCACAGCAAGCACTGGCTCCACGCGAGCCCGGAGGTGCTCACCGATCGCCGCCGTGTGGCGCGCGAGCGCGCGATTGCGATGCTCGGCGAGGCGGCTGCGAGCAGCGGCACTGAGGATGACCTGACGCCGCTGCCAGCTGAGGAAGAGGCGCTGCTCCTTGCGTACTGGGAGATGAAGATGCAGGAGGTCTGCCGCAGCGAGAACGCGCGCGATCCCAGTCGCTTCACAGATCGAGTGCTCGCAGCCGCCCAGCTCTACTTCAAGCGATTCTTCCTAGTTGTTTCGCCCATGGAGGAGAGCCCTCTAGCCGTGATGTTCGCGGCGCTCTATCTTGCCGGCAAGGTCGAAGAGGAGCGCATCGAGCTCGACCGGCTCGTCGAGCTGAGCAAGCTCACGCCCGAGGTCCTCCTCGAGCAGGAGATGCGCCTGCTCGAGAAGCTTCGCTTCCAACTGCTCACGCGCTCGCCATTTCGCTGCCTCGCGGGCCTCGAGCAGGATTTGCATGCGGCGCTCGCCGGCGTGTCCGACGGTAGTGCCGCCGCCCTCGCGGAGCTGCCTGAGCTCCGCGTCGCCACGCGAGCTGCCCTCAAGCGCGCCCTCTGCGCCGACACGCCTCTGCTCTTCTCACCGCTGCACATGGCGCTCTCCGCGCTGCTCGAGGCCAACCGAGCGCGCTCTGTGCCCATCGACGTGGCCGCTTGGATGCACAAGCAGTTTGGCGACGAGGTCGGTGCCGTCGCGGGCGCTCTCGAGGGCCCAGGGGCGGGTAGCTCCCTCGTGGAGCTGCTGCAGCGCGTCGAGAGCACGACGGCGAGCTCGCTCAGCCAGAGGGTCGACCTCAGCGCCAAGCAGACGAAGCCACGGCTCAAGCATGCAGACACGCAGCTCAAGCGGCTGCGCCTCGCCGTCCAGGAGGCGCAGCGCCAGCAGAGCAAGAAGGCCAAGTTCGACAAGACGGAGCAGCTCGAGGGCGACGGAGCAGCCGCCCTTGTGGGCCCGCTGGTGAAGCGGCGGCGCGACGAGGAGGACGTGGCGCCACAGGAGGGGCCCGGAGCGAGCCGCGTCAAGCTGGAAGCATAGGGATCCCAATCGTGTTCATTGGTACGTCCTCTACGCCATGACCACTGTAAGGTAAGTAAGTGAGGAAGTAAGTAAGTAAAACACGCCTGACGGCAGCGCACACGTGGCGAGGGGGGTACCCAGGCATACAAAGCGTGGCGGTGGTTGGTATGACCTATGAGGCAAACTTAAAAAAATCACCCGTCGGTTCGAGTTCTCGCGCCTGCGCCCGGGTGGCGGTCGCGCCGTTCGGTTGGTACATGTAACATCGCATACACACTAGTCACTAGACAGTGCCAACTGCCATTACTATTCCTACACCACAGTCCAGGTGGAGTGTGTGGCCTAACCATCGTCCGCGGTCCGGGGTTGAGTCTTGACACTTGAGACGAGACGAGCAGACGACCTTATACAACACGGGTCGAAATCGGGAACCCAGAGCGCAGAGCCAAACCGCATGGAGTCACGTCAAAAATAAGCGAAACGACCGTGCTGGACAGAATAGCACACAACCAGTTGGTCCCTATTGTTTTAGAGTTTTAGTCCGCGCCCGTTCACAGAGATCCCACAGGATTCATAGTCAATTGTTCAGCGAGGGAGTGTTGTATGGAGGGTGTGCCGAACATCGTGCAATGGCGCCCGACGCCTTCGTCGTTCAATGGGCTGTGCGTATTCACTGCGGCAGTGGACGAGGCGTCCAAGCTCACCGCTGCGCTGGAGCATAATGCGAATTGGGCTGTCGCGCACGGCAGCTCATTTTCTCTCTTCCGGTCACACATGGCTCGGAAAGGGGTAGACCGCCAGTGGGAGAAGGTGATTGCGGCACGCCACATGCTGCGCCGCGACGAGTGCCGCTGGTTGATGCACATGGATGCGGATGCCGTGGTCGTCGACGTGAGTCGCTCACCAGACGCTCTGCGTCGCCATCTCGAGACTGATGCAGCGCCCGCACAGCCCGTGGTGATTGCGACGTGCAACAGCCCGCTCGGCCGAGGGCACTCTTGTGACGTCCTGTGCTGCGTGCGGGCGCGCGACGGCGATGCATGCTGTGCGCGCGAGGCGCGCAAAATTCGGCCTCAGTGCGCGGTCGGACTGCACGACGTGGGTCTACCCAAGCTATCCTCCTCCGCCCCATATCCGTGCATGATCAACAGCGGTGTGTGGTTCATGAAGAATGCAGAAGAGGCGCGCATTCTGATCAACGAGTGGGAGGCCAAGCAGTCGGAGCATCCCGAGATCTTTGGAGAGCAGGCGAGCTTGAACGAGCTCAAGGAGCGCCACCCACACCTGATCGATATCGTCGGCGCGCAGGTGATGAACACGCATAGCGCCTTCCACAAACGCATGCTTCGCGCTGGCGAGGTCGGTCGTGCCGCGTACGACTACGCGCTGCGCACGACGAGCGGGTACGAACCCGGGGTCGACGGAAAGTGCTGCGACGGCAAGATTGACCAGAACGAGGTGCGGCGTCTCAACCAGACACTCTACGCCGAGGCGACTCTGCGCATGTTCGGGCATCCGCTCAACTCCCAAGATCTCGACCAACTGCTGATCGGCGACGTGGGCGAGTGCGAGCGCGACCCGTCTGCGTTCATCTGCCACGCGTACGCGCGCCCGCCTCACATGAAGCAGGCTCTCGCCCGAAAGGTCGCGATGTCGCGCCGGCTGAAGCTCGATCATCTTCTCGAAGTCCATCAGCATATACGCTTTCGGACCCTAAACGAGGTCGTCGGAGCTCCCGAAGGCTCGACGCCGCCGCAGCCATCGATGGGGCCGAGGGGTCGCATCCTCGCCTTGCAGAACGAGCGGCACCGGCGCGAGCACTCGGTGAGCAGCAGCAGCAGCAGCAGCAGCAGCAGCAGCAGCAGCAGCAGCAGCAGCCGCAGCTTTGCGTTGTCGAACAGCAGCCAGACCGGCACGGCCGTGTGTGTCGCAGGCAGCCTACGCACCTTCCTGCAGCCCATCGTGCAGCATGCGTTCATGAGCGCGCTGCATCACGAGGGGTACGAATACTTTGTGGCCACGGACACGCAGCAGCCCAAGCGGCGTCTCCTCGTCCACCCAATTCGAGCTTGGACCTCCCTCGAGCAGAGCGGCCCTCTTCATAATGGCCGGCCGAACACACCCGAGCGCGACCTTCTGCCGCGTGGCCGCTGCCCGCGTGGCACGTGCAACCCGTTTCGGTTCCTGCTTCCCTTCGCACAGCGACTCGCCGAGTGCTTCTACGCAATCCAGAGGGAGGAGGGCAGGCGGCTCCAACAGTATGCAACCGTGCTACGTGTGCGCCCAGACCATGTCTTCCTTCGGCGTATGCCGCCGGTCACGCCGAGCGGCTGGGTGGGTGCCCAGCTCATTCGGGGCCGCGTGCTCCTTTGGGACGATCAGATGGCGGTCGCGCTGCGCGCTGACGCGGCGGCTGCGCTGCTGGCGCCCACCGTCGGGTACGCGTCGTGCGCCGATGAGGCCGAATGGACACGCGCCACCCTGGCCGGTAGGGCAACGAGCGAGGCCGAGCTGTCTGGTACTGATTGGACGATGGCCAAATGCCGCGAGCGAGGAGACATACCCTGCTCGGCCATGGCGCTCGCGGTGATCGTCTTCGGCGGCGCCACGAGCTGGCGGCACCTACCGCTGAAGTCCAAGGATTGGTTACCGCACACCGAGGCTGAGCGCCAGCGACTGCCTGCGGAGGACTTCTGCCTCAAGCGTGAGCTCTTTACCAATGAGACGACCGACGGCAGGAACGGCAGGAATCCCGATGAGCTGGGAATGGCGTGCCGCTAACGACATTGAGTTGAGGTACAGTACGGATGTTACGGCGGGGATAAACGAATTGTTCACTCAGTTTGAAATCAGGGAATGAGGATGTGTGCAAACTTGGGTAAAAGTTACTCTCTTTGATGATGAGACGAGGAACCCGTCTCGTGTGAACGTTCACACGCCGAGATCTCCGCCATTATCAACTCCATTATCGCTCCTGGGACCCGAAGTCATCGTGCGCGACAATCGCGTCGATGAAGATTGGGCCCGTCAATAGGGCAGCTGCGAGCAACGCCGCTGCATTGTTGATCGCTGCGGCGGCGATGAACCCGCTGACGGCGCTGCCTGCCGTCGCGGAAAACAAGCGGACTGTTGCTGAAATCACTACGAGCGGTCTCGTCTTCAAGGACACGCTGCGCATCGAGGAGTTCGATGATCCGAAAGTCACGGGAGTACAACTGTACCTCTCCGACTTTTCTCGGCCCGTCACCGAGAAGCTCGCCTCGGGCAACCTGTTCGCTGATCCTGCGCAGGGTGGACTGACGTGCTCGAAAAAGGGTAAAGTCGTGGTATCGGCAGATGCGAGCAAGAGCTTGGATGGAGAGGAGGTGTTCTCGGTTGCGAAGAGTCTTCTGTTCAAGTCGCTCAAAGTCCGGCGCATCGTCGATCGGCAGGGTGAGACCGTGATCTATGCCGTCTTCAGCCAGCGCATCGACAAGAATGACGACGCGAACAACTCGCGCTTCAAGAGCGCCCTGTGCGCAGTGCCTGTCGACGAGTTTACCGATGCGGCCGCACCAAGTCCGTAGAGTGCAGACACTGCTAGCCAACTCAGAATTTCGGGGGGGGGGGTGAAGTTTCGTGGCGAACTTGCCAATTTTAGTATGCGTTTCCGCGTTCGCACCCCTGCTTCATCAAGCCGAGCCATCATCAGCATGACCGCTTCGCCGTCTCACCGGAGTGCCTTCACGCCGTGGGCGCGCCTCGAGGCCTCGAAGACCTCGGGAGCAGCGCCGGTCGCGGAAGTCCGCACCGTCCTCGTCATCGGCGCTGGCTCATCGGGCCTCGTTGCGGCAAAGTACCTCGTGGAGGCCGGGTACGAGGTGACTATTGTCGAGAAAGGACCCTGCATCGGCGGCACGTTCGTGTCCAAGGCGTACGATGAGGGGGGTCTCGTGTCGTCCAAGTATCTGACTGCCTTCACCGACCTGCGCTCGCCCGACAGCGACCCATCACATCTGTCCATGAAGGCGTACGTCGAGTACCTGAAGAAGTACGCGCGCGAGTTCAACCTATACAAGCTGATCACGTTTGGCGCGCGCGTCATGTCCGTCGAGCGCCGCGAGAACGGTGTCGGATACACGGTGCGCCTGGAGCCGGTCACCAGCGAGGGCAAGGCCGCCGTCGCCAAAGCCACGGCGTCCCTGGCGCAGAGCCCACAGCACGGCGCAGGGAGCCCGGCGCGTGCCGACCAGGGCGCGTATCCCGTGCACGTGGGGGAGGAGGCGTCGACACGGATGCATGCGGCGTCGACGCGGACCTTCGACGCGGTGTGCGTGTGCTCGGGCCTGCACGAGGTCCCGTACGTGCCGCCCCTCTCGGGCCTCGACACCTTCAGCGGCGTGGAGGTGCTTCACTCGTCCGAGTACAAAGACCGGTGCGCTCCTAGCCACTGATGGCCTCTTCATGATCACTGATTGCGTCCGTGGAGGTGCTTCACTCGTCTGAGTACTGAGATCGGTGCGCTCCTAGCCACTGATGGCATCTTGATGATCACTGATTGACTATTGAGTGGCTCTGATGGCCTCCAATGGCAGGTACGCTACCTTCGCGGGCAAGCGGGTGCTCATCATCGGCTGCGGCGAAACGGGGATGGACCTGGCGTACCGCGCGGTCCAGGTGAGCGACGCCACCGCCATCTCGATGAAGACGGGCAATCTGTGCGTACCGCACGAAGGCTGGGGCGGCGTGCCCCTCGACACGCTGATGGCGAACCTCTTCGAGCACTCGTATGAGCACTGGTGGTGCCACAAGCACCACCTCAAGTGGCGCTTCACAACGGTCTTCATCAAGTTTGGCTTCTTCGTCATGGGCGGCTCGAGCGCCGGCTATAACCAATGGGCCGGCCGAGTGCCCCATGTCAAGCGCGGCTACAACATCCTCTGTAAGTCGACCGCGGCACTGCCGTACATCAACCGTCCGCTCAAGCGTGCCGCGCGCTGGTACTCGTGGCTCTGGGATTGGAATGAGAAGAAGGTGGACAAGGACATCCTCTCCTTCCCGGCGCCAACGTCGGTCAACGGCAAGACTGTGACGTTCAAAGACGGCCGTACTTTCGATACGGACGTCATCGTCTTCGCCACGGGCTATCGGCAGACCTTCCCGTTCCTCCACAAGGCGAAGAAGGCCGAGATGGCGGCGGCGGACGCGGCGTCGGCGGAAGTGGCCACGCTGATGGAGGCAGAGGCCACGAGCGGCTGGCGCGCCGGCACGGGCGCGCGTGGGCCCGAAGACCCTCTGCCCGCGGAGCACTTCGTCATCTCTCCTGACGAGCCGACCCTCTCCTTCCTGGGCTTCGTCCGACCCAACGTCGGCGCCATACCGCCCATGGCCGAGATGCAAGTGATGTGGTGGATCCAACGGCTCAAGGGCAAGACCACGCCCGCGGTGGATCCGCCCAGCTATGGATTGCTCGGCAAGAAGCTCCTTTACGGCGTCGATTATGGCAATTACATGCACCAGCTCGCTGCCGAGATCGGGGCCGCCCCCTCCGTGTTCGCGCTCGCCAAGCGGCCGCGCGTGCTGATCGCCTACTGCATCGGGCAGGCGTACGTCGTCTTCTTCCGTCTTCAGGGTCCGTACGCCTCCCCCAAGGCATGGGACATCGCCGCCAACGAGCTGTTCCAGCCCGTCGTCCGCCGCGGATTCTTCGCCAACGCTACACTTATCGGCACGATGGCACTCTTCGGCTTCATCAACTTGTGGTTGTTCGCCATTGAGAGCTGCCTGCACTTCGCCCTCCAGGCGGCGCATGGGCTCGGCCTCGATCCGGTGCTTCGGACCTCGGGCCGGCTTCTTCGGGCGGCCTCGTCGGTGCTCTCGTCCTGCACGAGCTGCACCGGCTGCTGAATGCTGAGCGGGCTCTGTGGGTGCCGGTGCACTGGCTGCTGGAAGCTGAGCAGGCCGTGTGGGTTGGGATGCCTGTTGTGGATACAAGTGGGGGAAAGGGGCGACACCCGGATATGCAGCGCGGCGCTCACATGGAGCGTCGCGCGGGGGCGCGAATTACCCTATGCTACATGAATACTGGCAAGAGGCCAGGAAGCGGGGCGCCGCGAAGGAGATGAGTCTAGTTTGTGACAGAATGTATGTGCGCCAGTTGGTGTCCTTAGGCGGTCACCATGTGAAGTTAAAACGAGTCGAAACACAGAGACCTTTATTGTTGATACTATTATACATGCGTGAGATCCGCGGCCCGCCCTTGATCATGCCCTTGATTCACCGAAACCCGACGGCATCCACTCTATACACTCGCGCGGGCAAGGTCCGTGAACGCGAGCTGGGCCCCATCCTGGGCCCCCTCCTTCACCACCTTGACACTCCCGCCCCCTCTTTTGTTTCTGGTCGATCCGGTGTCTGTGCCCGTGTGCGACCCGCTGTGTGGGTCCGTGTTCTGTGTGTGCGCGCCGCACACTGCGCCCTCCACGTTGTGTCTCCACGGGACCTGTGGTCGTGAGTCTTGCCGGGATGGCGTGAACGTGATCGTGAACCGAAAACCGACGATTGACCCCAACAGTTAAGCGGCCGTGAACTCAACGTGTGATGAGACTGTTGGCAGAGCTACCACAGGGGCCCAACCAGGGGGAAGGGGTATTGGGCATATGGGGGGCCGTGCGGACGCATACCGGGA
>Ga0210248_101169_pt1 | contig 20937 bp, 11 predicted proteins | sample ChrtobMetP3_32mM_FD_155493 | JGI IMG/M metagenome (GOLD analysis project Ga0210248, IMG submission 155493) | Chrysochromulina tobin associated microbial communities from unialgal haptophyte culture, Seattle, Washington, United States - P3_32mM | ecosystem: Host-associated > Algae > Haptophytes >...
AGCGCCGCTCCGCCTCCTCGAGTTGACGAGACTTTGCGCGCATCTCGTCCGCCGAGCTCTTCGCACTCAGCTTGGCCTGCGCCGCGAGTGTCGCCAGCTGCGCGCGCGCCTCGGCCAGCTCGACCGCCTGGGACTGGACCGCCGCCTCGAGTGCGGGCACCTGCTCCGCCAGCTGCGCATCGAGGAGCTGCCGGCGCACGCGGTGCGGCGGCGTCGAGCGCGCCGTCGCGAGCACCTCGTACTGGCGGGCCGCCACCGCCGCCTGCCGCACGCTGGGGTCGCCGCCGTCGTGGGCGCCAGTGGCCTGGTGCGCCGCCGCCGCGTGGTGCGCCAGGGCAGAGGAGGCGGCGTCGACGGCCTGCTGCAGCTGCTCTATCTGGCGGCTCGTCGCGCTCGCGCCGTCGTGGGCGCCGCCTTGGGCCTCGTCCTCGTCCTCCTCGTCCGCCTCGGCGCTCAGGACGGCGCGCGCCATCGCGGGCGGCGGCGGCGGAGCTGTCTGCGTCGACGACCTCTGGGTGAGTAGGAGCTGCTGCTGCTGATGCTGCTGCTCGCGCTGGAGGGTCTGCTGCTCGATGAGCGAGAGGCGCGCGCTCGTCTCGGCGCTCTTCAGCTGGGAGAGGCGCGCACCTGTAGCAATTAGTGGCAATCGGTGGCCATCAGTGGCCATCAGTGGCAATTAGTGGCAATTCGTGGCAATCGGTGGCCATCGGTGGCAATCAGTGGCAATTAGTGGCCATGCGTGGCCATCAGTGGCAAACAGTCGCCATCAGTCGCCATCAGTCGCCATCAGTCGCCATCAGTCGCCATCAGTTGGGGAGCGCAGCGCACTCATCCGATGCAGCAAGTCTTGTTGCTCCGCGAGCTGTGCCGCATGCATTGCCTCCCGTCTCGACTCGGCCTCCGCGGCGGCGTCCAGTTGCTCGCGTAGGTGGCGTGACTGCTCCTTGGTGGCCCCAAGGGCGGCCTCGAGCTTCTTCGCGCGCTCGGATTCGGTCGCGAGCGCCGCACCTGTGGCAATTAGTGGCAATTAGTGGCAATTAGTGGCAATCAGCCGAGCTTCTTCGCGCGCTCGGATTCGGTCGCGAGCGCCGCACCTGTGGCAATTAGTGGCAATTAGTGGCAATTAGTGGCAATCAGTCGAGCTTCTTCGCGCGCTCGGATTCGGTCGCGAGCGCCGCACGCGCGTCCTCGAGCGAGCTCTGCGTGGAGGCAAGCTGCTCGTCGCGTTCGGCGAGCTTTCTGGCGATCGATTCGAGTTGTGCGTTGGCCTTGGCGAGCTGCTTCTGCTGCGCGGCGCGGTCGGCGATCCGATCGGCCTGCGAGATGATGAGGGAGGCCATCAGCGTGTCATCGGAGGCAATCAGAGGCAATCATAGGCCAATCAGGGAGGCACGATCTCGAGTGATCTCGAGTTTCGTCTCACCTCGGCCGCATCGACCTTAGCATTCGCCTCGACGAGCACGAGCTTTGCCTTGCCGTCTTCGGCTGGCTGGTCGCCAAGGATGGCCGAGCACGAGAAGCAAACGCAGCGCAGCACCTTGAGCGTCGTGATGAGGAAGGAGACGTGGTACATGGGCTTCGTGAGCTCCAGGTGCCCGAAGTGACCCGGGCACTCAAAGGAGTCCATGCCGCAGCTTGCGCAGTTCAGGAGGAGGTCGATGGCGCCGAGCGCCGGGTCCATGAGCCCGCCAGGGATGGGCTTGCCTTTCTCAAAGGTGCGGTCAGTGACGATATTGCACATCGACGACGCCTTCAGCTCCACGGGACCGAGGATGCCAAACTGGACGCGGCGCACCTTGCGCACGCCCGCCTCCGAGTAGCGGAAGCTCACGCCGCTCATGGTGGCGGCCGACTCCGACGCTGCCGGCGGCGCGGCGCCTTGCACAGGCAGGCAGGCAGCGGAACGGCGCCAGCGCGCACCAGCGCAGAGTGGCTCATAGGGGGACGCGCAAAGACGTGACGCGTCGGCAAAGATTGGGTGCTTTGCACATTTGCGGATTCGTCGCGGTTGATCGTCCTCGCGGCTGTGGAAAGTCCAGACGTGCGAGAGAATTGTTGTGCTCGTCAAGTGCAATCCCAAAGTGCCAAAAATGGTTACCAGGTCGATCAAAGTTGATTAATTTGGGCGTCGACCCACGGCCCATATTTGGGATGCCATTCTGAAATGAAGATGAACGTACGAGCCACACAGCGTCGCCGATCGAGCTTCGTGTTGCGTGCGAGCGAGTCTCAGTCTGCTGCGACACAAAAAGACAACATACATGTACTACATAGACACATGGTGCTCTCATACTCTCATAGCGAAAGAACCACGGGTTTCACATCCGGAACACAGCGCCCATCCCATCCCCCCGTTCCGTCCCAACGTCAACACATTCCATATCCACGTCCCCCCTTCCCCCCCAATTCGCGCGCCACTTGATCGGCCCACACATCAATGGGGGGGTTCACTGGCTCTGTGCACAGTGCGCCACAGCACTCAATCTTACGCCGCTGCCGACTCGCGCTTCCGTCGTCAGAGGCTCACCCCGTGCCTACTACCCCGGAAGAGATGCCACGAGCCCGGGCGGCCGCGTGCTTCACGGCCCAGCCAGGCACGTAGCTTGGCTTGCCCTCAGGGTCCACTCCGACCAAGAGCTTGCGTCGGTCAGCAGCTTCGGACATGGTCCGAGGCTTGTGCGTCACCAGCTGACCCTCTGCAATTGGCGCCCCCTCTGGCGGATTCTTTAAGGGAGCATGGTCGATTGGCGGACTCTTTGTCGAACTCCAGCTGCTCTGCTCCTTGGGGGATGCAGCGACACCATCTGGATAGTCTGCTGCCGGCTGCTCAGTTCCCGGCGTCATCTCTTGGTCCGCCTCCGCAGCGATGTAGGTTGCCATGGTTTTTGCCACGACATCCGGAGCGATGCTCATCGGGTACTCGAGGTCGGCGTCGTGTGCGCCAATTCCCGCCAAGTTGCGCTTCGCACGTGCCATCATCATCGCTGCGCGTGTATCCTTGTGGACCTCGAGGTGAATCTCGACGAGGGCCGCCACATCCATGTCGTGGAGCACGCGGATGCCGTTCGCGCGTAGCAGCCACACCAGCTCGTTGATCTCTTTCTCCGAAATGAGAAAGTGCAAATCGGCTATATTCCGCTTCGCCAGGAAGCGAGCGGCCACTTGGCCCGCCCGCTTCGAGGCGGCACCCAGCTTCTCCGGGAAGGTCAGGTTGGCCGCATATATTGTATGCTGAGTGAGCGTACGTGGCGGCGCGATCGCGCCGTTGGCAGCACGGCGTGCCAGGAGGAAGACAAGTCCGAGGAGCATCGCCAGCACCGTCGCAACAGCCGCAGCGAACGCCAACATTCGGAGTTTCTCACGGACGGAGGAGCAGTAACCGATAAAGGAGGGGGCGAAACATGCTCGTTCGGACATGCTCGTTCGGACCGCCGGGGAAATCCGCGGAAAATCAATTGTGTGGACCGCGCGTGTTTTCACGGGTTCTCCAAAAATCGAGGAAAAGTCGCGGAAAATCCGTTCACCTTTTTTGGTTCCGTTGGCTCTTCTCTCGACCACTCCTCGACTTCCTTCGTTTTCTTGCAGCGAGGGCGGCGCACCCGTCGCCTGCCGCACGATGCCCATTCTGTTTCGTGAATCGCCCAACATCGATCACTTCCGCAGGGCTACAATCCGTTCGCTCGTTCCGATGGAAAAAGAGGAGCTCGATGCCAATGTAATAGTCGTCGACGACGAATTGCACGCAGAGTGGTTGCAGCTGGTGCCCGGGCAACAGGCGCTGCCTCTTGCAGCGCCGAGACAAGGCGTGTCGATTGTTTGCTGCACCCAAGAAAATGGCCTCACCGCCGGCGGTGACCGTATGGTCACTGTCTGGTGGTTTCCGATGGAGACGACCTCGCAAGAACCAGCAGCTGGTGACCCATGGACGCCCTTGCGCGCGCCAGGGCCGACGAGTGGCGCGGACCAGAGCAATGTCATCTTCATCATCTACGCCCTGCTGTACTCTACTCTGACGACGTTTGCGAGGAGCGTCATCATCCTCATTTTCGAGGTCGTCATATTCGACTGCCCCAAGTCCTGGTCGGGCCTGCTCGCCCTGGGGGCCGCCCGCGTGCTTGGAATACAGGACGCAGAGGCTTATATCACCTTTCTATGCACGGCGGAGATGCTGTTTACAGAAATGGACGGCATCGTATGGGCCGATGAGCCCCAACTGAGGTTCTTTATTGACTTCCTTCACGCTGCGCTGCGTGCGAACGTGCCCGTAGTCGTGGCCGCAGTGCACGAGCACGCAGAAAAGATGCAAATGAGCAAAACGGCTGCCGTCGAATATTTGGCAGGGCAATTTCAAGTCGAAGCCAGATGGCTGGCGGCCGCTGGGGCGCCTATCTATGAGCCGCTGCGCTGGATTATCAGAAAGACGCCCCGTCCGCAGGCGGCTTTCGCGTGGACCAAGATCCGCAACGTCTTGGCAGATCATGAGCTACCTTGGGCCGTGGCCTTGATGGAGCGCCGTGCGGCCGAATGCAATCACGACTTTTGGTGGAGAGGTCAAGGGGGCGGCGTTCAAGAGCGAGAGCAGGTCAAAACCAACTGGACGAATCGGGCGCAGGCAAAGCTGACGTGCCCAAGCGGTGCTTCGAACTGCCATGGAAGATTTAGCAACTGGTCTATGTTGTGCAAAGTCTGCCGTCAAGATCCTGAAGTTTATATTCGTGACCCGTGCTTGGCCAAATTTGACAGTGGTTCTGGAACAACGTGTTGCGAAGGCCCCAAGGACTTCTCTGAATCATGGTGGCACCATATGTGCAAAGTCTGCCGTCAAGATCCTGAAGTTTATATTCGTGATCCATGCTCGGCCAAAACAGATCGTGGTTATGGAGTTTCGGGATGCAATGGTCCCAATTCCACCCGGGGCATTAAGTGCCGGACTTGCAGCGGATCAACAGTTGACAAAAGGAAAAGGGAAGGTGGACCCTCTGTCCAGGGATCGTTGGTGCGCTCGGCTCTCCAACTCTCCAACTGCCCTGGGTGTGGCCGCCAAGTGAAAGTGTGCCGGGCGGCTCTCCGCGATAACCGCCCGCCGAAAGGGAAAGTTGTCGTATGCCAAGAATGTTACATGTGAGAGGGCAACGCGGTCTCACTGTCGCGCAGACGGACGATGGTGAAGGCGTTGTTGACGATCTCTGCGGACTGGGCCAAGTTTGTGCCGCGCCCGCATGACACGGGAGCATAGCATATAACCCACAAGGAGAGGGAGGCAGAGAATGGCAGCGTGTGCGGGCAGGCGGGACAGCATGATGCCGGCGGAGCCAGGCCAGCAGGGCGGGCAGTGGGGTAGTCATCCCCTCTTAGTGAGGAAGAGCTCAGTGGGGGAGTCATCCCCTCTTCACGAGGAAGACAGCTCAGTGAGCTTACCGAGTGTGTGTTGTGTGAACTCCTGGTACGGCGCGCGGAGCGCGGCGTGTTGTGTGTATTAACACCTGAAGAAGGAATTCCACAGAAATCAGTCACAGAAATGCGATTGTCGGCTTTCCGCGCCTTTCTCGGCGTAAGTACCGTGCTCCAAGGGCGGTCCAACGTCGCGCTATTTGAAGGGTCGCTCTCTTTCGACGACGCGGCGGCAGCCTTCAAGAATGCCATGACGCCCATCGTCCAACAAGGTGTGGATGTAGGACTACCGGCGATCAAGAATGGCATGGAGGCTGCTGCTCCCCTGGTGAAGCAAGGTTTCGATGCCGCCCTGCCAGTGATGAAGCAGGCGTTCGATGCGTCCGTTCCTATCCTCAAGAATGGTATGGAGGCTGCTGTTCCAATGGTCAAGCAAGGTGTCGATGCCGCCCTGCCAGTGATGAAGCAGGCGTTCGATGCGTCTGTCGACGTGGCCACTCCGGTGCTGATGCAAGCTGCAGACAGCGCTGGAGCCGCTGCGGGCGTTGCTGCTGCCAAGGCGGGTGAGCTCTTACGCGGTTCACTGGACGCTGATCAGCAGGTGATCTTCGACTCGGCCACACGTGTAAGTGGACAGATCGGCGAGGTGCTCGGCGTGACGGCCAAGGTGGGCCTCGAGGGAGTCAAGATGGGAGTTGCGACCGTTGGCAAAGTGGCGGAGGTCGCCACCCCGATCGTCGAGGAGGGCATCCGGCAGGCCGCCCCGATCGTCGAGGAGGGTATCCGGCAGGGCACTCCTGTGGTGCTCAAGGCGAGTGAGCAGATTCTGCGAGGCGTGGCGCAGGGCGCGGAGCTGGGGAGCAAGGCGGTTCAGCCTGCCTTGGACGAGCTCAGCAAGACCGGCACGGTCACCTCAGCGACGGTCAATAAGATCGCGAGCGACGCCGTCTCCACTCTCTCCGACGGATCTCGTGAACTGACCAAAGGACTGATGCGCATCTTCTCTGGTGAGGAGTCACTTCAGCTGCCGTCCGCCCCAGACTGAGGCATGTTCTGAGGGATCATCTCAAGATCATGGCGAGATGATACAGAATAGAGTACACATTCGAGAGTACTGCCCGCGGATGCAGTCACGAGAACTCACTTGATCTATGAACCAATGCGATGAAGCCGCCGCGCGTTGTGTACACATACGTAGCCCTGTCGCTGGGGGAGAGCGCGCGTATGAGCTATATGATTCGAAGTTGGAACACGAAGAGGAGACGAGAGATTGTCGAACCGAAACAGGACGCCGTATCACAGCATGTGACATGTAGCTGAGAGCAACATCGTGTCATTTGTAATTTACTCTGTAGCCGCGCTCTCGCCTTCGCCAAGCACGAGAACGGCGTGTATAGGCCGATGATCACTTGCCATCTCGCCCTTTATGAGAGCCTCCTGCGTGCCGGCCACTCGGAAGTCACGCACGTGGCAGCCGCCGCGTGTGAGAACGAGATCGCATGCCATCAAGTCGCCCGTGTGCGCAATGTGCGAGACCCAGCCAGTTGCTGGTGCCCCGCTGCGCAGACCCCCAGTCGTGGTTAGCTCAGAGACGGCCGGGTCGTCCACGTCGCCGTTGAGGTCGCCGAAGACGCAGACCGGCTCCGAGCGCTCGCGGACGAGCTCACTCAGCTTGCGCGCCTGCTGCCGGCGCATCACGGGATCGTGTGCACTCGCGTGAGGAAAGGTGAGATGCGTCTGCAGCAGCGTGAGTGGGCCGATTCCTTCGAGAGTCAAGTCGCACGCTTGCACGATGCGCGATCCCCAATCATTGAAAGTGTAGGCTGAGAAGCGACAAGCAGAGCTCGGCATCCGGACGAGCATCGCGCAGCCGTCGCGCTTGCCATCCGTGCGCGGAACAAGGTGCATCGTGTAATGGTGCTCTTTGGCCCACTCAGTCCAGAGCTGGACATGCGCTGTCTCCAACCAAAACTCCTGAAGCCCGATGATGTCCGCGTCGCTCGCCGCAGCGTACAACATCTGCTCGGCAGCCCTCGCTCGCCAGGACTCCTCAGACTCGCGTCCACTGTTGCGCCGATTGTAAGGCGGCGCGAGGAGGTTCCACGACATCAGCTTCAGTGGCAGCGAAGTCGTGGAAGAGATGCTGGGTCGTTGCCACTGCGTCGATGTCTCCACGAGAGGTGGTGCGCTCGGGATCGCTTTGATCGGCCCACTGAAAATGGCACCAAAAATGGCGTCCATCATGGAGAACAGTTGCGTCCCTCGACCGTTCTGTGTCATGGCTGGTTCTGTACGGTTAGGAACCTACAAATAACTTGGGAGTTGTCCCGGGAGTCGGCCCGACGTGCTACCCCATTCACATGAAACTGGGGTCGGAAAGCGAGCCAATGGCGCGCAACCGGGTCAGCTTCCTGGGAGAAGGGGTGGCGGCCGAAGGTACCCTCGAAGCGGACGAGGAGATATTTCCGGATGCTGAAGTGCTGGTGGAGACGGAACCTGGCTTGTATCTCCGTGGTCTAGTCCTCGCCGTCGGCGATGCAGATATCGAGGTCGCGTTTGGCGAGGACGAGCGAGAGCAATGTGCGCGCAGCCACGTGTGGCCGGCCAATGAGGCCGGGTTGTATGTGGAAGACACGTCGGCGCTCGTGCACCTGTCCGAGGCCACGATCGTCGAGAACATTCGCGCCGGCCTAGTCGAGCGTGAAAGCATCTACCAGTGGGTCGGCCCGACCCTGATCGCCGTCAACCCCATGCGGACGCTTTCGGGCGGCGAGCGCTACGGGGCGGCGGCCATGGAACGGTGCCGCAACGGGGCGGCAGCGAATCCACCCGCGCATCCCTTTTTCCTCGTCGAGCTCGCGCTCCGCGACCTCGTGCGCCAGGGCCGCTCGGCCGCCTTTGTCGTGAGTGGCGAGAGTGGCGCGGGCAAAACGGAGTGCAACAAGCACCTGCTGCAGTACTGTCTGTGGCGTGCGGGGCACGAGGGGGTGCTCGCGTCGCGGCTGCGTGCGGTCACGCCGCTCGTCGAGCTCTTCGGCAGCGGCGCCACACGCCACAATGCCAACTCGTCGCGGGTGGGCCGCTTCCTGCAGCTGCATCTGGGGGTTGGAGCTCGTCCCAGTGATCGTGGCGTCTGGCCGACGCCGGTGGTGCGTCATGCGCAGCTGCAGACGTTTCTGCTCGAGCGCTCGCGCGTCGTCTCGGTCAACGTCGGCGAGCGCGGCTTTCACAGCTTCTATGGGCTCCTTGGCACAGCGCCCCTTGCGGGCGCGATCGGGCTTCTCGCCTTTGGTCACGAGCCTTCCGAGTTTGGATACCTCCATCCGGGCGTCGCGGCGCTGCCGGGGCGCGATGACGCCGCCGAGTTCGCAAGCGGCTGGGGCGCCCTCGGCGCCCTCGGCGTGAGTGCCGCCGACGCCACCTCGGCCGCCCAGCTTTTGGCCGCCGTGCTGCTGCTGGGTAATGTGAGCTTCGAGCAGTGTGCTGAGGGCGCATCCCCGACCGAGGGGGCGCATGCGGCGCTGGCGCAGCTCGGCCGTTGGTTGGGCGCCGACTTGAGCGGCGCGCTGCTCCATCGCTCGATGCCAGGGGGCTTTGGGCGCGCGAACGTGCTCTTGCCGCGCGACGCGGCGGCCGCGGCACGCGCGCGAGACGCGGTGGCACGCGCCCTTTACGTGCGCCTGTTTGCGCATCTGGTGGAGCTTGTCAACGCCGCCCTCGCGTCACCCGACGCGCCGACGGAGGCGCCGACGGAGGCGGAGGCTGCGGCCGGCGGCGGCGGAGGAGGCGGCGGCGGTGGCGGCGGCGGGCGGCTCGGGCTGCTAGACATCTTTGGCTTTGAGCGCTTCGAGATCAACTCGTTCGAGCAGCTGCTCATCAACTACTCAAACGAGGCGCTGCACGCACACTTCCTGCGCTCCATCTTCGAGTCCGAGCTGCGTCTGTACAAGGCGGAGGGCGTGCCGTGGCCGGATGTGCCGGTCGGTGCCGAAGAGCTCGACCTCTCATTGCCAATGATGGCCTCTGATGCCCTCTGCTGACCTCTGATGATGTGCCGGTCGGTGCCGAAGAGCTCGACCTCTCATTGCCAATGCTCTGATGGCCTCTGATGGCCTCTGATGGCCTCTGATGGCCTCTGATGGCCTCTGATGGCCTCTGATGGCCTCTGATGGCCTCTGATGGCCTCTGATGGCCTCTGATGGCCTCCGATGGCCTCCGAGCGCCCCTGATGGCATTTGATGACCTCTGATGGCATGCTGAGTGCATCTCTGAGTGCATGCCGATTGCCTGCCTCATCAGGTGCCGGAGAATCACGAGCTCCTTACGCTGCTCGCCGCGCGTCCAACTGGGCTCCTCCCACTGCTCGATGAACAGTGCGCCCTCGCCGATCCGAAGGACGAGGCCTTCCTGGAACGGGCCATGCAGGCGCACGCCCGCTCGCGCGTCTTCTCGCGCCCGAAGCAGCGCCGAGGACGGCGGCGCGGCGGCGGCGCTGCCAATAGCGATGCGCCCAAGGCCGAGTTTGTGCTGCGCCACTTCGCCGGACCCATCCGCTACTCCTCTTCGCACTTCGTCGAGAAGAATGTGGACAAGCTGCCAGTGGAGGCTTCCGACGCCCTCGCCACCTCCACCGACGCCCTCGTCCACGCCCTCTTTGGCGGCGCTGGTGGCGGCGCTGGCGGCGGCGGCCGGCGTGGCGCGGCCACCGTGTACGCGGCCTTCGAGGCCTCCCTTCGCGAGCTGCTCGACGCTCTCGCCGCCACGCGCTCCTACTTTGTACGCTGCGTGCGCCCGCGCGGCGGCGTACACGCGCAGGAGCCTACCGGTACGGCCAGTGAGGCCGTCGGCGACGGCGCCTATGGCGAGCGTGCCTATGGCGAGCAGTACGAAGCGGGCGCGGGTGGCGCAGCGCCGCGGGTCGAGTTCGACGGCCGTGTAGTGCTCGGCCAGCTGCGTGCGTCGGGCCTGCTCGAGGCGGTGCGGCTGATGAAGCTCGGGTTCCCCACTCGACTCGACTACGTCGAGGTGCATGCCAAGTACGCGAGCGGGCTGCCCGAGTGGGCGGCTCAGCTGCCCGCGCGCGAGCTCGTGCGGGCTCTCGCTCTCGCGAGCGGTGTGCCCGCAACGGACCTGCGCTTCGGTACCACCAAGCTCTTCTGCCGTGCTTCGAGGGGCAGCTTCCTTGGGCGCCTCATGGGCGGCGGCGGCGGTGCGGATGCGCTCGACACGGCGCTTGATGCGTCCGCCTCGCTGCCCGAGGTTCGTGCCCTCCTCGAAGAATATGAGCGGCGGCGTGCGGCTTTGCCCATCCTCGAGAAGACGTTGCTTATGTGGGTGCACAAGCGTCGCTACCGTATGTTGCGCTCCGCCAAGCGCAACGCCATCGAGCGCGCGCGAGAGCGCATCCGGAGCGCGGGTCAGAAGATTGCCAGGGTCATGCTGCCCTTCCTGGGCGCGCGCCGGCAGCACGGGCACGAGCGCTGCCGGCAGCTCGAGCAGCAGCGTCAGCGCGCCGTGCTCGAGCAGCTGGCCGCCGCCCGCATCCAGCGCGCCTTTGCCGCACGGCGCGAGCGCGCTGGCGACGACGACGACGACGACGACGAGATAGTCTACCTGCCGCATCTCCCGCGCCTCAAGAGCCAACGCTTCTCAAGCTCTCGGGCCAGTAGCGCCGCCGACGCGCGCCTCACTCGCACGCCTCTCTCTCTCTTGCGCGCGGCGGCGCGAAGGGTGGTCACGGGCGAGTTGGCTGCGATGGAAGCGTCCGCGTCGGCGGCGGCGGCGGCGGCGGCGTTGTCGGCCGAGGTGGTCGATGGGGTGTTTGAGGGTCGAGTGTTGCATGCGGGGCACCTGTGGCTTTCGGCTGAGGGGGGCGATGCGCCGAGCCGACCCCGCGCCGAGTGGTACTGCGTCCTTCTCTCCTCACGCCTCCTGCTCTGCCTCGAGCGCGCGCGGGCGGGCGACGGCGGCGCAGCCGCAACTGGAGCAGCAGCAGCAGCCGCAGGAAAGGTCCACCGCTCGCGGAGCATCGAAGGGGGGGAGAGGCCCTTCGCCATCGGCGCGAAAGTGCTGGTCAAACGGACCGACGGCAGCGAGTCGGCGGCCACTGTTGAGAAGTGTGAAATGGACATCGTAGGGCGCCCCCTCTACACTGTCAAGCTGGAGGTTGGGCACGTGAAGCGTGCCCTTGAGAGGGACGTGCGCGGCCGACCAGCCGGCGCAGCCCGAGGAGAGGGCAGCGCCGTCGTGAGCGAGAGCGCCAGCGGCGGCAGGGGCGGCAGCGGCGGCAGCTTCGGCAGCTTCGACGCTGCGAATGGCGAGGCGCGTCGTGTGATCCCCATTCGTCTCGAGAGCGGTGTCGCGGTGCGCGCGCTCGGTGGTCGAGGAGAGCGCCTCGCGATGGTGCGGCCGGCCAAGGCGCCCACCACGACGCTAGCCGCGGCCTTTGAGCTCACGTGCAACGGGCGGCGCTGGACCGCGGAGCCCGCACTGCTCGGCCACGACGACGCGCAGCACACGGTGTGCGCGCGCGCGGTGCAGGTGTGGGTGCGCCGGCTGTGCGCTGTGTTGATCTCCGAGGAGTCGCGTGGCTCGCGCGTGACGCTCGGCGGCGCGGGCTATCGGGCGACGCTGGGCTGGCGAGCCGCTGGTGGCCTCGACGACGACGACGACGACGACGACGAACGTGAGGAGCTGCCCGCACCGCCATGCTACCTCGCAGGCCAGTGGAAGGAGGGATGCTATTACGCCGGCGACGGGAGTGTCGCGTACTATGTGGGCACCTGCCCAGATGACCCGTATTAGGTATGTGGGCCGACCTGCCCAGATGACCCGTATTAGTCGCTCCAAGACAGAAAGGGCGGGGTAAGAGTGCTCGTACATACAACAGTACTATAGCACTTAACGTGATGTGCGTTGTCGTGGGCGGGGGCACAAACCGACGTTCCGACGAATTGTCGATGTAATCCCAGTCGGCAGCGGGAAGAGCAAGAGCGAAGAGGCTCCCGGGCACCAGAAATGCATGATCGGAGGAGCTCTTTGAGACGGAGGGTTGGTGAGCGCGGGAGAGGCCGCGACATGACTGATGGACTGTCACAGAGGCTGCTCATCGCCACGTCATGCCAACAGATCTCGTAACTAAACGCATTCTAAGTTGGTTTCGGTCGAACCTCCCCATCGAGATTGCTTTGCCATGCTCGTCGCCGCCGCCGTTCTTGTCGCATGCACGTTGTCGCTCACCACTCCGCCGCCGCTATTGACGCGTCGTGCGGCAGCGACCGCCTTAGCATCTGCAGCGGCCGCCGCTCTGCCGCCGCTGCGTGCGCATGCTGGTTTATTTGGCTCGGAGCTAGATGGACCATTCCGCGAGATACAGCTTTCGCAGACGCGCCTCAAGGAGCTCGCTTCAAAGCTCAAGAGCAAGGAACTAAAGGGTGACAGCGCCGATGATAGCATTGTTGTGCTCCAGACCGTCACGGTCCAGCTGAGCGGCACGGTCAAAGTCATGGACAAGGCCACCACCCAGATGACGCTGCTGAGCGAGGTCGATCTCTCCAAGGCGAGGTCGCTCTCGGCCCGCCTCGAGAGCGAGTTGAGCGCCATAAAGCAGGGCTGCCGCGAGCAGAAGGCCGACCAGCAGCTCGCTGGCGCCGAGGCGGCGGGCAGCGTCCTCGGCGAGTACCTGACGCTGGCTGGATCCAAATACACGTTGCCTGAGGTGGTCTCGATGGAGTTACCCGCTGCCGGCTCGAGCGAGTTCATCTCGCAGTACCTTGGTATCTTCTCGTGCGAGGGGCAGGGGTTGGAGCGAATCCCAGGCTCCAACTCGTGCCGAAATTCCGCCGATAAGAGCCAGAACAAGAATCCGATGCCAACCAAGAACTTCCTCGACTTTGACTTCTTGACTGGCAAGGCTTTGTGATCGGTCCGGCGTCTCACAGATGATTCTCTGCACAATGACTGTTAGCACACAGTACGTCTTTTAGCACACAGCATTGTCATTTCTCTAAATCCTCGCGTCTTCGTCCTCGCACGGCGGGGCGGATGCCGGGCAATCGGATGCCGGATCCCGGATCGGTGCGGGTTCCAGATCCGGATCGTTCGACGACTAGCCGGGGGTCGCAGCGGGGTACTCGAGTTATCACGTCAGGATGTTCCTGTTACAACAGGAACGACTCGACAACGACAATCGAAATCCTGAGGATTAGGTTTAGGCCACACTACGCTAGTTCGGTCCATGGTCCGGTCACGGCACCGACGAGAGCGCGCGCCGCACAGCACCACCACCAGCACCACGCAGCCAGCACGAGCACATGCGCGAGCAAGGCCGTCGCCACCAGAATGCAGCAAGGCCGCCACCATCCACACCACATGACCACACGTCGCATGCGGTCACAAAGCACGGGTTTGTATCAATCCGTGTGCAAAACCCGGCCCAGGGAGCCGGCACAGTCTTGGACAACATGACACCCGCCCCCTGCGCGCGTGGCCTTCCCCATGTCTCCGTTCTCACTTTCTCCGGTCGGTCTACTTCCCCCTTTGTGCACTGTTCAACAGATAGTTCACGGGCAGGGCAGGACTTCGGGCCAGAGAGCGGTGGCGTGGGGCTGGATGCGCAGGCCAAGTTCGTCAGATCGAGCGCAGCCGATCAGCGCTCACCCCCTCCACGTACTTGCCGCCCTGCAAGGCCACGTCATACGTACCCTCCGCCTCGTTCCCGTCGTAAATTCGACCCTGGCGCCACTCGTCGCCGACAATCACTTCCACTGCCTGTCCCTCCCGGTAGCCGATGGCGACCGGTGCGACCGCGGGAGCCACGGCCAGTAGTTCACCGGTATGAATACTGTACTGTGCACTGTCCCAGCCGGCAGTCCCCCTCCTGTTGTTGAGCTCAGGCTTCGCCACCTGCCCATGCAGCAGCACCTGCTCGCCAACGAGCCCTCCAGCACTCGGGTCGGGTGATGACGAAGACGGCGCCGTTCCTTGGACAGATTGTGTCCCTGGCTGTGGCTCATGTGTAGTGTCAAGCTGTTGCAGGTTGGCTGGCTTCAAGGACAGCAAGCTCCCATCCTGCAGCCGCACAGAGTACCGCCCGCGCTCGCTGTCCCAGCCAGCCGCAGTCCCCGTCCTGTCGTTGAGCTCTGGCTTCGCGACGAGCCCATGCACCAGCACCTGCTTGCCGACGAGCGGCGCGCGCTTCAATTCGAGCGCCCTATGCATGTCCATGACTTTGAGCGTGTCGGGGTGCCGATCGCCGAGCGTCCCACGGCTATGCTCGGTCAACAACGGCAGCGCGTCGCCAAGAAAACCCTTGGCCTTCAGCAGCATCCCCAGACTGTTGCTGTAGATGATCGTTTTAGGGTGCTGATCACCGAGCGTCGCACGGCTCGCCTCAAGCGCCTCGCGCAACAGCGGCTCCGCCTCGTCGAGCTTGCCTTCAGCATGCAGCAGCAGCCCCAGATTGTTCAGGGAGGTGAGCGTGTGAGGGTGCCGATCGCCGAGCGTCGCACGGCTCGCCTCAAGGTTTTCGCGCAACAGCGGCTCCGCCTCGTCGAGCTTGCCCTGGTCTGTCAGCAGCCCCCCCAGATAGCTCATGGAGATGAGCGTTTGAGCGTGCCGATCGCCGAGCGTCGCACGCCTCGCCTCGAGCGCCTCGCGCAACAGCGGCTCCGCCTCGTCGAGCTTGCCCTGGGCGTGCAGCAGCAACCCCAGATTGCCCATGGAGCCAAGCGTGTGAGGGTGCCGATCACCGAGCGTCGCACGCCTCGCCTCGAGCGCCTCGAGTCGCCCGCAGAGGAGCTCGTTCATGGCCTCGTTGTTCATGGCCTCGTTGGCCTCGATCTTTTTTTGGCGAATGGAGGTGAGCGTGTCAGGGTGCCGATCGCCGAGCGTCGCTCGCTGCGTCTCGATCGTCGCGATGGCGCCCAAAAGGCGCGTCGTCGCGATGGCGTCCAACAGCGAGTCCACGAGGGAGACCTCCTGCGCGTCCGCGAGGTCCACCATCTGTGGCTCCTGTGTAGTGTCAAGCTGTCGCAGGTTGGCTGGCTTCAAGGACAGCAAGCTCCCATCCAGCAGCCGCACAGAGTACCGCCCGCGCTCGCTGTCCCAGCCAGCCGCAGTCCCCGTCCTGTCGTTGAGCTCCGGCTTCGCGACGAGCCCATGCACCAGCACCTGCTTGCCGACGAGCGGCGCACGCTTCAATTCGAGCGCCCTTTGCACGTCCATGAGTCGGAGCGTGTCGGGGTGCCGATCGCCGAGCGTCCCACGGCAATGCTCGACTAACAGCGGCAGCGCCTCGTCGTGCTTGCCCTGGGCATGCAGCAGCGACCCCAGATGGCCGATGGAGCTGAGCGTGCTATGGTGCCGATCGCCGAGCGTGGCACGCTGCACCTCGAGCCCCTCGCGCAGCAGCGGCTCCGCCTCGTCGAGCTTGCCCTGTTCATACAGCAGCGTCCCAAGATTCATGATCGAGGCGAGTGTGTGAGGATGCCGATCGCCGAGCGTCGCACGGCTCGCCTCAAGGTCCTCGCGCAGCAGCGGCTCCGCCTCAAGGTCCTCGCGCAGCAGCGGCTCCGCCTCGTCAAGCCTGCCCTGGGCCTTCAGCAGCGATTCCAGATTGCGCATGGAGTTGAGCGTGTGCGGGTGCTGATAACCGAGCGTCGCACGCTTCGCCTCGAGCGCCTCGCGCAACAGCGGCTCCGCCTCGTCGAGCTTGCCCTGGTCCTTCAGCATCGCCCCCAGATTGTTGATGTAGATGAGCGTGTCAGGGTGCCGATCGCCGAGCGTCGCACGGCTCGCCTCAATTGCCTCACGCAACAGCGGCTCCGCCTCGTCGAACTTGCCCTGGTCTGTCAGCAGCGTCCCCAGACTGCTCATGGAGTCAAGCGTGTCAGAGTGCCGATCGCCGAGCATCGCACGCCTGGCATCAAGCGCCGAGCGCATCAGCGGCTCCGCCTCGTCGAGCTTGCCCTGGTTATACAGCAGCGCCCCCAGATTGTTCATAGAGGCGAGCGTGTCAGAGTGCCGATCGCCGAGCCTCGCACGCTGCGCCTTGAGCCCCTCGCGCATCAGCGGCTCCGCCTCGTCGAGCTTGCCCTGGGCCTGCAGCAGCGTCCCCAGATTGTTGATGGAAGCGAGCGTGCCAGGGTGCCGATCGCCGAGCGTGGCACGCTGCACCTCGAGCCCCTCACGCAGCAGCGGCTCCGCCTCGTCAAGCTTGCTCTGGTTAAACAGCAGCAACCCCAGGCGATTCTGCAGCTTCGACGTCGCCCGCTCCTCGCGCGGCAGGCGCGCCAACGCCGCGCGGCCCTCCGACACGAGCCACTCGCGCAGCGCCTCCGAGAGCCGCGCATCTAGCTCTGTGTGACCGCCTTTCAGCGTGCGATCGATCGCCGCATGGACCATCGCCTGGTCCTCCCGCGTGAAGCACTCGGCCGAGCGCGAGTCAATGCGTGCCACGCTCGCCGCGATCGCGTCGAACTCATTCACCAGCGCCGCTTGAAAGTCAGTCGACTCCGCCGGCGGCAGCCGCACCCTCAGCGCCGACGGCGCGCCGCCCTTTTTTCCTTGCGCCGTCAGAGTGCACAGCACCTCCCAGAGCATCCACGCGCGCCGAAGTGGCACCGCGTCCCGCCATGGCGCGAAGACGAGGCATGTGTGCCCGATCGCGGCCGTCGTGAGCTGGAAGACGACGTCCCAGTTGCAAGGCCGTTGTGCTGTGCCCACGTCGCCGATCCAGTGCTGGTACTGCGAAAAGATGTCGAGCCACACGTAATGCCGATCGTGCTCCTCCTCGGGCAGCGACGCCACGTGCGCACACACGGTGTCCACGAGGTCGCGGAACAGGTACTTGCGCGCGTGCGAGACGAAGATGGTTGGTGCGGCGGCCAACGGCACGCCTGTCACGGGGTCGACCGCCCCCGATCGGACGAGGCACGCGGCCAGCGAGTCCCCTGCTGTCTCGGTGAGCGGCTTGCACACGCGCTCGCACACGTCCTCAGTCGTGGCATCGACGAGCAGCGCCTCGTGTGCCCGAGCGAATGCGCGCAGGCACGCGACCGACACGCCGAGAAACGGCCAGTTGGGTAGCGCACCGATGGCCGCAGCAGACACCACGCGCTCCGTTGGCGCGTCACCGTCGCCGAGCCGCTCGAGGCGGACGCGCCACCGCCCGTCGGAAGATCCCAGCTTCTCGAGGAGGGTGACACCCTGTTTGTGACAAAAGGACAGAGGGATGCACGCACGGTCAGCGCACATTGAATGCTGGTGTCCAATAAGGGAGTGGAGACTCTCGAACCTTGTCCACGCACCTGGCCGTTGAGCTCCGGCTCGTCCTGCAGGCCAAACAGCGCTGCCGGGTCGCCCACGGAGAGCGCCCTTGGGCTGTCGTAAATATCAAGCTCGAGCGAACCGATCCCGAGCCAGTCGGCCTTGCGCGCCGCCAGCCGCAGCGGCGCCAGGCGCACCGCCTTCATCCACATGTCGCGGCCCACCCTCCACGAGAATGTGACGTCCGAAGCTGGCACTGTGATCTCCTCCACTGGTTGCTGGTCGCCGCCAGACCTGGCTCGAACGACCCACTCGCCCGGCCGGCCCTCGCGCAGAAGGTCGCCCTCCAGGCCGACACTGGCGACGGTGGCGACGACAGGATCGCCTGGCTGCAGCGGCTGGTGGCGCCGCCGCTCCACCACGACGTGGACGAGCGAGGTCACGCCGTCGGACGCGAGGACGTTGAAGCCATCCTCGGTCGCCTCAACGAGTGTCGCAGCGAGCGGCACGCCGGGCAGGTACTCTTCCATGTCCTTTGCAGCCATGTAGGTGCGGCTCCAATCGTATGGCGGGGCGATTTCGAGGTGCCGCGTCGGGCAAGGACGGTCGGTCGGCACGCGCGCCGTAGGCACAGATTGTGTCCCTGGCTGTGGCTCCTGTGCAGTGTCAAGCTGTCGCAGGTTGGCTGGCTTCAAGGACAGCAAGCTCCCATCCAGCAGCCGCACAGAGTACCGCCCGCGCTCGCTGTCCCAGCCAGCCGCAGTCCCCGTCCTGTCGTTGAGCTCCGGCTTCGCGACGAGCCCATGCACCAGCACCTGCTTGCCGACGAGCGGCGCGCGCTTCAATTCGAGCGCCCTAAACTCGTTCATGACTTTGAGCGTCTCAGGGTGCCGATCGCCAAACTTCGCACGCCTCCCCTCGAGCGCCTCGCGATAAAGCGGCAGCGCCTCGTCGAGCTTGCCCCGGGCAATCAGAAGCGACACCAGCATGTCGATGGAAGCGAGCGTGTCAGGGTGCCGATCGCCGAGCGTCGCACGGCTCGCCTCGAGGTCCTCGCGGTACAGCGGCTCCGCCTCGTCAAGCTTGCCCTGGTTCTGCAGCAGCAACCCCAGATTGTTCATGGAGATGATCGTGCGAGGGTGCCGATCGCCGAGCATCGCACGCCTCCCCTCGAGCGCCTCGCGCAACAGCGGCTCTGCCGTGTTGAGCTTGCCCTGGGCCATCAGCAGCTTCCCCAGAGTGCTGAGGGAGGTGAGCGTGTCAGGGTGCCGACCGCCGAGCGTCGCACGCCTCGCCTCGAGCGCCTCGCGTAACAGCGGCTCCGCCTCGTCGAGCTTGCCCTGGGTATACAGCATCACCCCCTGATCGTTAATGGAGGTGAACGTGTCTTGAAGCGGGTGCTGATCGCGGAGCGTCGCAATCATCGCTTCGAGCGCAGATTGTGTCCCTGGCTGTGGCTCTTGTGCGAGCTGTTGCAGGTTGGCTGGCTTCAAGGCCACTGTGCTCCCATCCTGCAGCCGCACAGAGTACCGCCCGCGCTCGCTGTCCCAGCCAGCCGCAGTCCCCGTCCTGTGGTTGAGCTCCGGCTTCGCGACGAGCCCATGCACCAGCACCTGCTTGCCGACGAGCGGCGCGCGCTTCAATTCGAACGCCCTATGCAGGTCCATGACTTTGAGCGTGTCGGGGTGCCGATCGCCGAGCGTCGCACGGCAATGCTCGACTAACAGCGGCAGCGCCTCGTCGAGCTTGCTCCGGGCCTTCAGAACCACCGCCAGACTGTACATGGAGATGAGCGTGTGCGTGTGCCGATCGCCGAGCGTCGCACGGCTCGCCTCGAGGTTCTCGCGCAACAGCGGCTCCGCCTCGTCGATCTTGCCTTGGGCCTGCAGCAGCTTCCCCAAATTGAGGATGGAGCCGAGCGTGTCAGGGTGCCGATCGCCGAGCGTCGCACGGCTCGCCTCAAGGTTTTCGCGCGCCAGCGGCTCCACCTCGTCGAACTTGCCCTGGTCATACAGCAGCGACCCCAGATTGTTCATGGAGGTGAGCGTGCGAGGGTGCCGATTGCCAAGCGTCGCACGGCTCGCCTCGAGCGCCTCGCGAAACAGCGGCTCCGCCTCGTCGAGCTTGCCCTGGGCCTGCAGCAGCGACCCCAGATTGTCGATGGAGGTGAGTGTGTGAGGGTGCCGATCGCCGAGCGTCGCACGCTGCCTCTCGAGCGCCTCGCGATTCAGCGGCTCCGCCTCGTCGAGCTTGCCTTGTTTCTGCAGCAGCGACCCCAGATTGCACAGGGAGGCGAGCGTGTGAGGGTGCCGATCGCCGAGCGTCGCACGCCTCGCCTCGAGCGCCTCGCGCGCCAGCGGCACCGCCTCGTCGAGCTTGCCCAAGGCAAAAAGCAGCGTCCCCAGATTGCCCATGGAGCCGATCGTGAGAGAGTCCTTATTGCCGAGCATCGCACGGCTCGCCTCGAGCGCCTCGCGGAACAGCGGCTCCGCCTTGTCGAGCTTGCCCTGGGCCTGCAGCAGCCCCCCCAGATTGTTGATGGAGGTGAGCGTGCTACGATTCCGATCGCCGAGCGTCGCACGCTTCGCCTCGAGCGCCTCGCAATACAGCGGCTCCGCCTCGTCGAGCTTGCCCTGGTTCTTCAGCAGCAACCCAAGATTGTTGATGGAGATAAGAGTGTCAGGGTGCCGATCGCCAAACATCTCACGGCTCGCCTCGAGTGCCTCGCGCGCCAGCGGCTCCGCCTCGTCGAGCTTGCCCTGGTCCTGCAGCAGCAACCCCAGGAACCTCGGCAGCTTCGACGTCGCCCGCTCCTCGCGTGGCAGACGCGCCAGCGCCGCGCGGCCCTCCGCCGCGAGCCACTCGCGCAGCGCCTCCGAGAGCCGCGCATCTAGCTCCGTGTGACCGCCTTTCAGCGTGCGATCGATCGCCGCGTGGACCATCGCCTGATCCTCGAGCGTAAAGCACTCGGCCGAGCGCGAGTCAATGCGTGCCACGCTCGCCGCGATCGCGTCAAAGTCATACACCAGCGCCGCCTGAAAGTCGTTCGACTCCGCCGGCGGCAGCCGCACCCTCAGCGCCGACGGCGCGGCGCCCTTTTTTCCTTGCGCCGTCAGAGTGCACAGCACCTCCCAGAGCATCCACGCGCGCCGAAGTGGCACCGCGTCCCGCCATGGTGCGAAGACGAGGCATGTGTGCCCGATCGCGGCCGTCGTGAGCTGGAAGACGACGTCCCAGTTGCAAGGCCGTTGTGCTGTGCCCACGTCGCCGATCCAGTGC
>Ga0210248_101170_pt1 | contig 20919 bp, 24 predicted proteins | sample ChrtobMetP3_32mM_FD_155493 | JGI IMG/M metagenome (GOLD analysis project Ga0210248, IMG submission 155493) | Chrysochromulina tobin associated microbial communities from unialgal haptophyte culture, Seattle, Washington, United States - P3_32mM | ecosystem: Host-associated > Algae > Haptophytes >...
AGTTATAAGGCCAGAAGCACCTCCCTGAGAAAAGGCTATAGCCAAGTCTTGGGCCCCATCCGCGATCACCACGGCTTATGGATTTCAAACGACGGTTTTTCGTCCATTTTCGCTCACTTTACCGCTCTGGCGGCCACCATCACAGCGGCCCTCCCCGGTCTTGCAGGCAGTTCAAGTTAAGAAAGCTATTTCGTCGACACAAGTTACAAGTGCCTATTGCAAGCGATGTCGAGGTGTACTATGAATCATTCAGGCGGGGCTTCACTTAAAGGTTCTCGTACTAAGGGGACGCATCGAGTTCGACGGACCGGCTTCCCCGTCGGGCAAGACTTTGCTCGACGAGGGGGAAAGACGAAGTTAAGAGGGGGGTAGGGGTTGGAGGATCGGAGGGACGGCGAGCCCTCCCTCACGCCTCCGTCTCGAGCAACTTCCGATCGACCGCCTCGTGCCAAAACGAGGGCGTCAGCAGCACGCCAAAGCGCAGCCGCAGCGCCTTGACGACGGCCTCGCGAGCATAGGGGGCGAGCGACGTGTCGCGCAGGCGCTGGCTGTCGCTGATCATCTTGTCGATGTTCCACATCACCTGCGCCTTGATGCTCTCGTCGATGGACGACGTTGAGACATCGTCCTGAACTCGGTGGAGGTGCTCGAGGCTGCTCTCGAGCTGCGCGAGCGCTGAGGGCAGCAGCTTGGTGGCTGCAGCACTTGCGACGGCCACCCCTCGCGGCTGCTGCGGTGGGGTCCGCTGCGCAGAGTGCTCCTGCAGCTGCTGGTGCTGATGCTCGGCCGACTCGACCGAGGAGGCGATCGCCGAGGCGGAGTCCATCAATTGCTTCCGCGCCTCGGAGAGGATGGAGGTGAAGCGCGTCTGCGGCTCCAGCTCATCCCCCTTCGGCCCCTGCAAGCTGACCGCATTCACCGTGCAAAGCGCCGCTTCTATGACGAGAAGAAGAAGAAGACGCATCGCGGAATAGCGATCCAAAATAGGTACAGTAAAACTGCCAATACGGCGCTTTCGAGTGCAGTCGTCAGTCCGTGAATCCTTCGGATCGGCGAACTTCGCGAGCCTAGTACTCACTCACTCACTCACACTTCAGCCTTGCGTCGCTCCATCTTTCGGGCCGACCGATTGTACATGTACAAGTCCCCATCCAGCCCCGTCCGCTTATAATGCCGCCGCGGCCTCCGCTGTTGCTGCTGCTTTGGCTCGCGTGTGTTTTGCGCGTCGGCGGCCACGGGGTGGGCGCGTGGAAGGACCCCAACCACTACGTCGGGCCGCACTCCTTTGCCGGCATGCGCTTCATCGGCGAGGCGCCGGGGCATGGGACTATGGCGCGGTACGAGCGCGACCTCGCGCTCGTCGGCTCCGATGACGGCGTCTCATGGTGGACACTCGAGGGTAGGTCGAAAGGTTCGGAGCTCGCCACAATCACCTTCGACTTCTCGTCCCAGGGCGGGCCGGCCGCGCTCTCTGGCACGTGGGAGCACAAGCGCGCAGCGGACACGCTCACCTGGCCGGATGGCAACGTGTGGGTCGGGATCGCGCAGCCGACCATCGCGCTCGCGCCCGACGCCGGCGTGCACGACAAACTCGTCGGAGTCTTCCGCTGCCAGCGCCACTACAAGGGCCCCGACTCCTTTGCAGGCCTGCGGTACGTCTCGGAGCAGCCTGCGCACACGCTGACGATCGTTGGCACCGACGACGGGACGACGTGGTGGGTGGCGCGCGGGCACTGCTCCGGGGCCCGCATGAGCGTCATCACGGTCGACTTTGCGCCTTTGGGGGGCCCGGCTGCGCTCACGGGTCGGTGGGAGCCGTTGGAGGAAGCCCCGGGCCGCATCCTGTGGGGAGATGGCGAAGCTTGGGTAAAGGTGAGTTACGCGAGCGCCGTGGTGGGCGCATCAGCGGCGGCGAGGGAGGTGGCGGAGGAAAAGGAGGAGGAGGGAAGGCAGGGCGATGGCCATCATGAAGGGCCCGAAGAGGAGGTCGAGGAGCGCCCTTGCGTGCGCGGCGTGTGCAACATGGCCCTCCACCGAGCCCAAGCTAAGGTCAGCGAGGATGGCGAGGACGACGAGGGGCATGGGAATGGGCATGAGCATGAGCATGCTCATGCGCCTCGCCCTTGGTGGCAGCCGTTTGAACGGGAGTACTACTACGTACCACTTGAGTCGTGGTGGCTCCACGTGCTCACCATTGCCATATTTGGGTTGCCGACCGCCGCGGTGCTCTTGTACATTCACAGCCGCCCGGACCTCAGCCGCACACTCTGCCTCGTGTGAGCCGATCTGTGCCCCTACGCGCGGGCCTGACGTGGAGCGGGCTCCCCGGGGGAGACTGTGAATGTTCACAGGAGTGGGCTCCCCGGGGGGCTGTGCCACATACCGGTACTAAACCACGCGGGTGCGATCGCTGATCCGGGTCGCCGCCGCCGCCGGCGGGGGGTGTGGCCGTGAGCGTACCATCTGAGCCAAGCGTCATATGTGATGATGTCTGGTCGGAGTGGCCTTTTAAGTGTATAAAATGTGCCTTCAGCCGAGCGTCCCAGCACGCGCCGGCGCAGCACGCACAGAGGCGCGCGCCGCGCGGCGGCGCATGCAAACACAGGCGCACATCCCACCGAATGTGACAGTTACATACGCGTAAATTTCTCTCCGCGCGCGTCTGAGAGAGACACTGCGCGCGCGACTTGTTGCAGATACCGCGAAGCGTGGCGCTTAATAAGAGGAGAAATTTTGTGGCCGTACGACAGCCGTTCGATGAGAGAGGCATCCCGCACGCATGACAAAGTGAACAGCCAACGTTGCGAGCAACTAAGTCGTCTAAACGACACCACAGCATGCATGATCCAGAACGCTGCGTTCTTAACGGACGAAATCATTGACGTATTACCCATGCTCCTGCTCTTGCGTGAAGGCGCTGGGGGGGTCTTCCTCGAAATCGGCGCGAGTACTGGCATGGATGGCTCGCAGACGCTAGCGCTGGAGCGTTGCTTTGCTTGGCACGGCTTGCTGGTGGAGGCGCAACCCCAGACGTTTGCCAAGCTGCAGGCATCCCCGAGGACCTCCGCCAAGATCTGGGCGGCGGCATGCCCCGACGGTGAGCACGTCCACATGACCAACGAATCACACCAGCGTGCAGCGTACATCAAGACGGCTTCGTCAAAGGCACTGGTTGCCTCGGTTCCCGTCCCATGCCGTGAGATACGGGGCATCATGAGAAGTGAGGGCCTGTCCAGGCTGCACTTTGCCTCGGTGGACGTGCAGGGGGCGGAACTGGGGGTCCTTCAGACGATGGATTTCGACGCGGTGGACGTACTCATGGTTGAGGCCGAGGGCATGGATGTGAACAGCCAAATGCGGATCCAACTCGTACAGACGCATATCAATCAGCGTGGCTTGATGGCCGTTCCTCTCGACTTGCCCTCGACCCCACGCTTCCACAACGCCTACAACGAGCTCTACGTCCAACCCGCGCTAGCAAACCTGAGCGCCTCGAGGCCGTCACAAGTCTACGCCCGCGCAGTCTGTGCGAAGCACAAGCTGCCCGTACACTGCCGCGCCGGCTATCATCATAGGCCGCTTGCACAGCGCATACACGAAGCCCTCTCAGTGTGGAAAAGTTTGGAAATAAAGGCCCCATGCACGGACTGAGGCACAGGAACATGTGAACAGTTGCACCTCTGTCCTCTCAGATACCTCGACGCTCGACCTCGACGCTCGAGTAACGCTCCAGCAACGACGACGACGAGCACTGCGACGTGCGAGATCGCGACCAGATCACGACCAGATCAGGTATCGAGCCAGCAATCAGAGAACAGAGATGCTTGAGGCGGCCTGTTGAGGCCTGGAGCTCAGACACAGAGGAATCACCCCTCGGGTCGGGGGCGATGCAGCTGGGGGTGTGCCTGAAGTGCGCCTGCTGCCTAACTCTGCTGGGCCGCATATTTTGCTCCGCGGTTGTCTGGTTCGCACACGTTGCATGGGCGATCACAGCCGCTGCGCGGTCCGTGTTTTGAGTCGGTTCAGAGCGTCCGCGTCCGCGGTTTAAGATTTTTCATTTAAGATTTTCGCGAGCCAATGCGACAGTGTGCTGCATCACGCGCCGGACCGTTCTTCCCGCGCGTCCGATCTCCGAATCAAAACCGCGATCACGGAAAACAGTCACTAAACAGTAAGGAGATATTCATGCGGTTACGCCTGCCCGCGCGACGATCGTCGCCGTGCGCCGCATCATACTATTCGACTACCCCGCCCGCCGTGCGCACGGCGCCGGCGCTCAGCATGCCCCCGCTACCGAGACCACCGCAGCCGCGGCACCGTATGGTCTTGGCGGCTATTGCCGTAATTGCTGTAATTGCCGTAATAGCCGCGGCACCGTATGTGTGGTCTTGTGGCGGCTATTGCCGTATCGGCCTATCCGCTATCGCGTATGAGCGCACAATCATGCCGTCACGTAGGACGCGTAGGAGGCGCGGTCATCACCACCCCACACGCCATGCGCGGTGGCGCCGGTCCATCGACCAACCCCCCGGGCCAGCACTGTGACGAGACCGACGAAACTTCGTGGGGCCATCGTCCCACCAGGGCCTGACCAGGGCCAGCACCACCCCGGGAGCGCGCCTGTAGCGTACACCGGTACGTACGCACCGATCGCCGAGCGCCGTACTGGCATACACGTACCAATCGCCGAGCGGAATTCGCCTCATCTCGGCCTCATCTCGGCCTAACCTCGGCCTCATCTCGCCTCATCTCGGCCTCTCAGAAGCTCGCTTGCGCCTCCGCGCTCTCGACCTTGAGCAACTCATCGGCCATCGGGGCGAGCTCCTGCGCCTCGTTGAGTGCCTGTGACGAGACCGACGAAACTTCCCACAGGCGGTCAGAGGGACTCGGGGGCGAACAGAGGCAATCAGAGGCAATCAGATGCAATCAGAGGCGATCAGATGCAATCAGAGGGCGAACAGGGGCAATCAGATGCAATCAGATGCAATCAGGGGCAATCAGGGGCGATCAGAGGCGATCAGAGGCGATCAGAGGCGATCATCAGAGGCGATCGCAACCTGCGACGTCTCTAGAAAATCCCACAGGTAGCTCTCGACGTCGTCCAACGAAGGCAACGCGCCGTTTTGGGCGGAGCTGCACGAGCCGGGCGAGCCGTGGCGCTGGAGCTGAGCGAGGGTCGCGTCTTGGAGAGAGGTATCTTCGAGCAGCTCGAGGGCGAGGGATCGTAACTCCTCGGGCATCGCCTTGGCCACCTGCCATATTTGGCAGGCGTGTGGGGGAAGGAGGGGGGAGAAGGCGCGCAGAGGTCGTCGGAGCGCAATCAAGCGCAATCAAGCGCAATCAAGCGCAATCAAGCGCAATCAAGGAGTACCTGGGCCCCGAGGCTTGCGTCGCGCATGACGCTCGATGGCAAACCGGCCGCAAAGCTCGTCGAGCGTCCCACATTAGGCAATAGGCTCGAGGGTACTCCGTAAGCGAAGGCGGAGGCGCCTTGGTCGAAGGCGGAGGCGGTGTCGGAGGCAAGGGCGAGCGCGTCGAGGTGGGCGGCGCCGCCCGAGAGCCCCGCGAGGTGGGCGTTGAGGGAGGAGGTGAGGGAGGACTTGGACGGCATGCGAGTGAGGGGAGGGGTCCCTAATTTGGAAGGCACGCGAGTGAGCTCAAGTTGAGCTCGGAGATGTGCGAGCTCGGGAGTGGAGCTCAAGTTGAGATCGCTCGAGATGAGGTTCTCGAGATCGCTTGAGATGAGGTGCTGGGCCATCGGGTGCAACGGCGGCAGGCCGGCCGCGGCGGCTGCGGCGGCGGCGCGCGCGGCGTGGGCGGTCGCCGAGGCCGAGGCGGCGTGGGTGGTCGCCGAGAGGGCGGCGGCGGCGGCGGAGGTGCTGGCGCTGCTGGCGCCGCTAGCGCTGCTGGCGCTGCTCCCGCCGCCGGCGCCGACCGCCGTGTCGGGCGCCGCGCGTCGCACGCGCTTGTGGGAAATGGTTTCAGTTTCGTCAGCCTCGGCGGGCGCTGCTGGCGGCGGCGCTGTCGACGGCGGCGCTGTCGAGGGCGAAGGCTCGCCACTCGTGGTGGACGCAGCGCCGTAATGAGCGCCGCTCGTGCTCGACGCAGCGCTCGTGCTCGACGCAAGCGTGAGCTGGCCAGCCCGGCTATCTTGGAAGATGCGGCTCAGGAAGGCCATCATCCTCCCGATGGACTCGCGCGTGGTCGCCTGCTGCAGCCGTGCTTCCTGGACCTGGGCGGCGAGCTGCTGGATTCGAGCCGCCATCGCGGCCGATTGCGACCGGACCGCCTCGAGCTCCGTGAGGAGCTGCCCCTCGACCATCCCGTATGCCGCCGCCTCGGAGCTGCCACCGTCGCCTGCGCCGCCTGCGCCGCCTGCGCCGCCTGCGCCTCCTGTTGTGCCGCCGCCGCCGCCACCGCCGCCGCCGCCGCCGCCGCCGCCGCCTCCTCCGCCGCCTCCTCCGCCGCCGTTGGCTTCGGGCGCGACCGGGCGGAGCGGCGCGAACTCCGTGCTCAGCGCGAGGTCCGCATCGTTGCTCCACATCCCGTCACCAGCCGCTGCCAGTGCCCGGTGCGCCGGATGGTGAGAGCTCTTGCGCTGGATGAGGTGCAGCCGGTCGGGATCGCCTCGGCGAAAGTCGGGATGCGTGAAGGCGTGTGATGTGGTCCGGCTATCCGTCTTCGAGAAGCCGTATGTGTTGAGCTGCCGAATGAACGACGAGAAGTTCGAGTGCTTAAAGTACACTGGCAGCATGTCGGCGACGAAGCGCTCCAAGTCGAGAACCTCGACGGCGGTGCCATCGGCGGACCAGCTGAAGACGTCCATCGTCGAAGGGTCGGAGACCATCGTATACAGCTTGTGCACGAAGGGCTTGGGCTCGTGACCGTCGGACATCCCTTGCACTAGCACCCCTCCGTAGATTCGAGAGGGGATTGCATCTCGTTGCAGCTCATCGCACAACTCGTGCTGCACACCATTCACAGCATTGTCATTACATGTATTCGAATCACATACGCGTGTCACCGGACGACCAGCACGCAACATTCATACGCAGCCACGCAACATTCATACATACGACAGGGATGTGTACCAGACGAACCGATCCCAGGAGGGTCGTCCGATGCCGAGCGCCCGAATGCGCCGAGTGGCGACCCTCGTGTGCGCGCTGCTGGCCGCATCGCTTCTGCAGCAGCGTCGACTCTCGTCTACGACTTCGGCCGCATCCACGAGTCGAGTGGTGCCAGCGCACTCACACCCGCGTTCCACTCCACCGCCGGAAGCGGCGCTTTCGCTAGCCAGCAGTCCGCCACCGCCATCCCCGCCGCCACCGCCGCCATCCCCGCCGCCGCCGCCGCCAGCCCCACCGCCGCTCGTCGCCGAAGCGCCGTCGTCGTGGCACTTTGCGCTCACCCGTCAGCATGCCCAAGGCCACGACTTCGCTGGGTCGCCGTCGCTCGACGAGCGTGAGGTGGGCCTTCGCTGCGCCGGCGAGACCAAATGCGGCTTCCTGTCACCGTCGGGCTTCGACGCGTTGGCCTCGGAGGCGGCATCGCTCTCACGCGGATGCCACGTGGTGGTCTTGACCGCGGTCTTCGGGCGCAAGGACAAGCTCCAGCAGCCCGACGCCGCCGCCCTCTCGCCCGACTCTCGCGAGTGCTTCTTCGCCTTCGTGGACGAAGAGAGCGCTGCCTTTCTCGCCGCGACGGCGCCTAAGGCCGTGGTGCGCGCGGGCGGCGTGCGCGCCGGCCGGATCGGCGTGTGGAGACTTCTCATCCTTTCGATCCATCGCTCGCCCTATGGCTCGCCTCGACGCACCTCGCGCATCCCGAAGCTGCTCCCCTTCCGCCTCTTTCCCCACAGGTAAGGATGGCGTCGGAGTGATCTCGGGGTGCCCTCATGAATGCCCTCACGATTGCCCTTCATTGCTCTTGATCGCCTGTGATCCGCTCCACTACGGACCCTTGATTGCCCTCTTGATTGCCCTTGATTGCCCTTGTGATTGCCATTGATTGCCCTTGTGATTGCCCTTGATTGCCCTTGTGATTGCCCTTGATTGCCCTTGTGATTGCCATTGATTGCCCTCGTGATTGCCCTTGATTGCCCTTGTGATTGCCCTTGATTGCCCTTGTGATTGCCCGTGATTGCCCTTGTGATTGCCATCGACTGCCCTCGTGATTGCCCTTGATTGCCCTCGACGTGCACAGCGAGATCTCGATCTGGCTGGATGATTGCATGCAAGTGCCCATCACAGCGCGCACCCCGCCCTCTTCCCCACAGCGAGTACTCGGTCTGGCTCGACGGCAAGCTTCGGCTCCTCGTCGAGCCCCGAAGTCTCATCAAGCGCTTCCTTCTCACGCCGCGAGCGAGCCTTGCTATGGCGCGGAACCTGCGGCGCGACCACATCGACGACGAGATGCAATGGATTCGGAAGGTGCTCGCGCACGTGGAGAAGGGCGAGGCTGTGGGGAAGGGCGAGGCTGTGGGGAAGGGCGAGGCTGTGGGGAAGGGCGAGGCTGTGGGGAAGGGCGCCGCCAAGATCTCGAAGGCCGAGCTCATCGCCGTCGAGATGCAATGGAGATTCTACCGTCGCGAACAGCGCCGTCTTGAGCAGCGCGAGCGCCGTCTTGAGCAACGTGCTCCCTCCAGGTGGCACAACGCGACTGCCCACGACGGCGCTGCTGCGGCTCGAGACGACGACGAGCCCGAGGACGCCCGCGACGACGCGCCGTGGATGCGACAGACGGCGTGTGCCGAAGGCGCGATGATCGTGTCACACCTACGGAGTAACCTGACGCGCTGCGTGCTCTGCGCCTGGTTCAACGAGTGGCACCGGTTTGGTGAACGGGATCAGCTCTCGCTCTCGTATGTGCTGCATGCAATGGGCCTCTCGCCGCCTGATGAGGGAGGCAATCAGGCGCAATCAGGCGCAATCAGGCTGCATGCAATGGGCCTCTCGCCGCCGGCCCTTGGAGCGGAGGAGGGAGCCACGGCTGATGAGGGAGGCAATCAGCATGCAATTGGAGCGGAGGAGGGAGCCACGGCTGCTTCGGAGCCGCCGCCGCAACCGCTTCCACAGCAGCCGCTTCCACAGCAGCCGCTTCCACAGCAGCCGCTTCCACAGCAGCCGCTTCCACAGCAGCCGCTTCCACAGCAGCCGCTTCCACAGCAGCCGCCGCCGCAGCAGTTGCAGCATCCACATCCACTGCTGCAGCACCGGCACCGCGGCGTCTACCTTTGGCCGCGAGAGGAGCACTGGCACTACAAGCGCCCTCAGGGTGCGCCCAAGACGGCGCGCGCGCCGCCCTATGTGAAGTACACCGGGCACGGCGGCTGCGCGGAGGAGGCGGCGGCGCTCATCACACCCGGGTGCGGCGCCCATCACGGCGCGCCCACAGCTAAGCGGGCAGCTACTACTTCTATTGCAACCAGCGCTCGACATCAAGTAGTTTGATAGGTTCTTTGGGGGAGAGATCTCATCTTGGTTCTAAGGGCGCGCCGCTTGGCTGCGTGGCGTTGCGCTTTGCCTTTGGCTTCGAGTACTTTTTTTTGAAACTTAACCAGTGTGACTGTTACTTCTTACTAGTACTGTGAGTAGAGCTGGATGAACTAGACGTCCAACGCAAGGTTCCTCGGTTTAGTACGGCCGGAATTCCGTCACTCTGCAGCCATGACGAAACCATGATGTTGACAGAACGCTTCCAACGTCCCGCAGCCTCCCACGCCCTAATATGGAAGCGTGCCGATACCTACCAATACATCTGAAGGGGGTGGAGCGCTGGTCGTGTGTCCCCCCCATGGCGCCTGGGGGGGCGGTGCTCCGCCGTGCTGTCCGCCGTGTTTCGTCACGAATGCAGCCAATCTCGCCGTGTTTCGTCACGAGTGCAGCCAGTCGTGTTTCGTCACGAGTGCAGCCAGTCGTGTTTCGTCACGAGTGCAGCCAGTCGGCCTGCTTGGAGCCGGGCGCGGCCAGCCTCGCCGCACTCAGCCGGTTGGCCACCTGATGAAGGAAGCCATCAGGCGCAATTAGGCGCAATCAGGCGCAATCAATCGCAATCAATCGCAATCAATCGCAATCAGGCGCAATCAGGCGCAATCAGACTCAGCCGGTTGGCCACCTGCGCAAACGAGGGCCGTTCGCCCGGCACGGCGCGCATGCACTCGCAGAGCAGCTCCCACACGGCATCGAGCTCGCATTTGGAAGGTCGAGGTGGCATCTCCTGAGGCTGCTTCGAGAGGGGCGAGCGGATGATCTCAAGCCCTTCGAGGAGCCCGCCGCCCTCGAAGAGGTCGCCATCGCCATAAAAGTTGACGCCGTGCGTGAGCATGTGGAAGGCCTCGAAGGCGAGCACCTGCATGCATGTGCCCACGTCAGCGCCGGACTCAGAGAGGGCCTTCGACCGGCGCAATCACGAGCGCAATCAGGAGCGCAATCAGGAGCGCAATCAGGAGCGCAATCACGAGTGCAGTCGCGAGCGCAATCGAGCTCTTAATCGACGGAGCACGCACCCCAAACGAGATGCAATCACGAGATGCAATCACGAGATGCAATCAACGGAGCGCGCACCCCAAACGAGAAGACGTCCGCGGGCAGCCCGTACGGCTGCTCCGATTCGACCTCGGGCGCGAGATAGAGGGCGGAGCCGATGCAGGCTGTGGGGAGAGGCGCGCCTTCGGTGATCTCGAGGGCGGTGCCAAAGTCGCAGAGCTTGCACCTGCGGATCGGGGGAGATGGAGATCAGGGGAGATCGGGGTGGAGATCGGGATGGTGATAGCGTGGGAGATAGCGTGGGAGATCGGGATGGAGATCGGGGGAGATCGGTCTCGTCGCCGCCGCCTCCACTAGCAATCAACTGGCAATCAACGGGGCACACTGATGGCAATCAACGGCACCGAGTGGCAATCAAGGGGCACACTGATGGCAATCAACGGCACCGAGTGGCAATCAAGGGGCACACTGATGGCAATCAACGGCACCGAGTGGCAATCAAGGGGCACATCAACTCGCCATCCACGAGCGAAAGCGTACCGTTTACGCTCATCGTAGAGAACGTTGGGTGGTTTCAGGTCGCGATGGAGCAGCGGCGGCTGGCGTGCATGCAGGTACGCGCAGCCCGCGACGACGTCGAGCAGAGGCGAGAGTAGCCCGCCCACCTGATGAGGGAGCCAATCAGCATGCACTCAGATGCACTCAGCCCGCCCACCTGATGAGGGAGCCAATCAGCATGCACTCGGCCCGCTACACATACCTCTTCGATCGCGCGCCAGTCGCCGATCAATTCGTAGAGGGTGCCTTCGAGGTGCTCAAGGACCATTTGCGGCGGCCTCTCGGTATACCTAATTAGGGAGGGGACATGGCGCCGTGGTGAGCACATGCATGCAGCAGGCCCATCTGCGGCGGCCTCTCGGTATACCCAATCAACGTCAGCGTCGCCGGATGCGAGAGCGACGCAGTCAGCCTGGTCTCATGCTCCAGCTCCGCTCGCAGCTTGTCGGCGCTCCCCTTGGCTTGCTTGAGCTGCTTCACAGCGACCTTTTGGCCCCAGAGCAACCCGCGAAACACCTGTGGCAGCACGCACGCGGACACCGGTGCCAATCAGAGGTCATCATCAGAGGAATGAGAGGCAATGAGAGGCAATGATCAGAAGCTATCACGGCGCTCGGCACGGCGCCCAGCACGGCGCCCAGCGCAGCGCAACTCGGCGAATTCTCCCTCGGCGATCGAGCGACCAATCTGCAATCAGAGGCAATCAAGAGGCAATCAGAGGCAATCACGGCGCACCTCGGCGAATTCTCCCTCGGCGATCGAGCGACCAATCTGCAAGTCCGCAGCGGTCAGGGCGAGCACGTGGCTCCGCGCTGGCGCGACGACGGCGGCGGGGGCGGCGGGGGCGGCGGGGGCGGTAGCCTCGGAGGTGGAGGCGGCGGCGGTGGAGGTGGCGGCGGCGGTGGTGGAGGTGGCGGCGGCGGCGGTGGAGGCGGCGGCTGCGGCTGGGGTGGCGGCAGAGGCGTGGACGGTGGCGGGTGCCTTGCCGCCCCCGCCGTTACTACTACTCCTCCTGCCGCTGCTGCCACCGGTAGCGGTAGCGGCAGCGGCGGTAGCGGCTGCAGGGGCGAGCGCCGTCGCGAGCGCCGACGACCTGCCAGCCGCAGCACCGTCAATCTCGCGCTCAATCTCGCGCGCCCCCGCCTCGCGCACGGCGGCGAGCGTCGACCCTCCTGCCCCGCCGCCTGCCCCGCCGCCGCCGCCTCCGTCGGCGCTGCTGCGGCCGCCCGAGTTTCGTCGCGTTTCGTCGCCCGAGTTTCGTCGAGTTTCGTCGCCCGAGTTTCGTCGAGTTTCGTCGCCCGAGTTTCGTCGCCTGCCGCCCGACGGCTGCGCGAAAGGCGAAGGCGGCTGCGAGCTGCCTGGCGGCCTGTCGGCGGCTCGGGCGGCGGCAGCGGCGGCAGCAGCCGCCGCGTGCTCCTCGTCCCGCTGCCGGCGCATCCGGACCTTGGCCTCAAGCAACAGGGCAGCCGTCCGCTTGCGCTGTAGCTCCGCCGCGGCCGCCTGCTGCTCCTCCGCCTCGATGCTCGCAAATGCGCGCTTGGTGGCTTCGAGGCCTTGGGCGACGACGGCGGCGGGTGGCAGGCGGAGGCGCGGGTTACTTGGGCCCTCGAGTCGCAGGCTGCGCAGCTTGCCGAGCCAGCCGAGCGAGAGCGTCAGCGAGAAGAGGTTGTCGCTCACGTCGAGCCGCCGGAGGGACGTACACCGTGCGAGGCTGAGAGGCAGCGCGGTGAGCTGGTTGGAATGGGCATCGAGCTCCCAGAGCGCGCGCAGCTGGCCGATGGAGGCGGGCAGCTCGAGCAGCCGGTTGTCGTGCACGAAGAGCTGCCAGAGCGAGCGCAGCCGGCCGATCGCCTCGGGCAGCTCTGTCAGCTCGTTGTCGTTCAGGTACAGGTGCACGAGCCGGCCGTCGAGGTGCACGGCGCTCGGCCACGTGCTCAGGCCGCGGCACGACAGGTTGAGCATCGTCGGGTCGGACGAGGCCGGGACCATCGCCGTCGCCGCCGCCGCCGCCGCCTCCTCATGCGCAGCCGGCGCGACGCGGCTCGATTTGTTGCGTGGCCACGTCATGTGCAGCAGGTCGACCTCCGCGGCGCCCACCTTCTCCTTCTTCCATGGCGCCGGGCTGACTGGCATTGAGTGCAGCTCAACATGCTGCGCGGGTGCGGTGCGAGGTCGAGCGCCGCGCATCGCTCGTCCGCGCCAGACTCCTAGGCCGGTGCGGTGAGGGAGCGGACCGGCAAGTCAAGTCAAGGCAAGGCAAGTCAAGTTCCGCAATCCAGCCGCAAAAGAAAGAAAAGTTTGATTTGGAGCACCCCCCAACTACATGTAGAGATGGCGAACACTTGTACGTGTGCGATGAGTCTCCGCACTCCTGTGAATGAAAACTCAACGACTCTCCAATCGACTGGGGCTCCGTCCACTGCGCCGAGCACCGTGACTGGATGGCGGAGCCAGGGTGGCGCGCGGCCATCCGACGGCTGGAGGCGCAGCACGAGGCAGTCACCTCGACGGCGGCTGGCTTCCGGCCGCCGCTGCCGACACCGCCCGTCTTGCAGCTCGAGTCGCCTCCGCAGCAGCAGGAGCAGCAGCAGCAGCAGCACCGCCGTCAGAGGCAACGGAACAGTGAAAAGGCCCAGTGGGAGAGGCAACTTGTGGCAGCCTCACCAACCACCGGCGGCGGCGGGCCCTCGTCCGCCTACTCGCCGCCGCCGCCCGTCTCCATGTTCGACCCGCGCTACCGCGGCTCGGCGGCGGCGTCGGCGGCGGCGCCCTCTTCGCCAGCGGGCGCCGGCGCGGGCAGCAGCGGCACGAGCATGCTGACGGAGCGCGAGCGCGCGCTCGCGCGGCGCGAGGCGTCGCTCGGGCCGCGCGCGTACGAGCTCGAGGCCACCCAGGCTGCCGTCATCGCGCAAGGCCACACCCTCGCCACGCAGATGGCGACGCTGCAGGACGAGCAGAGGTTGCTTGCGCAGGCGCAGGCGCAGGCGGCGCAAGCAAAGGTGGGCTTGGAGGCGCGCGAGAGCGCGGTAGCCGCGCGCGAGGCCGCCGCGCGCACCGAGGCCGCTGAGGGCGAGAAGCGCGTCCTCGATCTCGCGCAGCGCGAGATCGCGCTCGCCGACCGAGCTGCGCATCTCGCCGCCCTCGAGGACGAGATCAGCCGAAAGCAGGCGGCGGCGGCCGGGGAGGCGGCAGCAGCGGAGGCGGCCACGCAGGCGGTGCGGCAGCAGCAGGCGGCCGCTGAGATTCGTCAAGCCGCCCTCGTCGAGAGGGAACGCAGCTTCGAGGCGCATGCAGCGGAGCTGGAGCGGCGCGGTGCCGACCTGCAGCGGCGCGAGAATGCGCTGGTGAGCTCGATTGCGACGGAGGGCGTCCTCTGATTGCCACTGATTGCCACTGATTGCGACGGAGGGCGTCCTCTGATTGCCACTGATTGCCACTGATTGCGACGGAGGGCGTCCGGTGCCCCCAACTGGTTGCCCCTCGCTGAGATTCGTCACCCTCGCTGAGATTCGTCGCCCCTCGCTGAGATTCGTCACCCTCGCTGAGATTCGTCACCCTCGCTGAGATTCGTCACCCTCGCTGAGATTCGTCACCCTCGCTGAGATTCGTCACCCTCGCTGAGATTCGTCACGTGCTCACTTGCGGTGCACAGGCGGGTCGGGAGGCAGGGCTGGGTTCCCGGGAGGACGCGGTCGCGTTGCGTGAGCGTGCGATGCCATCGGCCATCAGCAAGGAAGGCGAGCTTCGAGAGAAACGAGATGCGCTCCAGGCTCGCGAGGAGGTGATTGCCGTTGATTGCCACTGATGACCCATGATTGCCTCCCTCATCAGAGAAACGAGATGCGCTCCAGGCTCGCGAGGAGGTGATTGCCGCTGAGTGCCGCTGAGTGCCGCTGAGTGCCGCTGAGTGCCGCTGGGTGCCGCTGGGTGCCGCTGATTGCCCCTGAGTGCTGCTGAGTGCCGCTGATGACCCATGATTGCCTCCATCATCAGGTGCTCGCATCTCGAGAGTCCGCTCTGATTGCCTCTGATTGCCTCTGATTGCCGCTGATGAACCATGATTACCTCCATCATCAGGTGCTCGCATCTCGAGAGTCCGCTCTGCAGCAGCGGGAGAGCGCCGTCCCCCGGCGTGAAGAGGCGATCGCCCACCGTGAAAGCGCGCTGCTCCCGCGCGAGGAGCGTTTGAATGCGCTCCAGTCGAACTTGCAGCAGCGTGAAGGGTCGGTCGCGCAGAGGGAGCAGGCGACGCAGCAGCTCGATGCCTCGCTTCGTCAAAGGGAGCAGGCGCTGATGGACCGCGAGGGACGCGCGCAGCAAGCGCAGGTACGGGCGCCTCTGATGACGCCTCTGATGACGCCTCTGATGACTCTGATGACGCCTCTGATGACGCCTCTGATGACGCCTCTGATGACGTTTCTGATGACAACTCTGATGGATCACCTCTGATGAAGACCGCTGATGATGACCGCTGATGATGATGCACATCCGATCCCTCGTGGAATGCGCAGGCGACGTTGCGCATGCAGGAGCAGGCGGTGACGCAGCAGCAGGCCGCGATGGTCGCGCGAGAGGCCGCCCTCGAGCAACGTCTCTCGGAGCTCGAGCGGCGCGAGATCGCGATCCCCCGTCGAGATCGCGAGCTCACGACGCGAGAGCAAGAGCTCGCACTCCGAGATCGAACGCTCCTCGAGCGCGAGGCCGCCGTCGAGCGTGCGCGGCTGCGCACCTCCGAGCTGGAGCGCTCCTCCGGGCTCGCTCAGCAGCAGATCGGGCAGCAGCGCATGCAATTGGCGGAGCTAGAGGCCGAGCTCGGGAGCACGCGCGAGCGACTTCGTCAGGTGAGATGGCCCTCTCTCATTGTCTTATGATGACCCTCTGATGACCCTCGGATGACCTTCTGATGACCCTCTGATGACCCTCTGATGACCCTCTGATGACCCTCTGATGACCCTCTGATGACCCCTCTGATGACCCCTCTGATGACCCTCTGATGACCCTCTGATGACCCTTCTGATGACCCTCTGATGACCCTCTGATGACCTTCTGATGACCCTTCTGATGACCCTCTGATGACCCTTCTGATGACCCTCTGATGACCTCTGATGACCTCTGATGGTCTCACGATGCACATCTGATTGCCCTCCATGATGACCCATGATTGCCTTTTCTGCGTGCGGCGCTAAGCCTCCCCCCCTCACACCTCCCCCACCTGGGCCATCCCCCCCCCCTCTCGGTGCTCCTGTGCCAGGCGGACTTGCAAATCGAGGAGCTCAACGCAGCGCGCGACGCCGTCCACACGCTGCAGGGCGCGAAGAGCGAGCTCGAGCGCCAGATCGCACAGCAGAAGCACCGGTACGCGCCTCTGATTGCCTTTGATTGCGAGCTCGAGCGCCAGATCGCACAGCAGAAGCACCGGTACGCGCCACTGATTGCCTTTGATTGCCTTTGATTGCCTTTGGTTGCCTCTGATGGCGTGTAACTGCCTCTGAAGCACCGGTACGCGAGGGAGGCGGCTGATTGCGGCTGATGGCATGCTGATGGCGTCTGATTGCCCCCCTCATCAGGTACGCCCAACTAGAGATGGAGGCGGCGAGCTTACGAGAACGGTTGGGCTCTGCGTCTTCATACCAACGCGAGATGCAGATGGCCAAGGAGACAGCGGCGTCTGCCGAGGGCGAGCGCGCCAAGGCGCAGAGCGCCCTCGGCAACGCGAACGCGCGCTGTGCCGAGCTGCAGATCGAGATCGCGACCCTCAAGGAGCGAGGTGCGTGATTGCCCCCTGATTGCCTCCCGATCTCGAGATCGAGATCGCGACCCTCAAGGAGCGAGGTGCGTGATTGCCCCCTGATTGCCTCCCGATCTCGAGATCGAGATCGCGACCCTCAAGGAGCGAGGTGCGTGATTGCCCCCGTGATCCCCCCGGCAGCAAGTGCTCAGTACGGCGCCACCCACTCCCCTCCACCATCCCCACCACCCACCACAAGCACCATAAGCACTCCCCCACTCATCCCCCCCACCCCCCCGCTTGCATGCAGTCGTCGAGGCCGACCGGTTACAGCACGAACTCACCGCCACACGTGACAAGATGCGTACGATGGAGCAGCGCGCCGCCCTCCTCGAACGAGAACGCTCAGGCGCAGCGCTGCAGCTCGAGGCTGAGCTCAACGCGGCGCGATCGAAGATTGAAGCTATAGAGAGCCGCCGACGGCGGCGCGGCGGAGGCGGAGGCGGCGGCGATGACGGCGACAGCGTGTCGACGCAACGAACGGCGCCCGCATCCGCCGCCCTCTCCACCCTTGGCACCGGGGGATGGGGGGGCGGGGGGGGCGGGGGCGGCGGGGCGGGCGGGGGCGGCTCGGCCACGGCCGTCGCGAGCACTTCGCACTCGCGTGATAGGCGCACCTCGCGCGAGATTGCGAGCTCGCACGCCGCCCATCGTTCACACTCGTCCGCACACCGTTCACGCGAGGCGTCGCCGCCCAAATCTCCCACATCTCCCAAAGCTCGCGCCCGGGAGCACGCGCGTGACCGGTACGTGTACCGCAGCGGAGGCGGCCCTAGTAAAGGGGGTGCCAAGGCCGCGCCCGGCACGGCGCCTGTGGGGCGCGCGCTCACCGCCGAGGAGGAAGTGTACTCGTACTACTGAGGCGCCCGACACGGCGCGCGCTCACCGCAGTCACCTTCAGCCCCGGCGGCCCCGGTTCGAGGTAAACGTCCTCTTCGCGTCGCGCCGTGTGACCAGCGGCAGCGCGCACTCGCCCAGTTCCGTCTCAATAAAGTTGTACTGTCAATGCAACAAGATGTGCAGCGCGACAACACGTCACTCAACCGTCGCGACTTAAAGACGGCTTTCTCCCGATTCATGCATTGTGAGAATGTTACTGACTGGCGCGCCGTCCTGGCGACTTTGCTGCGGCGCTCGGGCGGCCGTCTCGGCGACCTCTCGCCCCTCCCGACCCCTAGGTGCCCACGTCGCCTTGGACGTGACCACGGTCGCACGCGCGTTTGATCGGCCAGCACCGGACTGGACCCTCTCGCGCCCTCATGTCGGCGTCCTTCCTCTCCGCCGTGGGCGCACGCTGCGACGCGTCCGCTGCATCGGTCGCCTCGGCCACGCGTGCGAAGCCGCCGCCTGAGGGCCGAAGCAGCTGCTGTGAAAAGTACAAGCAGATCTTCGTGCTGCGCAACCGCACGGACGCGGACGCGGTGCCGGAGCTGATCACGCTCTTCCACGGCACGAGCTCGGTGCTGCTGCGGCACGAGGTCGCGTACGTGCTCGGCCAGATGCAGCGCGTGGACGCCGTGCCCTTTCTCGAGGCCGTGCTCACCGACGTCGACGAGAACCCGATCACGCGGCACGAGGCCGCGGAGGCGCTGGCCGGGATCGGGGCGCCCGACAGCCTCGCGATCCTCACGCGCCACGCTCACGACGCGGCGTCCGAGGTCTCCGACACGTGCGGCCTCGCGCTCGCGACCATCGGCGCTCAGCTCGACAAGGGCGCGTGCGGCTGCGAGAGGCGCCCGCAGGCCGCGTTGGGGGCGGGGGAGGCGGGAGAGGGGGCGGCGACCGAGGCGGCGGCCGCGACGACGCCAACCGGCACCGACGCGCCCCCCGCTCTCAACGTCAAGTACATCTCACCCGCGCCCGCGGCGGCCGCGGCGCCCATTACGACGCTTCGAGCGCAGCTGCTCGATGCTTCCCGCCCTCTGTTTGAACGGTGCTCTGATGGCCGTTGATGGCCCCTGATGGCCTCTGATGGCCTCTGATGGCTGCTGATGGCCTCTGATGGCCTCTGATGGCCTCTGATTGCCTCTGATTGCCTCTGATGGCCTCTCTTTGAACGGTACGCTGATGACGACTGATAGGTTTTTGATTGCCCCAAACTGAGCCACCTCTCATCAGGCACATCGATCCGCTGGAGCCAGCTGACGGCGCCTGATTGCGTGCTGATGGCATCTGATGGCATGATGCCCCCCCTCGTCAGGTACAGCGCACTCTTCGCGCTGCGTGACGCGGTGCCCAAGGCGGGCGACGACGCGCTCGAGCCCCTCTGCGAGTGCCTCGCCTCACCCAAGGTGACGAACCCGGATGGCATGCTGATGGCCTGCTGATGGCCTCTGATGGCCTCTGATGGCCTCTGATTGCCCCTGATTGCATGTAACTGCCTCTGATGGACGCGGATGACCGCTGATTGATGCTGATTGCCGCTGATTGCCGCTCTGTGAGTGGGAGTCTCTGATTGCCGCTGATTGCCGCTGATTGCCTCTGATTGCCTCTGATTGCATCGGATTGCCGCTGATTCCCATTGTGAGTCTCGTCTCTGCGACCAAAAGGAGAGCGCGTTGCTCAAGCACGAGGTCGCCTTCGTCCTCGGGCAACTCGAGCACACAGGGGCGGTCGACGCGCTCTGTGACGCTGTGAGCCGCGAGCATGAGCACAGCATGGTGCGCTTCTGATTGCATCTGATTGCCTCTGATTGCTTCTGATTGCCTCTGATTGCCTCTGATTGCTTCTGATTGCCTCTGATTGCCTATGATTGCCTCTGATTGCCTCTGATTGCCTCCGATTGCATATGATTGCATATGATTGCATATGATTGCCTCTGATGGCCTCTGATGGCCTCTGATGGCCTCTGATTGCATATGATTGCATATGATTGCATATAATTGCATATGATTTCATCTGATTGCCTCCGATTGCATCTGATTGCCTCTAATTGCCTCTGATTGCCTCTGATTGCCTCCGATTGCATATGATTGCATATGATTGCATATGATTGCATATGATTGCATCTGATTGCCTCTGATTGCCTCTGATTGCCTCTGATTGCATCGAATAGCTTCTTTTGGCCTCTGATTGCCTCCGATGATTGCCTCTGATTGCCTCTCATCAGGTGCGCCATGAGGCGGCGGAGGCGCTTGGGGCGATCGGCACAGCCAGGGCCATCGAGGTGCTGCGGGAGCACGCGGGAGATGAGGAGGAGATCGCGGGAGATGAGGAGGAGATCGTGCGCGAGAGCTGCTGGGTCGCTCTCATGTGGCTGGAGTGACGCAATCAGACGCAATCAGGCGCAATCAGGCGCAATCAGGCGCACTTAGAGGTCGCTCTCATGTGGCTGGAGTAACCACAGCGCATCGCGTTTGGATTCTTTGGTGGTTGGATCTCCGCGCCCAGCCAGTCGATCTCGATCTCGCGCGGCCCGGAGATGCTGTGCGTGAGATAAGGTGTTACACTGAGTTGAAGCCGACACTGTAAAATCAAACATCAAAAATCCACCGCACGTCGGATCGGATAGCTGATACAGTTTCGCGGTAGATGAATATACGCTTCCCCGCCCGGGGGCTACCGGTACGCGCTCAGGACGGCGCGACAACCCCACGTAGCCCAAGACGGCGCGACCACCCCACGCCGCTCAGGACGGCGCGACCGCCCCACTCCGCCCAACGGCGCGACCACCTCACGTAGCCCAAGACGGCGCGACCACACACGCCGCCCATGACGGCGCGACCGCCTCACGTAGCCCAGGACGGCGCGACCACCCACGCCGCCCAGGACGGCGCGACTACCCCTCATAGCCCAGGACGGCGCGACCACCCCACGCCGCCCAGGACGGCGCGACCATCCCTCATAGCCCAGGACGGCGCGACCATCCCACGCCGCTCAGGACGGCGCGACCATCCCACGCCGCTCAGGACGGCGCGACCATCCCACGCCGCCCAGGACGGCGCGACCACCCCATCAGACCCGCTGGCCGGCCGCCCACTTGCCCTCCCGGCGGACGGGCATCGGCAGCCCGAGGCGCTCGACACGGCGCTCGGCCTCCTCGAGCGAGATCGTCTTCACCACCTTGCCGTCCTGCAGCTGCCATGC
>Ga0210248_101180_pt1 | contig 20802 bp, 7 predicted proteins | sample ChrtobMetP3_32mM_FD_155493 | JGI IMG/M metagenome (GOLD analysis project Ga0210248, IMG submission 155493) | Chrysochromulina tobin associated microbial communities from unialgal haptophyte culture, Seattle, Washington, United States - P3_32mM | ecosystem: Host-associated > Algae > Haptophytes >...
GAACTTCCCCTACGGAAAAGGGGGGTTCGATGTGTCGGGAGGGGGGGGGTAAGGGGTCACCGGGTGTCATCACACTGATGAACCCCGGGCCGTATAGGCCGTTATACTTGTGGGGGTGGCACGTAGGGGGGTCGCAAACGATCCGCCCCCTGCCAAGGGGGGGATCTAGCCGCCCGATGGTCGCCCGCCTCGTTAGGTACGGTCCGGTGAGACAAAAGAAAAACTTTATACTTTTCTAAAATACATGAATGGAATAGACGATTTACGATCGTCGAGCCGGACCCCCGCCCCCGGACCGGCCGCGCCCGCGGCGCGACCCGAGACGGAATCGGCGAGAATCGTTTCTCTCTCCATGGAACCGAACGCTAATTCATTGGCACCAGATCCATCGCATCAAGCATCATGATCATCAGCCCAATCCCCGATCTGGCACGATCTGTCAGCGCACAGCGGATCCTGCGCTGCTCGAGTCTCTAGAACGAGCGTCTCCGTAGCCGTTGCGACATACTCTCCGCGATCTGATGAGTGATGGCTGATGCCGGCTGCAAAAGCCATTCTTGATCAAGTGGCTTCTCGAGCAGGGCTACTGGTGGGCGTTTTGCAGTCACGGCCCACCGCACCCGCCCCACAGCGGCCACGCGACGCGCCCCAGCCCACGTGCCCAAGAGGCGCCCAGTAGAGGCCATACAGCCTACGACTTCTCGCCGCCCAAAGCATCGCGAGGCAGCCACGGTGCGAGGAGCTGGTCGCTCAGCTCCCAAACTTGTCGCCCGACGGCCTCGTCCTCAGCGTCCGCATGTGGCTGTGCCACCAGGCAGCGCTCGAGATACGCGCCGCGCAGTGTCGCGGCGTCGTCCGAGGCGGCAGCATACACGGTCGTCGCGGCGCCGTCATACAGGCTGGGCGCACCGAAGCGGATGAGCGGCCCTGCGGCTTGGTAGGCAAGGCGCACGGCGTACGGCATCTCGCGCGTCACCTCGGTGATCACGTTGCCCGGGTGCAAGCTCACGCACACAACGCCGCTGCCCCGTGCGCTCTCGCGCCGCTGCTGCTCGGCACTCAGCGCCACTTGCGCCAACTTCGAGCGGCCGTACGCGCCGAACATGGTGTAGCCGCGCTCGCTCATCGGGTCGGCGAGCAGGTCGGCGGCGCTCGCGACCTTGTGCAGCGTCGATGCGACCGACACGACGCGTCCGCCCGCTGGGCTCTGTCGCAGCAGCGGCAAGAGCAGCCGTGCGAGCAGCTGGTGGCCGAGCACGTGGCATGCGAGGTTGGCCTCCCAGCCATCGGCAGTGAGCGTGCGCTGCGGGTGCAACAGGCCCGCGTTGCACACGAGCGCGTCGCACCGGCCGCACGCGCTACGCACGTGCGACGCGCACTCACTGATGGAGTCACAGCTGGCGAGGTCGAGAGGCACAAAGATGGCGCGATCCGAGGGCGCGCCGCTCTGCTCGCACGCGGCGTCCATGGCAGCGCGCGCGCGGCTCTCGGAACGGCAGGCGAAGACCACTGTCGCACCAAGCTCGAGCAGCTGCGTCGCCGTCTCTGCTCCGAGGCCAGCGGAGCTGCCAGTGACCACGACGACCTGCCCACCGAGCTGTGGCAGCAGTGGCCGCCACACGCGGACGAGCGACGCGTACGTGCGCGCACATAAGGCGAACGATGCACTCACTAGGACCCAGGTGGGCGCGCGGCCGGGTAGTAGCTGCAGCGCGACTGCCGCCACGTAGCAAAGGCACGCTTCCACCGAGAGTCCGTGCTCCTCTCGTGAGCCGATGGCAAAGGCACCAAAGAGCGCGACCTCCGCGCCGGCGAGCAGCGTGGCTGCACGCTCGACGGGTAGCAGCACGACGAGCAAGGCCGTGAGTGCCGCGAGCTGCGCGTACGAGGCGAGCGTTGGACCGCCGCGATGCGGGCGCGTCTGTTCATGTGCCATTTTACGTTTGTGCTTGCACGTGCTCAACAAGCCGCTTTTCTATGGAAACGGACTTTGAACCTGTTAGTATGCAAGCAAGGGCACTCCACGATGTTACATGTAGGTCAAGGGTCACTGGATAAAACGCTGATAAAACGGATTCTCTCGGCGATGCCGACACATCCCTTGTCGGAGCGCTTGGATACCTGGGATTTCTGCGCCCGCCCGTCGCTGCATTCTTGATCTGTCTGTCAATCGCAGATGTTCCACGCGGGCAGCGGGCAGCAGCACGATGGCCGAATGCATCGGCGCAATCTGTCGGCGCCGCCGAATTCACCCTCGTCGGTACACCAGTTGGAGCTTCCGCCGCAGCACTTGCGCCCGCGCCACTTGATTGCTGAGCAGAGGAGGCACCAGTTGGCCAAGCTGCTCTGCTTCGCACTGTTGGCACTGCTCGTGACTTGCAGCACGTCTGTGCTCGCGGCCATGTGCGGCGTCGCCGCGGAGCTCTCGCCCTCGTTGAGAGCCGATGACGCCCGCGACGGCGAGCCTCAGCAGCTGCTGCGTTGGCCCATGGTGCTGCACCAGACGGTGCCCACGCTCAACCTGACCGCGCAGCAGGCCGAGTGGCAGCGCACGTGGACGCGCCTCGGCGTGAAGGTGCGCCTTGCGGATGACGCGCGCTGCCGCGACGACATCATCGCCCTTGGGCGCGCGACGGGCGAGCGTGCCTTCCTGCGCGCGTACGATGCGCTCGAGACAGGCGTGCAGCGCTCCGACATGTGGCGGTACGCGGTGCTCTTCCTGCACGGCGGCGTGTACGCGGACATCGACGTGGTCGCGCGGCCGGCGATGGCCGCGCTGCTCAGCGCGCCCTCGGCCAACCAGTCGGCCATAGTCTTCGTGGAGTCGCTGCCGTCGCCACGGCTCGTCGGCTGGGCGATCATGCAGCTCGGCCTCACCGACATGGTGCGCATCCCGCAGTACCGCAACTGCCTGATGGTGAGCCGGCGTGGGCACCCGGCGATGCGCGCGTCGCTCGACACCATCGTCGCGCAGGTGCTCAACGGTCCGATGGCTGCGCCAGTGCCCGTGCTCGAGCCTGCACATACGCTCGAGCTCACGGGTCCGGGCGTGTACACCGACGCCGTGCGCGCGGTACACGAGCAGCGCGCCGGCGGTGACGACAGCGGCAGCCGGAGGAGTGGCGAGAGCGGCGATGGGGAGCGCTGGAGCAGCAACGATCGCAGCCAAAGCAGCGGTCGCAGGGGCAACGGCACTGAGACCTACGGCGCAGCTGGCCGCGCCGACGATGGCGAGCCTCCAATGCTGTTCGTCTCTCGGCGGGCGGGCTTCCAGTACTTTGAGCACATCGGGCTCGGCTCATGGAAGACATACCGGGAGGGCGGCCCGGGTGGCAGCAGCCAGCTGTGGGGCAGCCATCTGGGACACAGCGGCAGCGGCGGCCTCGTCGGCGGCCTTGGCAGTGGCACTGGCGGAGGGCGCCCACTGGATGAGCACGAGGTGCGGCTGCTACTCCTCGCCTTGCTCGTGGGTCTCTCGCCAGCGGCGGTCGTGGTGCGCGCGCTCCTCGCTCGCCCCGCTCGGACCGGCCTCTGGCAGTGGCTGATGCACGCGAGGCGCAGCGGAATGAAGCGCCGCCACGGCTCATGGCCGCAGATGCTGCAAAGGCCTGTGGGCGGTGGGCCCTGTTTGTTTGTGTGATTTTTCTTTTTCGCCACGAAAGACGATTTCAAGATTCGAACCGAATGATCAAAGGCGCTGCATCGGGCGTCCCTCTCCCCGCTTTTTGACGTCAACGTTCGATTGCCGCTCTGGTCCAACCTGCTTGCGCTTTGGCGACCGACTGCCAGCGCAATGTCCGTAAAAGCGCCGGTGCTCAACACGCTCACGAACACGCAGCAGCCGCGGCGCGGCGTCAAGTCGCCATGCACGCGCTCGCAGACCCGCCGCGCACAGGAGTCCAGTCCTCAGGCGACCACATCAGCTAATGCAGAGCCAGTGGCCCGCTTCGAGGAGCTGCCTGATGAGCTGCTGCTGCACATGCTCAGCCTCGCCGCATGCGATGAGACGGTGCCAGGCTATGACGGCGAGTTCCAGTGCCCCACCTTCGTCGCTGGCCGCGACGCTCTCGTGCTCGGCCCGACGTCCCGAGCCGCCCGCGCCTGGCAGATAGTGCACAGTGTGAGCCGCCGCTGGAGCTCGCTCGCGAACCAGGTCGAGCCGTGGCAGCAGCTGCGCAGCATGGACGACTGGTCCAACAATGACCTCAACTGGGCCGTGCTGCGCAAGGAGCCCGACGACCCGGGCCATTTGGTGTGGGCCGCAAGCTCCACCAGCCGCGAGGAGGGCAAGAAGGACAAGTGGCATTCGGTGCGGGCGCCGGGCGGCGACGTGTGCGTGGTGCTCGTGCGCGAATGCAACGAGGAGGGCGTCTCGTACGACGTCGTGCGCTGGATGGGCTGCCTGCAGGCGATGCATCACCCGTGCATCGCGTCGCTGAAGCTCGTTCGCGCGTTCAACACGGGCAAAGAGGGCGAGCACACGGCGGTGCACGCGGGCATGGACTTCGTGGACACGTCGGTGCAGAAGATCGTCTACGGCACGCTCGAGCGCACCTCGCACACCGTCATCGGCCGGCCTCTGCCGCCCGTCATGCTGCGCTCCTTCCTGTACCAGCTGCTCTCGGCGCTCGCGTGGTCGCATGCGCGCGGCGTCGCCCATGGCAACCTCGCGCCGTACCGCGTGCTCGCCAAGACGCTCGACGCTGCCAAGGACCAGTACCTGCTCAAGCTCGGCGATTTTGGCTTCTCGCCGCCACACGCTGCGCTCTGCAACGAGGAGCTGCCCATTCGGCCGAGCCGCGCGTCGCCCGAGCTCCAAGCTGACAACAAGCACAAGCACTACGGGCCGGCCAACGATCTGTGGGCGCTCGGCACCGTCTTCGCCGAGATGGCGTGCGGTAACCGCGACCCGCAGGTGTACATGATGATCCAAGACCTCGACATGACGCCCGAAGGCCAGCTCGAGTCCAGCCTGCATATGCTCTGCGACGACGGGCGCAACCTGCTGCGAAAGATGCTGAAGAAAGAGTGGAAGGAGCGCATCACCGCGGCCGACGCGCTGTGCCATCCGTACTTCGACGGGCTGCACGATCAGTGCGAGGTGGTCGCGCGCTACCTGCCGCAGTCGATGCCCGCGCCCACGCGCTTCCTCGACCTGCGCGTGCCCCAGCAGTGGACGCCGGGCCTCGACTTCCTCGCGAAGCAGCCGCACTTGAACGCGCGCATGTGGACCATCCTGTACGACTGGCTCGCGGTGGTGAGCTTCAAGTTCAAGTTCGTGTCGCGCTCGCTCCAGGTGGCGGGCGACTTCATGATGCGCTACATGAGCCAGGTACAGGTTGAGCGCAAGGAGCTGCAGCTCGTGGGCATCGGCGCGCTCTGCCTCGCGTGCAAGCACGAGGAGGTGATGATCCCGAACATGAACGACTTCATCTTCATTTGCGACTCGGCGTACACGCTGCCTCAGCTGATGGTGATGGAGGTGAAGATCCTCACCACGCTGCAACTGCAGCTGCATGTGCCCACCGCGCACGACATGCTGCTGCCTTACCTCGTCGAGCTCGGCGAGGCGCCCGAGGACCCGTCGCAGGAGCCGTACTCGCCGCTGCGCGCGTGGTGCGAGTGCCTGCTGCTGCTCGGGCAGGCGGCCTACCCGGTCGTAATGTACGACCCGGCGGTGCTCGCGCGCTGCGTGGCCACGCTCGGCGGGCTGCTCTCGCGCGGCGTGCACAGCCTGGTGACGCGCCCCGACGGTTCGGTACACGAGGGCCACCGCTCGCCGCAGCTGCACGAGCGCGTGTGCTGGCTCAAGCCGGGCGCCGACTGGGAATGCCTGCGCAAGCTGATCGACGCGGTGGAGCAGGCGGCAAAGGACCAGCGCGAGATGCTAGTCAAGTGCCACCACAAGTTCCTCGATCTGTGCAAGCTCGAGGGGCGTCAGGGCCTGCTTGAAAAGTACCGCAAGGGCGACCGCAAGCAGACGCACCTGACGCCGCAGGAGGTGCGCCCGCTGCTTGAGGACCACTTGCCGATCGACATGTGCAAGAGCCACGGCGTCTTCCAGCCTCGGGCGAGCAAGGGCGCCGTCGACGACGAGGGCGCCGCCACCGAGGAGGAGACTGCCGAGACCAAGCCCAAGAAGATGGCCTACCTTCGCGGCGTCAACCCCAAGGACGGCGCCGACGTGTACTCGATCGTGGGCGTCACCTGCGCACTGGGGAAGCAGCTGCTCAAGGAGCACGACAGGTTCAAGGCGGGCACGGCGCCCACGTCGCCGGTCGGCGCCTGAGTGGGACGGCAAGGCGGATGAGGAGGTGGAGGCGCCGCAAGGCATGGAGTCTGGCGGCGACAGCGGCGGCGGCGGCGGCGCAGTATCGGCGACTGGGGGCACACGGCAGCAGCGACTGAGCCTCGATGCTCTCCTCGCGCCGCTACCCAACCGCGCTTGAGTATGACACATAGGGACGGCGGGCTCGGGTCGGGCACGCGATGTGGGCACGATTGCCAGGCGCGCGGTTTGGCGGCTCGCGGGGCGGCGGGGGAGAGCGCGAGACTGGTCACTGCACTCTGCACACCGGCGGGCACACTGGGCGAGACAGTGGTTCAGTAAATGATACAGAGAGAGTCTCGCGTGGGCAATAACGGAAGGGCCAGCCGCGCCTGAGAGCTTGGGGCCCCTAGCCGTTGGCGCGTTACCGCTTACCAGTTCTTGTACCTGAGGTCGAGATGCAATGTGTGTGATCTCCCAACAAGGGGCCTCCACAAGCCAACTTCATTACTAACGAAATTCGAATTGACGAAGCTAATAAGTTTTGCATTTGAAGCGGTTCAGACTGTCCTCATGGAAGAGTTTGCGGGCCGCCCTTGTGAGGCACGCGATGACTCGTCGCAATGGCACGCGATGGCTGGACGATGCAAGCAAGAGTAAGGGGTCGATGGAGCATCTGATGAGGCGTGTGCACACTGGTAATACCGGCAGTCCGCTGGATATCAGGCAAGTGGTTACGGCCATCCACCTTCCTGGTGACGTGAGGCCAGATCCGCCGCTGTGTGCGGACCCTCAGTACCGTGTCCTCGGCCGCGCGAACGTTATGAGGCTAGGCGCGGACGACGAGGCCGCGTTTGAGCACCTCGATAGGCTCCTGCAGCCGATAGAAGAAAAGGCCGACTTTCGGCCGGCGTCGGCCTCGAGGAGCCAGACTTCCGTGGGCCACGTCAGCCCGCCTGCGGCTGTCAGCGAGGGCGTCGAGCGCCCTCCGTCGGCCACGGTGCCCGAGGGTGTCAACGAAATTGACGAGTCACACGCCCTCGCTCCCATCGCCGCCGCGGCCACTGCGAGTGGCCCGCCATCGGCAGGCCCGCCGTCATCGCAGCCTGCGAGCGACCGTCGTCGAAGGCCCCAGCCGCGTGGTTCATCTGCCCCCTATGCGTCGAGCGGTTCGATGGACCGCTTCGCACCACTCTCGACGCGAGGAGATGCGCCGCAGGCTACCTCGCGCTCAGGCAGCCGGCCGCGCCGGCGCCGGCCGGCCTCGGGCCCTCTCATGCATCGGCAGCTGGCAGATCTCTACCTGCCCGACTCCAACCTGCTGCCCGGCGGCATCCCTGCCTACGCGTACCCGGCCTCGGCCGCTGGCTACGCCTCGTGCTCCAGCTTGGCCGGCTCTTACCCGTGCACGCCCGGCTCGGGCTTCGGCTCGCGACCGTCGACGGCGCCCACTGCGGGCGTCACTGCGCGCTCTGCCGCGCCCAGCAGCCGCGGCTCCCACCCGGTGACGCCACAGACGCTCCGCTCGCCCGAGAAACTCGTCAACTTTGGCAAGAGCTTCGTCAACCTCGGCAAGAGCTTCGCCGGCGAGACGGGCACCAAAGCTGGTGACCCCCGAGCGAGCTCGGCTCCGGCGCTGCACCCGTCGCGCAGCGCACTTTTGGCTCGGCCCATGTCCGGCGGCTCCCTGTGGAAGGAGGACGAGGGCCTTCCTTCACCCATGTACGGTTCTCGGCCTCCAGGAGCCTGGGCCGACGAGCGCCCTCCTGGGCCGCCGCTGCACCGGCTGCCCGCCTCGGCGCTCGTCTCGTCGACGTCGATTGTCACGAGTCGCACGCGCTCAGCGCAGGTGCAGCGGCGACCGTTTCGTCACACGGCGAGCTCGGGCGCGAGCTCGCCCGATCCCCTCGGCCTCATCACTCCAGTGCCCGCGCCCATCTTCGACAAGCGGAGCTACGCCCGCGGCCTAGGGCGTGAGGATGTGGCCATCTCGGACGCTCGGATGGGGCTCTTTGCCGGCGGGCCTGCCATGCACTCGAGTGTGATGACCAAGAACGCGCTGTCCGCCTCGGAGAGCGTGCGCCGCCTGATCGCCGGCATGATGCTGGGCCTCCCACCGCCGCTGCAGCAGGGCTCCGTTGCCGTGCGCTCCGCTTCGATGGGTGTGCTTCCGAGGCCCAAAACGCCCCACCCAACCGGCGGAGCTACGAAGACTTACCAGGAGGAGGCGAGCAATCAGATGGCGCTCAAGTTCGAGTTCGAGGTTCTGGTTCCGACCCGGGACTAAACTCAAACACGGAAATTTAGTAACAGTATCAGCCTTGTTGACTTTGTGTTCGAGAGTAAAATCAAGAGTAAAATTTCGTAGATGGGAGATGAACTGTAGCAAAGGAAAGCCCATGCAAAACGCCCAACAGCTGCGACGCGTGTAACCGATACCCCGGTCCGCTCGCCGCGCGATCGCGCCGTGCGATGGAACCCGCTCGCGTACTACACGAACACACGTGGACCGGTGGATCATGTTGGTTGTGATGTCATGGGTCGCGGTGTTCCTCTTCTGGCGTACATGTCCCTGCAGCTACTGTACGAGTGGTGCCAGCTGCCAGGCGGTTAGCTTTTGGGCGATTTCTTTCCACCCTTGCCCCCCTTGGGGCTGCCCTTGCCCTTGGGACTCTTCTTCCCCCTCTTGCCGCTGCCCTTCTCGTCCGCCTGAGCTTCTTGCTCGAAAGCCTGGGCAGCCTTGGCGGCCTGTTGAGATTTATGTTTTGCTAGGGCTTCCGCCACGCCAGGGCCGGGCATGTCGAAGTCAAGCGGACCGGAGGGCTCGGCGGGTACGATGCCTGCCGGGGCCCTCCTTTTTGTCTCCTGCTTGTATGAATTCTTGACCATGCGCGGCGACATCAGAAGGTGATCGAACTCTCCAGTCTCCGACTCAAAGCGGGGGTTGCCAGTGGTCGAGTCCCAGCCTCGATGCACTAGGTTCTTCTGCTCCTCGGGGGCGAGTGTCATGTAATAAGGTTTGATCTCCGCGAACTTGAGGGCCACTGCCTTGGCAATCGAAAGCGCCGCTGGCGCTTCGATGTTGAGCCTCTGCAAGATGCCCACAGCTTGCGTGCGCAGCCAAGATTCAGGGCCATGCGAGATGGCCGTCAACGGGTCCACGCCGCCTTGTTCGATCAGCTCGTTTCTGGCATCGGCCTCATTGGCGAGGTTGCACAGAGCGGCGGCGGCGTATCCTTGGGCCTTGGGATTGCTCGTCAGCAGCTCGATGAGCGGTAGCACCGCGCCGGCTTTGACGACCGCCTTTTGGTACGACGGTTCTGACGAGATGCCCCACAAAGCGCACGAGGCATGCTTCTGCGCAATGGCGCTGCCAGTCTTCAGCAGAGTCACGAGGTGGTCGATGCCGCCACTGCTGACGATGGATGACTTGACTGGCCCTGCTTTCTCCCTGGCCAAGTCCGACAGGAGAGCTGAAATAGCGTCCTGTGTATCTTGATGCTCGGTCCTTTTAAGCAGTTTGACGAGGAGAGGGATGCCCCCCGCCTCGATGATGACCCCCTTGCTGGAATTGAGGGCTGTGAGATGCCAAAGCGCGCATGCAGCGTGGTTCGCCACTGCGATATGCGTGTGAGGGAGGAGCTTCACCAGCAAGGGGATACCATCGTGATCAGCAATCAGCTGTTGGGCACTATTGCTCGCCGAGAGCTGCCACACCGCCGCTGATGCCTTGGCTTGCGCCTCAACGCTGGAAGAGGTGAGCATAATCACCAGCGGCTCGATGCCACCCGCGTTGACGATCGCCTGCTTATTCTCGCTCACTCGGGCCAGGTCGCCGAGAGCCGCTGCTGCTCGCACTTGCGATTCGTTGGCGTTGCGACCGTCACCGAGAAGCCTCACAAGAGAGGGAATGGCGCCTGCCGCCGCGATAGTGTTGCGGTTCTCTAGGGAGCTGGCTGCAAGCTTTGCAAGAGATTCGGCAGCCTTCATCTGAGCCGTGGCATTGCGTACCTCCAGCAGACTAACAAGAGGGTTGACAACGCTGGTACGGTTGTCCTGGTTTGGTTCGGAGATGTTGATCAGCGCTGCCTGCGCGTACAGCTGTGTCTGGGCGTCTTCGCTCCCAAGGAGCACCACGAGAGCAGGGATTGCGCCTACGCGTGCCAGAGCAAGCTGGTTCTCCATGCAATCTTTAGAGAGCGATTGCAACGCGGCGGCGGCGCACATCTTCGTTCGATCGGACTCTGAGTTCAGGAGTGCCACGAGAGGAGGCAGGCTGCCTTCGGCCGCGATGCTCAGCTGATTTTCGCGCTGCTGGTGCGAGAGGTGCCACAAGGCGCGTGTGGCATTTTCATGCGGTCCTTTTCCTTCAGGCCCGTTTTCCTTCTTTAGGAGCGCGACAAGCGGCGGGATGCCACCCTCCTCGGCAACGACGATCTGATTGGTGAGATTGCCTTCGGCGATCGACGCAATCGCAGCAGCCGCCCACTTCTGCGACTCAACATTGTCCTTGATCATCATCTCGATCAGTGGCCGAATTGCACCAGCCTCGAAGATGGTTGATTGCGTGTCTAAATTGAGACGCCCAAGATCGGCCAGCGTGCGCGCGGCGACCGCCGGATGCCCAAGAGACGGGTCACTGAGCCATCCGACGAGCGACGAGATCGCGCCTGCATTAGCGATAGAAAATTGAGTTTGTGCGTGCGAGGCCTCCGACCTGCGCGTAAGCTGCGCGAGAGCCGTGGCTGCATGCTTCTTGGCATTCATCGAGCCATGCTGCAGCAACTTGACGAGCGGCACAACGCCGCCCGTCGAAATTATGGCTTCCTTATTCATCGTGCGTACCTCGTCATTGACGGCAACTAGGTCGTCAGAGGTCGACCCGGAGAGAACCGCAGCCGCGTGCTCTTTCGCCACCTCGCTGAGGTTACCTTTATTGAGAAGGGCAACGATGGGTTTCGCGCTGCCAGCCGTCGCAATCGACTTCTTAGAGGCCAAGTCGTTCGACTGCCAGAGGAGCCAGAGAGCGTACTCCTGCGCCTCGAGGGTGCCATCCTTAAGCAGCGCAACGAAGCGATCGATACCACCGGCCATCTGAACGGTCATGCGGTTATCGGAGCCACCTTCTGCCGCCATGTCCTTCAGAGCGTTCCATGCGCGCTGACGCACCTCTGCCTCCGATGCGCCGAGAAGCGCAATGAGCTGGGCAGTCACCTGGACACGGTGCTGCGGCGACTTGAGCGCGATCTGAGACATTGCAAGCGCAGCATTCAGCTGGGCTGAGGTCGTGCCGGCGCGAAGCTGTTTGGCGAGTTGATTAATTGCTCCCCACTTTGAGAGGGCAGCACGATTCTCATGGTCAAGAGACAGGTTGTAGATCAGCTGTGTCGCATGCGTTTGCGCTTCGGATGATGCGGTCTCGCTGCTCAGCAGACCAACCACGCAATTCGCAACGGTCGACTGATTCTCCGGGTTCTTGACGACCAACACCGACAGTGCGCCAGCGGCCTGTACCTTAGCATCGGCAGTTCCTACTTCAAAGAGGGCAACAAGTGCTGGAACTCCACCTGCTTCAGCGATGAGCCTGCGATTGTCTGGCAGAGCCGCTAAGGTGTGTAGCGCTCCAGCCGCCGTCTCTTGAGCTCCAGGACTACCTTCGGTAAGCAGCGAGACAAGTGGGTTGATGCCATCGCTCTGCGCGATCAACTCCTGATTGGTGGGCGACGCACCAAGTGCCCAGAGCGCACCAGCAGCATCCCGATGCACTCCTACCAGTGTTGAGGACGCCAATGCTATGAGAGATGGGAGGCCTCCATATTCTGCAATCGCGGCCTGGTTGTCCTCGTTGTCCATGGACATTGCCCACAATGCCGAAGCGACGTCCTGTTGGAGGGCGACGTAAATCTGGATGGAAGCTTTGTCCTTCTTCTCGATGTACGTCTTCTCCTCGCTTTCATCCCAAAGTCCTGTACGTCTGTCGCCGTACGTGTACAGATCTTTGGCGACCATTTCCACAAGCGGTTTGATGCCACCCACATCAGCAATGGCGGTCTGGTTCGAGCGGTGCGCTCGGGCGAGGCGCGAAATGGCACGAGCAGCCTTGGTGCACGTTTGCATGGCATCAGAACTCAGCAGACCAACGAGCATGGTAGAGATTTCGTTCTGGTTCGACGGATTGTCGAGTCCAATGGCAGCAAGAGCCCCAGCGGCCTCGTGCTGTGTCTCGGTATTGCCCATTCCGAGAAGAGCCACGAGCGGTGCAAGACCACCCGCCTTCGCGATGTTCGTTTGATTCTTCGGATGATTGGATGTCAAGGACCATAGCGCACTTGCGGCGCACTTTTTGGTCTTCTCGGGGCTGTTACCTTGCAGCAGCGTAACAAGGAGTTTGATGCCACCAGCCTCGGCGATCGCCGTCTGGTTGGCAGGATGGTTGCGCCCGAGCTCAGAAAGCGAGATCGCCGCATGTGCTGGCACAGTGTCATCGGACACCACTTCTGGCACCACCTCCTCCTCCTCCTTCTTTTCTTTCTTCTTCTTGTCTTTCTTCGGAGTCTTGCCAAGCTCTTCCTTCTTCTCTTCCTTCTTGACTAGCTCGACTGGCTTGAGCATATCGACAAGCGGAGTGATGCCTTGCGCTTTCGCAATCGAATCCTGAATCTCTTTGGAGCCAACTGCCAAGCTTCCGAGGGCATCTGCACCGTTTTTTTGAGCATCTGGGCTTTGCTCGCGCAGAAGTTTGACAAGCGGTCCGATAGCATTCATCTCGTAAATCTTGGTCGTCGTCTCCTTGTTGTTCATTGATATGGAGTAGAGAGCCCTCGCGGCTTCCAAGCGCCCATCGAGGGTGCCTCCAGTCGCCACCTCTTCCACGGGCTGAAGCAAGTTGACCAGAAATTCGAGGGCACCCTCCTTCGCGACGGTGTTCTGGATCTCCTTTGACGAGCGCGCCATGTAGGACAATGCACACGCAGCGCGTGCCTGTGCGGCGCCACTCTGGCAGGCTAGAAGACTGACGAGAGGCTTGATGCCACCAAATTGGTTCACCTGCTTCACGTTATTCTCGGAATCACCCGCCAGAATCGCGATCACTGAGGCTGCGAGTTCTTGGGCCTTGAGGCTGGTGTCGCCGCTACCACGAACCTGCATGACAAGGCGCTCGATGGCGCCTGCCTCCACGATGGCCGTGATGTTGTCCGAATGCGAAGCAAACTTAATGAGCATCTGAGTGACCTGCTCTTGAGCCTCTGCCGTGCCCGTGCCCAGGAGGCCAACTAGACCCGTGGCAATGGCAAGCTGATTGGCAGGGTTATTGTGAGCAAGGCAGGTGAGTGCGTTCACAGCCTCTTCCTTTGCTTCGATCGTGCCGGTGCCTAGCAGCGCAACCAATGGTGAGATGCCCCCAGCGTTCACAATGCGCACTGGCGCACCCGGATTATTGGCTGCAAGTTGCCATAGCACATGAGCCGAACGGCGCTGAGCCCCTGGATTTTGACTGTTCAGGAGACCGACCAGCTTCTTGGCGATCTGCGCCTGGTTGTCTGGGTTGTCGAGGGCGAGGCGTGCCAAGCAAGCGATGGCGTGCTCATGGGCCTGCTGAGTGCCATCATCCAGCAGCTGCACGATCGGGGGAATGCCGCCTGTTTTGGCAATGGCCACTTGGTTGACTGCATCGACAGAAAGATGCCATAGGGCTGAAGCCGCGCGCTCCTTACCCATCTCGTTGCCATTGGTGACGAGGCCAACGAGTGGGATCACGCCTCCAGCCGCTGCGATTGCACTCAGCCGATCGCCGTCGTCAACTTCAGATTCAGGTGGAGCAGGAGCCGCGTCGTTTTGAACCGAGTCGCCGGGTTCTCGGACAATGAAGGATTCATCCGAATTGCGTCGGGCCATGAAGGATTCTTCTCCTGAAGTCAGATTCAAATCATCGAGAGAAGGCGCTCTGGCAGCACGTAGTAGAGCTTTCGCTTTCTGTTTCTCTGCCATGACCCTCTCACGCTCTGCAATGGCACCCTTGGCAAGATCGGAGATGACGGCAGCGGCAAGCTCTTGAGCTCGAGCACTTCCGACCTTAGAAAGCGCCACAAGCTCCGTGATCGCGCCGCAGTCGACGATATATCCTTGGTTGTCGGTCGCTGCGCACAAGTGCCAGATACAACGAGACGAGTTTTCTTGCGAGATTTGCGAACCCGTGCGGATTGCAGAGAGCAGCGGTGGTACGCCCTTTTCATTGATGATCGCATCCTGCATGTCTGAATCTCCGTAGGCCAGGTCCGACAGCGTCGCTGCTGCTTGTTCCTGCACACCAATCATCTGCTCCAGGTTTTTGTTTGTCTTCTCGTCTGCAGCTGCTATGCTCGCTGCTCCTGCCTTCCCCTTCGTTGTGTGTACCTCTTTTTCCTTAACTCCCTCCTCCTCGGGGCTGGAACCGATGACCTTCGAGACGAGCTCCCAGATCTTCTTTGCGGTGACAGCTCCACTCAGCGAAACTGACTGGAGCATCTGAATCAGCCGTTTGATGCCGCCCACTTGCTGAATCTCCCGTCGTCGAGCTCGGCCGCCTTCATCCTCCTTCCAGCCGTCAGCAGCACGGTCAGCAAGGGTTTCGGCGCTGCCACCGTCATCAGGCGTGACGTAGCTATCACGGGCGAGGTTGCCAAGCGCGCGAGCGGCAGCCTCTGGCGTGCCGACGACATTAGACGTGAGCAGGGCACCAAGGCACTGGATGCCTCCCGCATCGGCGACGAGAGGGCGATTCTTTGGCTCCATTGCAACCTCGCAAATTGCCAACACGGCTTGCTGCTGGGCCAAGGGCGATCCCTGCCTGAGCAAGCTCACGAGCGGAACGATGCCGCCGACGTTCGCAACGATCAGCGACGCATTCGCACAGGTTTTGAGAATGCGGGATATGGCGATTGCAGCGAGCTCCTGTGCGTGCACGTCGGACGATGAGAGCATGCTGCAGAGTGGTGGGATGCCTCCAGACGACGCGATCAAAGCGCTGCTATCCGGGTTGCCTGCTATGTGCCAAAGCGTACGCACCGCAGCCGCCTGCGTAGACAAGCTTCCGCTCGTAAGCAGATCAATGAGCGGCGGGATGCCGTGCGAGCGAACAATCAGGCTCTGCAGTGGGTCGTTGCCTGTCGCCATGGACAGCAGCGCTTGTGCAGCCTCGCACTGAGCCTTCGCGTCGACGGGCCCCTTGGTGCCTTCGAAGCTGCCCGAAAGCCACGTGATCACGGCTGGCACGCCACCCGCCTTGGCGATGGCAACCTGATTCGCTGAGCTGGAAAGGCACAGCTTAGACACAGATGATAGAATCCGTACGGCTCCATTTTGTGTCTGAACCGTAGCGATCCGCGAACCCAGGCGCCCAATGATCAACTTTGCGATGTTTTCTCGATTTTCCGCGTGCTTGGAGCACAACGAGCAAAGTGCGCCGACCGACATCTCCCAGGAGTTATCGGAGCCTCCACCCACGAGCAAGATGACGAGCGGCTCGATGCCGCCCAGCTTGGCGATAGTGGCCTTGTTGCCACTGTTTTCGTAGCTGAGCGCCCACAGAGCTGCAGCAGACTGCTCTTTGACTTCGGCTGTCCCTTCGCGTACCAGGGCAGTGAGAGGAGTTATCGCACCCGTTCGAGCGATTGCGGCCTGGTTCTCAGGGCTGTTGAGCGACAGTTGCGCTATTGCACCCGCAGCTTCGGACTGCAGCTCCACACTGGACGAGCCTAGCATTAGAACAAGAGGCTGTACGGCACCGGCTTCCGCGAGCGCGAGCGCGATCTCTTTGTTTCCCTCTGACAGCTGCGAGACCGCGTTCGCAGCTAGCGCGCACAGGGTTGCCGCCTGCATCATCTCCTTGACGTTCGCTGAACACGATAGGAGCACATTGGCTATTAGCGGAACGCCTCCCGCCTTTTGGATCGCCGTCTGAATATCTTTCGACTTGTACGCCAGCTTGGCGATGGCTTTGACGGAGTTCTCCTTGGCCTTTGACGATGGGCTTTCTAACAGCGCCAGCAGCGGCTCGATTCCACCGGCATCCACAATCGAGTTACGGTTCTCGGCAGAGTCGGAGGCGAGGTTCGCCAGGGCAGCTGCGGCTTGCTCTTGACGGTTGTCGGCTTTATCCACGCTCTTGACCTTCAACATTCCCACAAGCTTCTCGATGATGATCACACGATTTGCGGCCTCGATAGACAGACGCACGAGCGCTGCCTCAGCGTGCCGACGAGCTTGCAAGTTCTTACTGCCCAGCATCATCACGAGTGGGCCGATGCCGCCTGCCTCGGTGATGGATGTCCGGTTTCCGTCGTCATCTGCCAGTGCAAAGAGCGCTCCAGCAGACTCTTCCTGAGCTGCATCGCCACTGAGCCCTTCTAAAAGGGTGACGAGCGAGGGGATGGCTCCAGCCTTTGCGATGGTACGCGCGTTCACCTTGGCGAACGGATCCTTGTCTCCGATTGCAGTGGCCAGGCGCGCGAGAGCGGCAGCGGCAAACTTCTGGGTCATCGGGTCAGTGCTGTTGAGCAGCATGACGAGCGGTTCGATGCCGTCGCCATCGACAATCGAATCTCGGTTCTTGGCCACACATGCTAATTGAGCCAGGGCCGCCGCTGCGTGCTCTTTCGCCGTGATTGCTTGCTCTTTGACGATGCTGGGGATTGTTAAGCTCACAAATGGCTCGTCGCCATGTGTTGACTTGATGATGGCAATCAATGGCTTGATGCCTCCCTTAGCAGCGATCGCCTCCTGTGCCTTGGTGTTGCGAAGCGCGAGCCGGGCCAGAGCAGCTGCCGCCTGCTGACGTGTGATTGATTTCGTCGACGAGAGGCAACTGACGAGGGGGTCGACGCCCTCGTCTTCGAGTACCGTTTTCTGATTTCCCTCGGTGATGCATAGACTGAGTGACCACAGCGCATATGCATGGGCCTCTTCGGTACCGTTCTTGAGCAACGAAATGAGGTCAGAGGTTGGACCTGACCTGGCCACCACGGCTTGGTCGGTCGGGTTCTCGTGCACGAGACGCCAGAGCGAAGCAGCTGCATTCAACTTGGCCTTGGGCGTGCCCGCTCCGAGCATGGCCACGAGCAGGCCCGTGATCTGCTCCTGGTTCTTGGTATTCTTAAAGCCAAGGGATGCGAGAGCATTTGCAGCATGATTCTCAGCTCGCTCGTAGCCGCTTGCCAGCAAGGCCACCGTGGGGGGAATGCCACGCGCTTCCTCGACTGCGAGCTTGTTGCTCTCGTGTTCGTGCGATATGACCCAAATCGCTCCTGCAGCCTCGGCCTTGACCGCGTTTGCGGCTTGCGTTGCCGTGACGCCAGAGCGTGGAGATGACGTCATCTTGGCGTCTTTGCTGGTTTTCATCAGCTCGACCAATAAAGCGATCGAGCCCAAGGTTGCCGCCGCTGTCTGGTTCGCGTTATTGTCGCGGCAGAGCTCCGTGATGGCAAGCGCTGCGTACTCTTGGACCTCCAGTGGGCAGGTGTGGTCGAGGAGGTCGACGAGCGGCTTCATGGCATTGGTAGATGCAATTTTGTCCTGGTTTTCGCGGTTGTAGCGCGCAAGATGCGCCAGGATGCCGGCCGCCTGGGCCTGGGCCTGGGGGCTCTTGCTCGTGAGCATCTGCAGAGGAGGCAGAATGCCGCCCGCCATCACAATCTGGTTCTGGATATCCAGGTTGCCGCGTGCGAGATTGGCGAGAGCTGCGGCAGCATGGACCTGTCCTTGAACGTTCATGCCATTAAGCAGTGCAAGCAGCAGTGGAATTCCGCCTTCTTTTGAGATGCTTTCCTGAAGGAGCGTATTGGCTGGCGTGATGTCCGGCGGATACGCGCTGATCAAGTTGCCTGGGCTCATGAGCTTTCCGAGCGCATTTGCGGCCGCGACCTGAGCCTTGCCATTCTTAAGCAATTCAAGAAGTAACGGGACGGCTCCCGCTGCGTGCAGGGCGTTCTGGGCTTCAAGGTATGACGACGAGAGATTGGAGATTGCATCGGAAGCGTAGACCTGTGCATCCGCGGCGACGTCAGCTTTGACCAGGCGGACCAAGGACGGCACAACACCCGCCTTGAGCATCTCTCTTTTCTGGTCTGTCTCAGTAGAGATAGATGCGACCGCGGCAGCAGCGTAGACTTGCGCCTTCTGGCTGCCGCCGCTCAGCAACTTGACCAGAGGAGCGACTGCGCCCGATTCCACCGTCTGATGGAGCAAGTCTGCATTCGTTGCGGCGATTGTGGCGATCGTGGAGGCCGCATGGATCTGACCGCCGTCGGTGCCCACCCTGACGACTTCGATCAGGTGAACAAGGCCACCCCCTTTTGCGATCGCCACCGCGCATTCCGTATCCTTGCTGGCAAGGACGTCGAGGAGATGAGCGCACTCCTCCTTTTTCTCATTCGGCGAATTCTTCAGCTCTTTGATGATGCTAGGGATGTCTGCGACGGTCTTTTCCGCCGCCAGCTTCTTGATTCGGCCTTCGCCGACCCCCATGACACCGCGGGTCTCCTCGAGGGCGGCGGCCAGAAGATTGCCCTTTTCCCAAAGGCCCGGGAGGGAGTTCCCAAACTAATGTCACGTCGGTTTCGGATGAGTTTCGAATTTCTCAATTCGCGACGCGGGCGTACTGTTACGCTATACGTCACACGACTCTGTTCGAGCGCGCGCCGTCGTTCCTCAGGTGACGAAACATTGCGTGAATCCGAGCTGTGGGAATTTCTTATACGATGGCGAGTACATCGACGGGTGGCGGCGCCAGCGATGTGCTGGGCTTCAAGCCAACCGCCCTGATCGACGAGGTCTTCAACATCGTCCGCTTCAGTGCGCGAGCTCCCTCTCACCTGGCGAAACCTTGGTGCCCGCTCGTCCTCTCTCTGCTCCCGAGGCCGTGATTTTGACCGTCGCCGTCGGTGCCCAAACTGCTCCACAGGCATCCAACAAAGTACTGATGCCTTGGAGGAAGCATTGCGGCAGCATCCGGAGCTCGGGCAGCAGCCCAAGGTCGTCCGCGAGGTGCGCGGCCGCCGCCGTCCGATGTAAGGCCTTCCACCTGAGCTGACTGAGGCGTGCTCCCGTGTCGTTTGCAGGGTGTGATACATTGGGAGGATAGCATGCTTCGCGTGGCCGACCAGAATCTGGACAAGTTCGAGCTCTACACGCTTAAGAACGTCTTCGCCGTCCCCGATGATCTGCAGCTCGCCTCGCCTCAGCCAATGGTGACCGAGGAAGAATCGCAGCTGGATGCCGAGACGGAGGCGCTCTGGGCGCAGCTGCAGCGGTCGCTTGCGACGAAGCGTGAGCTGCAGCGCAAGCTGACCGCGGCGCAGAGGACGACCGAACTGTGGGCCGCGCACAGGGAGAGCGTCCACAAGCTCGCCGCCTCGCAGCAGGCCAGCAACGTCCAGGGCACGCTGCAAGGGCTGCAGCGGCTCTCTGACACGCTGCAAGACGGATGGCACCTGCTGCGCTCCTCGGACGGTGTGGGAGGCGACAGCGGGTCGCTCGTGCCGGGGCCGCGCGGCGCGGCGCAACGTTACGCGCAGCGCCGCGGGCAGATCAGCACTGCGGAGCCATCAGATCTGCTCAAACTAAGCTCGATGCTGGCGGCGAGCTGAGGGCGCTCTCTCCTATGAAACCCAGGTGCCAGGTCAGGCCCCGTCGGAGGCAGCGTAGCCCACGCTCGTACTAGTTGGGCTGCAGTCGGCGGTCGGCTGGGCGCGAGAAGCGTGTGCTGGCGACATGGTGGAGGCGTGTTAGAGGCGTGGCGGGCTGCGAGGCTCCGTGTGCGTTACGCACGGATCCCAACACGAGAGGACGGCGGCGCAGTGCCAGACGAGGCCCGCGGGGGCATCTCGGGTCGACATGTTTACAAGTAATACGTGCGCTTGGCCTGATCGTTCCACGTGCGCGCGCGTCCGCGTGTCTCGAGCGTCGACGACTGATTGCCCCCCGCGATAGGCCGATAGCTCGCCAGCCCGCGGAGCCCGGCGCGCGTTGCAAGGCGCGCGCGCGGCGTGTGCCCTGCCGTGCGTAACGTGTGCGTACGAATATGCAAAATAGAAAGCAATGTTGAATGTAGTACCTGCACATCGCGCACAGGCACATTATTGTCGATTGTGGTCCCGCCCCGTCCGCTCGTCCACGTGGGTCTGATTCAAGTTCAAGTAACTTGAACTTGGGAGAATAGCATACTTCCCTGTACTCCAATTGAATCAGCTAACTGACGGAGGTCCGGCCACGACACGCCCCTTGCCAGTTTTGGGTTCCGGCAGTTTCGTCTGCCCACTTGGCAGGAAATATGGCGGCGTTTTTCTAACGGTTGGAGAAATAAAAGAAAAAAAGGAGAAGGGAAAGGAAGGAGAAGGAGAGAAGAGGGGAGTCTGTAGGAAAAATGGCACTAATATAGTGTGCTGCTTCATATCTCAAGCATTCTAAAACTCACAGATACGACGCGGCCTCGGGATCATTCCTCGCGGGTCGCGGCGGCGGCGGCGGCGGCCAGGCTGCGAGGGCGGCGGCGGCAAGGG
>Ga0210248_101181_pt1 | contig 20787 bp, 18 predicted proteins | sample ChrtobMetP3_32mM_FD_155493 | JGI IMG/M metagenome (GOLD analysis project Ga0210248, IMG submission 155493) | Chrysochromulina tobin associated microbial communities from unialgal haptophyte culture, Seattle, Washington, United States - P3_32mM | ecosystem: Host-associated > Algae > Haptophytes >...
CTTCCCGCAAGCGCGTGTTTTTCCAGGCGTGAGTCGGGGGTTGTCTGTCTAGAACACCCTTTGCGCACTCCGCGTGCGACGTCTAAGGTTACTCACCACTACTCAAGTAGTCACTCTTTCCCGCGTGCTCAACCCGGACTTAGCGCAACCCGGACTTGCTAAGTCCGGGTTGAGCATAACGTCACCAAGTAAGTCCGGGTTGAGCAACAACCTCCAAAACATTTGCTTGACTGCGGACTGTGAATTGACTCCGATGCGTCTTCTCCAGCCCGCGCTCGGCGCAAGCGCCTACTCGGCCTTTCATGGCATGCTATGCGGGCCAGCAATCGCTGCCCGATGCGTCGACTCCTTTAACGGCACGATCCTCTTCATGCCCTCTACGTATGAGCCCGATAAGTTTAGGAACCACCGCGAACGTCTACCCCACGAGGTGAAGTCCCTGACGTTGCTCAAGTACTATGCTCTCGTACTCTTTTCTCTCACGGGCCTCTGCTCGATGCTCCGTCAGACGGAAACGCTCGACGCGAATGAGGATGCTGCTGCGCTCGCCGCCAGCGACGATTGCGGCGCCAACAGAGACCACCCGCTCCGAGTGCATCCGATCGTGATACACGCACTGGCGAGCCGGCACGGAAGTGCTCAGCTCGTCCGACGTTTCGAGTATCGGTTCCGGCTCCTCGGCCTGCATGTCTGCATGTACCACTTTAGGGGCCGCGTCGATGGTAGCCAGCAAGATTCGCTCAGCTTGGTCGAAGTTTACAAGTTTGGTTGGCGAGAGATGTGGCCAATGGTGTGGCTGTAAGGGCCACAAGGGCGGATATGTGGGAAAGACTCTAAGCATGATTGCAAAACTAAAACTGAAGCACATATCAGTTGATCGGGCGCCCCGTCGGGTCGGCTGACGCGCGCTACCCGATCCACTGTGGCGACCGTGAAATAGACGCCACAAAATGTAGAGCGGTACAGCCAGGGGTACAGCGAAAGCCCAGCGCCTGCATACTGGAGCCGAGCGCGCGCGCTCTCGTCGCGCCCTCTTCACAGCGAGGGGAAGGCAGCCTGCTCGAGTGCACGCCGCCCCTGCTCGAGCGCTCGTCGAAAGGGATTGAGGTCCGCGGTCGTCTCGATGGCGCCGTATCGGTCGAGGGGCCACACACGCACGACTGGTCGCGCCACGACTTCGCTCTCGGCCAGGGGGCCCCATGCACGCGAGTCCGTCGAGCGTGCCTCACAGTCGCCCAGCACGAACACCTCACCTTTTCGGATCGTGAGGGTGTACGGGGCGCCGCCCGCCATGGCGCCACCCGCCATGGCGCCCACGCCGGCGCCGTCGCCGCCGCTGCCGCTGCCGAAGAGTCGAGGGTCCACTGCACGCTGCTCCACGTTCCCAAAGATTCGCGCGCTCGCTCGGCGTCGTGCAGCCTCGGCGGCGCCCTCAGCAGACTCGCGCGCGGGCGGCGACACCTCGCGCAACAAGGCGACGGCCTCCCCTCTAGAGACCTTTCCCGCGTCGAGCATCGCCTGCACACGCGCAACCACCTCCGCATCCACTTCGCTCGACACCGCGCTGGAAAGGGCGTCGGCCGAGCTCGCCGCCGCCTTGCCGTAGGCGTCGCCGTCGCGTGCAAGCGCCACGAGCGCCTCGATCCCGCCCGCACGAGCTCGCGGGCTCGTTTCGTCAAGCTCGATCTCGCCGGCTGCGCTCGCCGCAACGGGCGCTAGCGAGAGGGCCGGTGGCGGCTCGGAGGGACACGCGAGCGGCGGCGGCGCGCGCGGCACGCCATTGATGAGGACGGTGCGACCTGTCTCGTCGAGCTGTACCCGATCGCCCGCGATCGCCGCCACGCGCTTGACGAACCGATCGCGTGAGCCCACGCGCAAGCCGCTCTCGGACACAATCTCCGACAATTCCTGCGGCGGCCGGAAGAAGATCAGATCTCCGCGCTCCAACGGCAGGTGCAGCATTGACGACACCTTCTCGGCGAGCACGACGTCGCCAACCTTCAAAGTTTCATCCATAGAACGCGACGGGATCGCGTACGCCGAAATGAGCTGTGAGGCGAAAAAGCCAACCCAGAGCGGCGAGAGCGCGAGAATGAGCGTAACTGCTAGCTCGACGAGCTCGCCAGTGTAGCTGTTGAGCAGCCACGGTACGAATACGCGGCGCTGGCCACCACTAATGCGCTCATCGCCGCTCGGGGCGGATGGTGCTCGCTGCGGTCCGGCTGCTGCTTGGCCTGGTCGCTCATTCCTGCCGCCACGGCGGGCTGCTCGCCGCCACCATTCGCCTGGGCTACCCGATGCCACAATCATGGGCTGACGCCAGCATGTCGGCGTCATCGAGGGGACAGACAGTGTGTGTGGGGTCCACGCCCAGCACGCGGTTGTCACCAACAAGGCACGCATCAAAACCGTCATCCTCTCCGACGCGAGGGACGGATCGTCACTTTTACGTTCGTTCGTTCGTTCGTTTCAGGGCCCTCTCGGCCAGACACACACCCACAAGCCCCGAAAAAGGCGTGCGTGGGAGGCGCTCACACAGACACAAAGGCGGCACTTTTACGTGTGTGAATGGGCTGTTAATAAATCTTGACCACTTCGCGCCTTCTCGGAAATTTGGGGGGGCACGAAAAAGTGCCCCTCTAGCGTCTGTGCAGGGAGGATGTGGAATGCCGATTCCCAGTCGAGTTTACGCGCTGTGGCGGCAAACACAGCACTCGGTCACTCGTAAACCGATGTCGAACAATCCGCTATCAACGAGCTACTTTTGTGGTAAGTACTAACCACCGTGTGTGGCCCGTGCTCCTGTCCTGTCCTGTTCTTCACAGTCTCTTGAAGCGCGCGCGCAGCGCCGCGAACGCGAGCGCACGGTAGACGACGATCATGAGGACGAGGGCGGCCGCATTCTGGGAGGCGCTCCAGCCGCCGAGGGCCATGCGCTCGATCACCTCCTCGCCCGTGTGCGTGGGGCAGCGCTGCGCCGGCCAGAGGTCGCCCAGGAGGGCCGCCGCCGCCTTGAGGGACGCCGTCTCGGGCGGCGGCAGTCCTATGAGCTCATGCGGCTCGCAGCTGAGCGTCAGATTGCGCATCTCGTTCTGCAGGAGCGCGGCGAAGGCGTACGAGAAGGGGTTGGCATGGTTGAAGAGGCGGAAGAGCGTCGGCATGCTCTTCGCGTTCACAAAGAGTCCGCCGCATACCTGTGAAGGGAAGGGAGGTAGTCAAGAGGTACGCATGGAGGCAATGAGGGAGGCAATCGGGGAGGCAATCAGGAGGCAATCAGGGAGGCAATTAGGGAGGCAATTAGGGAGGCACTCTCACAGATCTTGAATCCATCTGCAACCGGAGGCGTTCACGAAGAGACTGGCGCGCGTACCATGAAGAGTGCGAGGACGACCGGCCCGACAACGGCAGCACTCCTCTCGTCAGGCATCGCCGCACCGACGAGCACGACGATCGACTCGGCGCACAGGGTCACGAGCACGACAATGGTGAGGAAGACGCCGAGCTGCTCAGCGGTAGGCGCGAGGCCCACGAGCGCATACCTGCCCGATGAGGCGATCGGAGAGGCCCTCATAGGCCATACGAGGCACTCAGAGGCCATACGAGGCACTATGGGGCACTCAGTGGCACTCAAAGCAATGAGAGGCACTGTGGGAAACGGAGACGCGATCAGAGTCACTGAGAGTCACTCAGAGGCCACATGCGAGTCACTGGGAGCTCCTACGTGAGCAAGCCAAAGAGCAGCGCGAATCCCAAATGGAGCGTCGCCTCGGCTAGTGAGCGCGCGGCGAAGTAGGCGGGCAGCCGGTAGAGGTCCGCACGGAGCTCGTGTGCGGCAATGTCGCGCTCGGCGACGAAGGTGCGGATCGAACCCGAAGCCGACCTGAGGAACAGAGGCGATCCGAGGTGATCCGAGGTAATCCGAGGTACTCAGAGATAATCATATGTACTCAGAGGTAATCAGAGATAATCCGAGGTGATCATAGGTAATCCGAGGTACTCAGAGATAATCATATGTACTCAGAGGTAATCAGAGATAATCCGAGGTGATCAGAGGTAATCCGAGGTAATCATAGGTACTCAAAGGCGCACAGAGAGGCACTCCGAGCCACTCACGTAATCAGAGGAAATCACATGATATGATTGGCGAGGTAATCAGAGGAAATCCGAGGTAATCAGAGGCCCTCACATGATCTGATTGGCGAGGACGAAGTAGAGTACGCCGGTCCGATCTTGTACCGAGGCCTGCGAGGTGCCCAGCCCCGAGTACAGATGACCCACGATGAGGGCCATCATCACCGAGCGCGAGGCCATCGCGCGCATGAAGGCGGGGTGGCGCCGGTTCTGCGTGGTCGCGCGCCAATGGAGGGCACGCAGCTGGGCCACGAAGCCGACGGAGGCGCGCCGCTCCGGGGTGGCCGGGATGGAAGCCACGTCGTCCAAGGCCACGTCGTCATAGGAGACCCGTTGCAGCCTCGAGTTGGAGCGGCGGCTGCGTCGGGGCGGAGGGGCGGACGCAGCTGCGCCGTCCTGGGCGCCCTCGACCGCGCCGTCCTGGGCGCCGCGTCGGGCCTCGAGTAGCGCGCGCGCGAGGCTCTGGCCGGTGGCCGCCTCGTCCGCCGCTCCGAGCAGCAGCGCTTGCAGCTCTTGATCGTCCGAATCGGCGGCGAGCTCGATGTAGTGCTCGGCCGGGTTCGTGTACGACGGCACGGGCCGGCCGAGGCTGGCGAAGTGCTCGAGTGCTCGGGACGGCGCCCCGAAGAAGAGGGACCGACCGCCCGGCGCGAGCAGCATGAGCTGGCTCACGAGCCCGAACGCTCTGGCAGATGGCTGGTGGAGCGAGATGACGACGGCCTGCTCGGCGGTGAGCGTCGAGAGCACGCGCAGCACGTCGACGGCCGCGCGCGCGTCGAGTCCACTCGTAGGCTCATCGAGCACGAGCAGCGGCGGTGCGTCCAGCAGCGCGAGCGCGAGGGCGCAGCGCTTGCGCTCGCCCCCCGAGATGCCTCGGCGTTTGCCGGCGGCATTTGCCTGGCCGATGCGCGAGTGGACGACGTGCGCGAGGCCCAAGCGCGTGAGCAGAGCGAGGAGCCGCGCGTCATCCTGCTCGTCGTGCCGTGAGGGCGAGAGTCGCGCACCGCGAAGCGACGAGCCGAGGCGCAGCGTCTCCAGAACGGTGAGCGACTCGAAGAGGAAATCGAACTGCGGGAGGAAGCCGACAGAGGACGACCTCAATGGGCCGCCGTTGAGCTTGATCGACCCCGCGTCTGCCTGTGCGTGGCCTGCGAGCAGCGTTAGCAGCGTCGTCTTGCCGGAGCCGCTGGCGCCCATGACGGCAACGATGCCGCCGTTCGAGCCGTTGCCGGAGCAAGCGTAGCCGCTCGCATTGACGAGGAGCGTGCGGCGGGCCGCAGTCCTCGTCGGGCCGGGCGCCGTGCAAGTCACATCGACCCAGGCAACCCTGTTCATGTAGAGCCCCTGAGTGAAAAGACGCTTCACACCCGCCTTGTGTGAAGGAGCCTCCAAGCCAAAGAATCTCCCGGGGGTAGGGCACCGGGTCACGCGGTGTAGGGTACCTTAGGTGCAGTCTTTCTAAACCACTTTTCTTTCTAATATGGTTGCCGAAATCTCCGTGATGCTACCCCTCTCGGTGGTGCGAAGGCGTGAGTCGATTCCGAGTGTGAGTCTGAGTGGATGCCGCTGGATGCTGAGCATGCGATAGACGGTGCGAACGAGGAGGAGGCAATCTGTGGTGGTCTAATAACAAAGGTAATCCGAAAAAAAAAGGGGCTGTTTTTCCGTGAAACGCGGCACCCATTGTCGCAGCGACACTCAGAGTATGATGCGCTGCCCAAGTCGTCGGGGCCTTTGCGCGCCTCGCTGAGGCCGACTCTAACCGCCCGCTCCTGGGTTTGCGCAGGGATTTCAATGTCGACCATCTCACGGGTTGTCCGCAGGACGCCGGGCGCGTCCCGCCTCGCCGCTGCTGTCGCCGTCCGCGGCCTTCGCTCGACACCTGCTGTTGGTGCGCAGAGCGCCGCCAGATCTGCGCCCCGCGCCACAGCGCTGGCTGAGTGGGACGGGGGATGCGCCTGAAGTTCCGCGGATCTGCGCCCCGCCCTCGCCGCTCTGCGCGCCGCCGCCAAAGCGGCCCCTCGCAAAGTTTGGGCGATCGTGCAAGAGTGCCGCTGACTTGGCCTCTTTTGTCCCGCCCGCGCTTGCGCAGCGGCCAAGAAGGATGCGCCGACCGCGGCGGAGCTTTCGGCCATCATCGAGTCCAAGATCATGGACTATGGCGGCAAGGTCGAGCTCCAGGAGATCGGCAAGGTGCTTGCGATTGGTGACGGCATTGCCCGGTGCGTCGTCGTGGGTGCCTCGAACGCGTCGCGCATCATGAGGCGGGCGCGACGCCGCGGCGCCCTCCCAGGGCCGTCTGCGGCCGGGTCCGAGCCGTGGGCGTGGGGGGGGCGGAGGGGGCTGGGGGGGATGCTCGTCGCACCCCTGCTCGTTGCCCCCGCCCGCATGCGCAGCCGGCTTGGCTCGTCTCGACGCGGCACACACCCTAGTGTGCACCCGAGTGTGCACGCAGCTTCTGCTCCGCGAGCCACGCCACTGACGCGCGGACCCGGCTGCGATGCATTGTGGCAGTGTGCACGGGCTGCAGAAGGTGCAGGCCGGCGAGATGGTTGAGTTCGACTCCGGCCTCCGCGGCATGGCGCTCAACCTCGAGAACGACAACGTCGGTGTTGTCGTCTTCGGCAACGATCGGCTGATCAAGGAGGGTGACACCGTCAAGCGCACGGGTGCCATCATTGACATCCCCGTGGGTGAGGGCATGCTCGGCCGCGTCGTGGACGGCCTGGGCGACCCGATCGACGGCAAGGGCGTCATCACCGACGTGACGAGGCAGCGTATCGAGGTCAAGGCGCCCGGCATCATCGCGCGCCAGTCGGTCCACGAGCCCATGGAGTCCGGCCTCAAGGCTGTCGACTCGCTCGTGCCCGTCGGCCGCGGCCAGCGTGAGCTCATCATCGGCGATCGTCAGACCGGCAAAACGGCCGTCGCCATCGACACCATCATCAACCAGAAGGGCGTCAACGACCTCGGCGTGAAGACCAAGTCGCTCTTCTGCATCTACGTGGCCGTGGGCCAGAAGCGCTCAACCGTCGCGCAGCTCATGAAGACCTTGATCGACACGGGCGCCATGCCGTACTCGATCATCGTGGCCGCCACCGCCTCGGACGCCGCGCCGCTGCAGTTCCTCGCCCCGTATTCGGGCTGCGCCCTGGGCGAGTACTTCCGCGACAACGGCATGCACGCGCTCATCATCTTCGACGATCTGTCCAAGCAGGCCGTCGCCTACCGCCAGATGTCGCTCCTGCTGCGTCGCCCGCCCGGCCGTGAGGCCTACCCCGGTGACGTCTTCTACCTGCACTCGCGCCTCCTCGAGCGTGCAGCCAAGATGTCGAAGGAGATGAAGTCCGGCTCGCTCACCGCGCTCCCCGTCATCGAGACGCAGGCCGGTGACGTGTCCGCCTACATCCCCACCAACGTCATCTCGATCACCGACGGCCAGATCTTCCTCGAGTCCGAGCTCTTCTACCGTGGCATCCGCCCGGCCATCAACGTCGGTCTGTCTGTGTCGCGTGTCGGCTCCGCCGCGCAGCGCAAGGCGATGAAGCAGGTGCGTGCGCGCCCGCGCGCCCCGCCGCCCCCACAAAAGCCCCCCCACCCCACCCACCCATCGGTGCCCGCCCTCTTCTCGCCTTCTTGCCCTTCTCACCTTCTTGCCCCCCCCCCCTTCTCGCGTCCCAGGTTGCGGGCACCCTGAAGCTCGAGCTCGCCCAGTACCGTGAGGTCGCCGCCTTCGCCCAGTTCGGCTCCGACCTCGACGCCGCCACCCAGGCTCTCCTCAACCGTGGCGCTCGCCTCACCGAGCTCCTCAAGCAGGACCAGTACGTGCCCATGGCCTTCGCTGACCAGGTCGTGGCCATCTATGCCGGCACCCGTGGCTACCTGGACAAGCTCGCCGTCTCCGAGGTGGGCCCCTTCCAGGTCCAGCTCATCGCCCTGATGAAGGCCTCGCACAAGGACATCCTCGACGAGATTGTCAAGAGCGGCAAGATCGACGAGGCCACCGACGCCAAGATGAAGGCGATCTTCTCGGCCTTCACCAAGAACTTCTCGGTCTAAACCCGCAGAGATCCAAGGGGCCATGGGCACATGGATGCGAGTGGTCGTGGGGGCGGCCGGCCCCAGCCGGCCGCATCATGCAACGAGGCGTGCCATCAACGGCTCGCCAATCACGCGGGGGTGCGCGCGCCGTCATGGGCGGGCGCCGCCCCCCGTGTCGTCCGCGTCTCGCCACACGTGAAGATGACGCGCAGGCCTGGCGGGGGGGAAGCGGGTATTCTGTTGCGCCCACGCCTGTACAGGCGAGGAGCCGGCGCCGGGCACGAGTGGTGTCGATACTGATATTGGGAATAGTGCGCGCCGCGCAGGGGCGAGTCGTGAGAGTGGAGAGAGGGCAGAGGGGTTGGCGCGGCCGCCAAGACATGGCGCGCAAGGTCAAGGACCCGGATTTGTGTGAAAAAGCTACGAGAGCAGGGTTGTGGGGTTGTGAATGAAGCGTCCATTGTCAAGCCACGTGTCGCGTAACGTGACTGTGCGGAATCTCGTTGAGAACAGTTTCGCTCCATCATCGAAGCTCATCGCAGGGTTGAGAAACCATCTCGACCATCCGCACGGATGCTGTACAAAGTCGCTGTGTTGGCGCTGATCGGCACGAGCGAGGCGTTCGCGCCAACGTCCACGGCACGGCCACTGTCGTGCCGTACCAGCGGCGTTCACATGATGCAGGCGTACGACGATTTTCGCTTCGGCTCTGGCCAGCGCAAGGAGAAGCAGATTTATGGCGGGACGGCCGCGTTTGCACCAACCGCTTCAGCTCAGCAGCCGAGATATGCACAGCCGCAGGCGCCAACACCTGCCATGCAACCTCCTGCATCTGCCATGCAGCCTCCGGCACAGGCGTACAACATGCAGCCTCCGGCACAGGCCTACACCATGCAGCCGCCAGCAACTGCTTACGCCATGCAGCCGCGGGCGCAGACCTTCAACGTGCCGCCGGATGTGACCGACTTCCGCTTCGGCCGCGGGCAGTGGGGCGAGATCTCTCGGGGAGGCACCGGGTATGAGAGGGGCCTGGGTTCCAACCCAGGGCAGAGGTACGTCGACCCACAAGATGCATTCCGTTTCAGCTCGGGGTCCGTGAAACCTACAGGCGGTCACCGCTATGGCGGAACGGCCGCGTTCCAGCCCACCACGTGGGAGCAGCAGCAGATGCAGATGCAACAGCAGCAGATGCAGATGCAGATGCAGATGCAGGATCAGATGCATCAGCAGCAACCGGCGGAGTGAACGAGAGCGCGAAATTTGTGTTCCAGATCCATGATTCCATGTGCTTACGGTCGTGGCGGTGGAGAAGCGGCAAGGCAACGAGTAGTATGGGATTGGTAACTGCGTGCGCAGTGGAGAGCGAACCACGTGTAGTTCTAATGAGACCGCATGAAATCCCGATGAAAAAATCCCGGCCAGAGTGAGAGAGTAATGAGAGAGTCGCAGTCGCAGCTCGCAGGCGCCTGGCGCAGACCGTGGAGACGACCCGGGAGTCGCAGTCGCGAGTCGGGAGAACCGGGAGAGGTGAGACAGGAGTGCACACGTCGTGCACCGGTTGGTCCACGCGCCGGAATCCGGAAACCGTCGGATAGTCTGTCGTCTCTCCGACCGCGCCGCCGTCGTCACGCGACGGCGGCGTCGAGTGACTTCTTTTACGGCCGCTCTCTCGCGAGACCGAAACCGAAACGCGCCGGGACGCCGACCGGGGCGGCGCGGGGGGGTGCGCGTCCCCGCGGCGGGGTGCGCCCGGTCCCCGGTGCGTCGGCTCGGCGATGTGCGAACCGGGGCCGCCGCGCGGGCGGAAGCGCGCGAGTTACCTTTCGCCGCCAACGTGCTTGCACTTGGCCCGCGGCGCCGCGGGCTCCTTCTCCTTGCGCGCGTAAAAGGTAAATTCGCGCCAGTACGACGGTCGACGCGCGACGTAACTATAGTCTATACGGTGAACGTCTGAACGAAACGAGAGTATGTAACAGCCGACACGCCCCGTTGCCAGTGTGTTGGGTTGTCATTGAGTTTGAAACCATGTCGTAAAAATGTCGTTAATACGGAACCGTAAGTAATACGGCCGGGCGCCGTCGGTAAGGCGGCTTGGCGCTTGGGCCGGTGCCTCCGGCGGCTCGCGCGCGCCGTCCACAAACTAAGTTACCTCGAGTGGCGACGCGACTCTTGTCATCCTAGCGCGCCACCCCGTGCACGGCGCAGGTAGCTCTCAAACGCTTTGGGCTCGTTGGCACCGCCCTCGCCTAGGCATTTGCGCAACAGCTCGTTTTCCGCTTGCAACTCGCGGATGTTGCGGCTCGACTCGCCCTCAGTAACGAAGTCGGTCAGGTTCGCCATGTACGGTTTCATATCGCGACTGCGGCCGGCCGCTTCGAGTTTGAATGGAGCGCTGGCGATCGCGGCTGACCACGACGCATCCTCAGCAGACGGCGCGCCTGCCTTGCTGCCCTTGCCTCCCTCCTTGCCACTGGCCTCGAGGGGTTCCTTCGTGGTCGTGATGGCCTCCTCGAGCTCGCGCAGCTCGCGCGCATGACGCTCTTTGGCGACCTCCTCCGCGAGAAACTCCTTGGCGCGGCTGCTCACGCGTTCCTCGCGCTCGCTGCGCCACCGCCGCTCCTCGAGCACGTTTTCCATCGTGTGAAGCGGAGTTTCGCGGAAGTCGGTGATAAGCGCTTCGTCGAGGAATTTCTCAATGTCCGCTTCGATCACAGCCGCCTCCGACGCGATGTCGCTGGCGCACGCGCGGAGAGCGGGCGCCGAGAGCGGGCGCTCGGCATCCATTTTGACCGTTGCTCTCGGCGTTCCCTGAATTCACATGAACGATGCTTCGCACGAACTTCATGAGGTCACGCTCGCCAGTCGGTGGCTTGGAGTTCATGGCGCTGAGCCAACGCGCCGCGTTCATACCCCTACGCCTCTCCGAGGACGAGCGCTCGTTGCTACGCGTGCTCGAGGGCGCGCTCGCCGTGAGTGAGTACACCGACAAGGTCGACATCCTATCCTACAGGAATGACAAAGCGGCGCGCGTGCAGGAGCAGCTGGGCAACGTGCTGGCGGCGGTATCGGGCATGGTGGTCGCCGCGCTGGGCAATCGCGGGCAGCAGCTCGTGCAGGGTCGCACACTGCCCGAAAACTTTGACCTCTTCTGCGCCGTCTTCGAGGTCGGCCGCCGTTATAAGGTGATGAACCCGGACAAGATGCGCTCGACCTACGGCAAGCTCATGCACATGCTGCAGGACGCGCAGTCGACCGAGATCCAGCACGCCATCGGATTCCGCGTCGTCCGCGCGATGCTCACGGTGCGGCGTGAGCTCGAGGACATGAGTGCGACCGAGCTGCTCGAGGACGCCGACCTCGAGGCAGCCGTCCGTGCCGTGTTGCCGGGCGAGTCGGCCGAGGCGAAGCGCGAGGCGACGACGCGGCTGGTGGCCAAGTACGGCGGTGGCGACGCCGCCGCGTGCGCGCGCATCGAGCGAGTGCTCGTCTCGCTCGCCGACGACGAGGCGCTCACGCTCGCGCACGTGGCGCCGGTCGAGCGCATGCTGCAGCTGCTGCACGACGAGTTCGATCCAACGAGCGCCGAGAAGGGCTTCTCGCTCGCGATTAGCGCGGGCCGACAGGGCGCACGCCTCACGCACTCGCACGAGATGCAGTTCGCGTACGTCGAGCAGTCGCTCCGGCTCTGGGGTGCGATCCTCTCGCAGCTGCCTCAGATGTGGTCGCTCGCGGAGGCGGATCTTCTCGACGGAGGTGGTTACCGGCTACGCGACACAGGACAAGGGATCCATCGCGTGCAGGCGGCGCCGCACGTGGGCCGGTTTATGCACCATGTCCTCAGTCGGCTTCAGTCGCAGTGCAAAGGGGATTGGGTGGGCTCCTCGGCGGTACATCTAGGCGACAACGACGTGCCGAATGCCCTAGTGTGGATTGACAAATACACGCAGATCCCGCGCATCCTCGAACCGATCTTGGCATGCATCGATGGTCTCGAGCGGCTCGCCGACGCGCCTGGCATGCTGGCCTACATCGAGGGCGGCTGGGGCGATGTGCGCAGCCTACGAAAGTCGATCCTAGGCGACTTTTTCCGCCACGCTTTCGACGGGAGTGGCGCCGATAACTTCTACGACGCGGGCTCGTGCATCGACGGACGACTCACCTCTGCCTGGAACTGGTGCTCGAAGCTGCCCAAGAAGAACTACCAGCACATCTTCAAGATGACGGGCTTCGTAGGCTTCGACGGCGAGTTCACCAAATAGCTCTCTGCTCGCGCGTCTGGACGTCTTCGGCGGAGGAGCTCTGATCTCGCGACTGGACGTCTCCGGCGGGCGGATGGGCGCCATGATGGGCGCTCACCATGGCGCTCATGCTCCTAACACTCCCCGCGAATGCGAAGACGCTCTGTTGGACGCTCCGGCCCTCACGCTCCGCCCGACATGGCGCTCAACACCGTTCCGGCTCCGGTGCGGACCGCCGCGAGCGGTACGGATGGGTCAACCAGACCGTACGCGTCTCGTGTCTCGGCCGGGAGCAGTGTATCTTTATATAACAATGCTCGCGCTAGCACGAAAGAACACAACGCTAAGCCGTTACTTTCTCAAGAGAGCGAACGGGAGTCAAGAGACGCTTTGGCCTCCGTCCGGCTTCTTCTTCTTCTTCTTGACGCGGCCCGCATCCGCTGCGGACGAGCTGGGGCTCCCGGCCGCCGCGCCCTCCTCCTTCTGATCGTCCTCCCCCGTCCCGGGCACCGCTGCCTCCACGGTCTCCGGCTCGGCTGCTGGTGCTGCTTCCGCGGCCACCACGGCCTCTGCGGCCACCACGGCTTCCGCGGCCACCACGGCCTCTGCGGCCACCACGGCCTGTGCGGCCACCGGCAATGGCTCGGCGGCAGGGGCGTTCATGAGCCGCGGCCGATCGGGCGACACACCAAGCAGCCCCAGTGGCTCGAGGCCATCGTCGTCCTCGACCTCGTCCTCGGCCTCGCCGCCGGCACGGCGGCCGCCAGCAACAGCGGCGGCGGCGGCGGCGGCGGCGGCAGCGGCGGCGGCGCTCGCGCTCGCACTCGCGTGCGGATCTAGCTTATGGAGCAGCGGTTCGTCAGCTAGGGTGAGCTCGTCTTCATCTGCACGCTCGAGTGCACCGCAGCTGAGCCCCCTCCTCGTGCTTCCTCGTGCCGCCGCTACGGCCCCCGCCGCGTACGCCGCGTGCGACAGCGGGGGCAGCGGGGGCAGCGGAGTGGTGCGCAGCAGGACCACTGTGTGCCACGCGCCGCATGCGACCTCGGAGGCGAGGTGCGGCAGCGGCACCAACCGCGGACTGGTGTGGCGCGCGGCCGAGCCGGCGACCTCGGCTTCGTCCTCGCCCTCCGCCGCCGCCGCGGTGTGGGGACTGGAGCCCTCCGCCGTGACGAAGCCCGTATACTCACCGGCGGGCGAGATGGCGGCCGTTGGGCCGCGGGAGGGCGAGGCAGCAGCAGCACTTGCACGTGCGGCTTCGATGGCGGAATTGAGGCGCATGTGCCCGAGCTGACCATACGTGTCATCGCCGCACGTGAGCAGCTTACCTGCCGTGCTCACGAAGGCCGAATGCGCCGCGCCCGCCGCGAGCGCGCAATACGGGCCGTGGTCGAGCAGGCTCGAGATCGCATGCGGGCGGAGTGCCATCTCCCCGATCTCGGGCGCGCCGAGTTGGGCACTTCGGTTGTCGCCCCAGCCGAAGACGAGCCCATCAGCAGTGCTCGCGAGCGAGTGTGAACGCCCCGCGGCCAGGCCCTCCACCCGCTCGCGCTCGAGCGCCTGATGCGAGATTACGATCACGAGGCGATCACGGGCACTCAGATGCGATCACGGGGCACTCAGATGCCATCGGATGCAATCAAGAGGCAATCACCTCGATAAGGGCGGGCGTGCTGCCGTCACGCTCGGAGCCACGCCCGAGCTGGCCGCAGTCGCCAGCACCCCATGAGTAGCACAGGCCCGCCTCCGTGGCCGCGAGCACGTGTCGCCAGCCGCATGCGAGCGCCACCACCGCTTGTCCGGCGAAGAGGCTGCGAGGCAGAGGGCGTGGCTCCGCGGCGTCGCGTTCGGAGCTCGTGCGACCTAACCGTCCGTTGGCGTCGCACCCCCACGTGAAGACCTCCCACGTGTCGCGAGCGAGAGCGGCCGAGAAGTGCTCGCCCGCGCGCACGCATGCCATGCGCGGGAGCATCTTGGACGCCGACATGCCCACCGGCGGCTGAAGCGCTTTGGGCTCTGTCAGGTCCGCATCGGCTATTCGTCGGGTGCCGCCGACGCTGGTGCCGATGCCGTGTCCGAGCTGGCCGGCCGCAGCGCGGCCCCAGCTGAAGAGGTGCCCGGAGACCGACACCGCGAGCGTGTGGTTGCGCCCGCCTGCTGCCCCGGCCGCGAGCTCGCCGAGCAGCGCGACCGGCGCCACGTCGCCGACCACGGCGGTCGTCACCGCACCGAACGGGTGCTCGGCGACCTTGGGTCGGCCGAGCTGGCCGCCACTGCCCGCACCCCACACGTAGAGCTCACCCGTCACCGTCACCGCCATCGTGTGGAACAAGCCCGTGCCGATGGCGCGCGGCGACGTTGGCAGCGTGACGAAGTGCATGCTGCTGCTGCTGCCGCCGCCGCCGCCGCTGCTGCTCGAGGCAGCGGCAGCAGAGGCGGTTGCGCCCGTCTGCGCAGCCGGCGACGGCGCAGAGCCGAGCTCGCCGTTCGCATTGCGCCCGATGCAGCAAACGAGTGACATGAAAATAGCCGCGAGTATGAAGGCAAGCAAAGGCAAGGCGAGTCATTCACACCGACACCGTCACGTTCACAGTCCCGTCGGCCCACTGACGCAACCGACAGAAGATATGCGCCTACACATGTACCTATAAACCCTTTGCCCCAAACCATCCAATCCCTGCGGTGCATCCGCGGATCCGCACGTCCATCTCCCGTCCCGGCAGTTGATACGCCGGCAGTGCCGGCGAGGCGGCGGCCTCCTCTTTGTCAACAGGCTTCGTCGCCAAGGTGGTGCCCTCCTAGTGGCCTCCTCTTTGTCCGCGCATTCCCCCCATGATTCCCCTAGCCCTACGCCACAGTCGTCATCACGTTCCTTCTTCAGAACGGCACGGGCCTCGAGGACAATCTGGGCCTGAGCGACAGAGGCCTTGCCAGGGCAGGTCACGCTCTTGCCAGAGCCGGCCATGCAGACGGTGACGAGTTTTCATGAAGAGCTTGCCCCTCTCCCCGCTTTCTCGCTCTCTCGGCGCACTCTATTCTGTTTGGCGAGCGCTCACTTGACGCTGAGCAGCGCCAGGATCAAAAGTCGCCCCCATTGGCGTCCCTCAGGTCGTCGGGCGGCTTGTACTCTGGCATATCAGCCTCTTTCGGCTCGGGGACACGGCCCCCTTTTGCAAGCAGGGCGCTCGTGTCTATGAGCCACGACTCGAGGTTCACGCGGGCTGCAACCTCCTCGGCCGGGTAGCCTTGCCCGGAGACCTTGTCGCGGATTTTGGCTAAGTACGTCGTTTGGAGGAATGTCAAAAGCTCCACGAATTGCGTGGGGCGCGCGGCGTGTAGCGCGTGCGCGCACGGCTTGAGGAACGCAAGTAGGATGGTCGCGGTGATGTTCCCCGGCGGATGGTTGAGCAACCGGGCGAGCCACGCCCATGCGCGCGCCATGGGCGAAACCCCCTTGGGTGCAAAGCCTCCTTGCACCGGACGCGTCAGCATCTTAGCGTCTGGTCTGGCCCAATCGAAATGCGCGTTTCCGGCCGACTGCGGCGGAAATTGGGCAATCGACAACTGCTGAAGCAGCGCGGCGTACAGCGTCACGTACCCCACCATGCGCGCGTAAAAGTCCTTCTTGGTCTCACCCTGCTTGTAGCCAAGGCGCTTCATAAACTCCTCCGTGTTGCCGGTCGTATTTTCCGGGTAGTAAGGGACGCAGTAGCAGCACGAGGCCTGCAGGCGCGCGAGAAGGCACTCCCAAAGCACCGGGCACCTTTCGCCCACATGCAACACGAAGCCCGACAGCGCGTACGCCATCCCCGGCTGCTTGTCTACCATCGTCGTGCACGTATCGATCACCTGCGTGGCGATGGTGGCACACACGGCACGTTCCCCCTCGGGGCCAGTTTGCGATGCACTGGCCAGTTGGCGAAGCACCAATTCGGCGCGCTCCCAAACGACGTAACGCACGCGCACGAGCTGCCCCACAAGCATCTTGGCCTGTCGCGACTGTAGCTTTGCATGCGTCTTCGAGCGCGCCTCGTCCTGCTGCGCAATGCGCTTCGAGCCCTCCCACTCCGTAAGACGCCCCGCCTCGTTAGTCTGATCGTCGATCGCACCCGCGGGCGCGGGAGCAGGTGAAGCAGCGCCATCGTCACCTTTGCCAAAGCTGCCGCCTTTGCTGCCGCCGCGGCGGCCGCCGCCGAAGCCGCGGCCGAAGCCGTGGCCGTAATCATTATCATCCTCACAATCATCTAGATCGTCAAAGCCGTTCACGCGGCCGCCACCTTTGCCCTTGCCGCCGCCTCCCTTGCCGCCACCGCCCTTGCCGCCGCCGCCACGGCCACCGCCATAGCCAGCAGCAAGAGCGCCGAACACAGCCACAGCGGGCGGTGCAGGCGTCTGGGCAGCGGGCGGTGGATCTTGTAGCCAGATGCGTGCGCCGTTTGGCATGTCGACGCAGACGCCGCCGGCGATCCGGGCGGCGAGAAGCATCGTGGCGAGCGCGCCGTCGCGCTCGATTGTGCTGTCGGTGCCGCGGCCTGGGGAGTCGGCACCACGGAAAGCTGCGGGTGCTCCGGCAGGTGTACCAGCGCCGCCGCCGCCAAACAGACTGGCAGCCGTAGCAGCGCGCGGAAACGCAGATGCAGCAGTGCCGCCGCCGCCAAACAGACCGCCCGCAGCCGCAGGTGCAGCAGCGCCGCCGCCGCCAAACATACCGCCGCCGCCGAACAGACCGCCCGCGGGCGCGGGTGCAGGAGCGGGGCCAAACATAAAGCCGCCTGCGGGCGCGGGCGTAGGTGCAGCAGCGCCGCCGCCGCCAAACAGACCGCCGCCGCCAAGCGTAAAGCCGCCTGCGACAGCGGTCGCGGGCGGGATGAATCGGGGGCAAGCGGGAGCGGTCGCCTGGGGAGGCGGCAGAGCCTCCGCTTGGCGCATGAACGGGTACGACGTGGTGCCATCAGGCGGCTTCGCGAGCTTGTTGAGGACGGTCCACGCGATCAAGCTCCCATGCGAGGTGAGCGCCCACACGACCGGCGCAGGCGGGAACTTCTCCTCGCCAGCTATGAGCCCGACTTGCTCGGTGCCGGTCAAGTCAAGTGCGAGGCCCATTACGTACTGGTCCTCGAGGCCGACGCCATTTGCTTCGTCCTCAAAAGTGGGCACCGACGGGGCCCCGTCTTCGTCACGCAAGGTCCACCGCTGCCAGTTGAAGTCCTTCGGGTTGCGCATCCCAACGCAGCAAACATCCCAGGAGTCGGAGCTGAACGCAACTGCAAGGCGCCAAAAGGGCAGCGTGATCGCATGGAAGCGTCGGCGAGGCGGCTGGCCGCTGCTCGGATCCTCGCGTGCCGGCATGCATGGGCTGCACGCGGTGCCCTCACAGCCTTGCAGCTTGCCGTCAGCGAGGTCGAGCGCTGCCACTTTCGGAGCATCCGGCTCGTCCATGGGCTCATAGGTGAGAAGCACGATGGGGCGTTTGACAAGAGGGTCAGGAGCTTTGACGGCAAGGGGGCGAACGAGCCCCAGCTTCGCTGGCCCACCGATCGAGGCGTGCGGCGCGTCGGCCAGCGTCACACGCCTGGCGCCGTCCTCGGGGGCGAAGCGCACCACCTGACCTACATCCGAGCCGCAGATGAGGCTCTGCCCGTCTGACGCCCACGCAGCCGAGCAGAGCGTCGGATCGCGCGCGACGCAGCAGCAGGTGGCGGCAGCAGAGCCCGGCAGCGCGAAGGTCATCACGTGCAGTTCGCCTTGGTCGTCGAGCGCGAGAGCGCGCAGCGCTCCTGGTGCTGGGCTCCATTCCCACATGAGGAGCTCACCGGCGCCCGGAAGAGGCTGCGTGATGACGGGCGCCAGGCCATGGCCGCCGCCGAGTACGGTAGCCACCTCGAAGACGGCTACCGTGCGGTTCGAGCACAGCGCGAGCCAGGTGTCGTCGGCACTGAGGGCGAGCGCGCATGGTGGCGAGTCGAGCTGAGCAGCGGTTGAGTCCTTGAAGATCTCTGAGGATCTCTTTACGGCCATCTCTCGAGCCACATCAGAGATCTTATCGCGAGGAACTCCTGCTTCCCTTCGGCTGCAAAAGGCGAACACTTGAGAAGTGCTTCCCTTTCGAAGTGCTTGAGAAGATCGGCCGCCTCACTAATTTAACGTCAGATCTGGCCCCCCCCCCGGGCCCTCCGAGCCCCGCGGGCCCCCCAGGAGGAGGCCCGCACCGGACCCCGCACCCAAGATCGCCACGGACGAGAAGAGCTCGATGAAAAGTGGCGACGGGTCGCCCTCTCAAGTAAGTAAGCTCGATGGACGGAAGTGCGTGTAGAAATCACACACTTTCACATTCACAGTTGCACACATACACCATGTGGCGTGTACCGCACGGCGCGGCCCGCGGGCGGTCTAGATAGTTACCGGTACTAGAAGGGTTACATGCCTACATGATTACATGTACGGTGAGCACTTGAACTCTGAAGCTCATTGCGGACGCGGCGAGAAGAATGGTTGGGGGGGTGTATGTGTATGGGAATGGAATTTAGGGCTGACCTTCGACGCCCACAATCTCCACTCGATCTTATTCCCGAAACAGCAAGTTCCCTTCCTCGGACAGGTCAATCAAAAGGGGGGTGTGCGAGGGGGGCTTCATGGCGGCCTTCGCCGCGCCGCGCGTCCGGCGTCCCTCCTACACCTCGACCGTGTCCTCCTCGGACAGCATCGACGAGGCACTCGCTTCCGTCTACTTCAAATACGGTCGCTTTGGCTCGACGGGGAACCCCTCCTTCCGCTCCCGTGAGTTTGTCAAGATCGTCAGGGAGGCGGGCCTCATGGACAGCCGGTTCAACATTTACCCGCCCAACCGCGTCGATTTTGTCTACGCCTACGCCTGTGTGCACGGCCCGGGCGGCGCCAAGGGCAACAAGAACATGTCGCTCGAGCAGTTTGCGTACGCCACGAAGGGCATCGCGCATGAGACGGGGCGGCCGCACGACGAGGTGCTTCGCGCTCTGCTGAGCGCGGAGCCGCAGCTCGGAACCGACTCGCTCTACGATTCACCCGCCGCCTCGCCCGTGCCCTCGCCGCGCCCCATGCGTGAGGGCAGTCCCGCTGCGGAGACGTTTGCTCGTTTCCACGAGGGGTTTGGCAATGCGGGGCGCCAGTCCGAGCTCACGAAGGCAGATGTGGTGCGGCAGATGTCGCCGCGCGTGCGCCCCCCCCGGCCGCCCTCGTCGACCGCCAGCAGCCCTCGTCGTCCGCCCATATCGCCCTTGTCGGCCGTCGGCGCTCTCGATGACGCGCGTGCATGGGCGGTAGTGGCCGCCACGGCATCCGCGCCCGCCCAAACAGCAGAGTGGGACTCAGCGCAGGGACATCGGGGGGTGCAGAGGCGGCTTGCGGACTTGGAGACGATGACAATGCCGCCGCCTCCACCGCCGCAGCCCTCACCTGTCGTGCTCAACGGGCTGCTCACCGGCTTCCAGCCCGATTATTCATATTCACACCGAGACTCGGTGCACGTGTCGCTCGCCCAGGAGCGCGCGCGGACGGAGGCGGAGGCCGCAGCCGCCGCCGCCGTCGAAGCCGCCGCCGCCGCCGCCGCCGCCGCCGCCGCCGCCGCCGCCGCCGCCGCCGCCGTCACCAGGCCCGCTCCAGCCAGTCCGTTTTCCCCACAGCCGTTGGCCCGTCGCTCAACCTTCGAAGCACCGATGCTCCGAAGCTCGTGACGAAGCTCGTGACGAAGCTCGTGGCGAATTTCGAGCGCCGACCTTGAACGTGGCGGCTCTTGAGGCCCGCTCAAGCGTTGAGCTCGGCTGAGCTCGGTTGAGCTCGGTTGAGCTCTGGATCCAAAGGTCAGTCGTCTGCTCGACTGCAGGCGCAATGTGCAGTGCTGTGCGCTGCTGTGTGCTGTGTGCTGTGTGGTGGTCCACTGATGATGGCCGGCTCCGCATCCCTTTGCTGGGGTGATGTGATGGCTTCATGCGCATGTGCGCCACCTGTGGAGCGTGAGCGGCGCCTTTACATGGCGGCTGTGCGACGGCTCTGTTCAAACCTCGTGGGACGTGGCGGCCCTTGAGCGGGGCGGCCTCTCAGGACGTGTCCCATGCGTCTCAACGTTTTGTATTTAGTGCGTGTACGTTAGTGTGTGGGGTATTTAGTGTGTGAAAGTCAATCGAAATAGTGATTTTCTGAGTTTGAGATTATAGTCAATAGTGTGGCAGAGTGAGAGTCGGTCCGCGAGGGGTTTCTGCTTTCTCGGTGGACGGCGCGGCGCGAGAGATGTAAGGTACGCCATACGCAGCGTTTTGAGCAATTGCGTATTGAGCAACCTTTTGCGTATTACGCAATACAGTTTGACAGGGTTTGCGTATTGCGTATTGCGTATTGCGTACCACGG
>Ga0210248_101183_pt1 | contig 20775 bp, 16 predicted proteins | sample ChrtobMetP3_32mM_FD_155493 | JGI IMG/M metagenome (GOLD analysis project Ga0210248, IMG submission 155493) | Chrysochromulina tobin associated microbial communities from unialgal haptophyte culture, Seattle, Washington, United States - P3_32mM | ecosystem: Host-associated > Algae > Haptophytes >...
CTGAGAGTAGCGCATGATGGAGCGCCAGAGAAGGGACTATTCTCCGGCGCTCTCCTGCACATGTCGATCGGTGCAAATAGACATGGGGGATGCGGCGGCTCCGGCAGCAGGGGGTTTGACGATCCGAGCGATATACTCGGAGCGAGGTGAATGTGGAAGAGGAGCATGACCTGGAGAGGATGCGGGAAATCGGAGGTCAAAGCGTACCGTCAGGGGTAAGCGACCACTGACCAGAGTCGAGAAGGCCGGGAAGGGCTGACACTTGGATCGAACCCGTACAAGGCGGGTAATAGGGTGCTGGGAAGGAACTGCTACCAGCCTACCAGCGCACCGCGAGTCCCCCAAGAAGAGCCATGCAATGCGGGATGCGCATAGGTAGAGGGTGCTCATGGGGTGGGGTAGGGAAAGGTGAGGCTATGTGCCATTTTGTGCGTCAAACGGTACATGGTGTCCCGTTTTGGTTCCTTCATGCCGCCATGGACGCGGGGCCGCGGTTTTTCATATCTCAATAAGTACATCAATAAGTATATTAAGCGGTCTCCTCTCCAGTGCGCGTGTGTCCTCGGACCCCCGGACCGGGGACTGACGCGTCGGGGAGTGGCCCGTGGCGGACCGGACTGTACGCGACGGACATGGCGACGGAGCCCTCCCCTGAGATTCCTCTCAAGCACGCGCGGTCAACCGCGCGCCAGGTATCCGCACGGAAGCGCGACGAACGTCGTTCGGCCAGCCCACACCAACCAGCGAGCGGAGCCACGCCGCCCCGCCCGGCCACAACGACAGAACACAGCCACCGACACACAGCTCAACAGAGCGCGGCACCCCTCCAGCCCACTCCCCTCCCGAACCCCGAGGGTCCTTTCACACCCGAGGGTCCTTTCACACCTCGACAGCGCCGTCCTGGAGGACAAGCGTATACTCACCACTCTTGAGCTCGAGAGCGAGCGCGCGGCCCAACTCCTGATCGTCCAGCAGCACAAGCGCATCATTGACGAAGCTGGGGAAGGTCCGCTGTGGGAAGATGGTTGGTTGGCTCGTCGCGTCGACGACGACAGGGTTGCGCATGTCGCGCAGAGGCAGCACAAGCGTCGCGCTCACCCCGAGAGGGATCGTGGTGCTCACGTCGAGGGACTCTGCGGCCACCGAGCAGCGCACCGTCGCCCAGAAGCGCAGCGGGTCGGACCACTCGGCGAGGCGCCCACCACGGCGCTTGGCCGCCGCGGAGCAGTTGGCGAGGAGCTCCGTTCCAAATTTGGAAGCGTCCAGTCCAAGAGCTTCGCGCGTCGCCAGCATGGAGCAGCGCTGGCGCCCGACGCAGGCGGACGTGAGTACCTCGGCCGAGCGGGGCGCATGGCACAGCGGGTGCGCCTCCAGCGGCGGGATCTCGCTCATCTCGCTGATCCCGCCCACTGCGGAGCGACGTCGCACTGCGGGAGTGCCAAACGACGCAAACTCGACCGCTTCGATGACGCCGCCGCGCGGGCCGCAGTCGAACTCGGCGCTGTCGCCCTCACTCACCTTGTCGTGCTGACGCCCTCCCGATCGGCTCCAGCGAAAGCTCAGCTCGCCTGAGGGCAGGTCGAGCGTGGCCGACGCACCATGCAGCGCGCGCGCGCTCGCGGCGCGCAGCTCGAGGTGCTTGTAGCCGTGGCTGCCCGCGACCTGGCGCACCTGACAGAGCGAGGGCGCCGTGGTGAGCGCATGCATGCAGGGAGATGCCTCGCTTTCGGGCGCCGTGGTGAGCGCTTGCATGCAGGGAGATGCCTCGCTTTCGGGCGCCGTGGTGAGCGCACCCCCGCGACGCTCTGCACCAGGTAGGACGAGTACGACGAGTACATGTGATGGTTACGCGAGTTCATGCCGGTGCCCTCTGCCGGCGCGTCGGGCAATTCCCACAGGTTGGTCGTGGTCTTCTCCAGCTCATTCGCAAACTCAAACCCGAGGCTAGGGTAGTCGGTCTGCGCGAGCACCGCAAGCGCCGTATCGTGCGCCCCGGCCGCACCGAGCACCGGGAAGAGCTGGCTCAGCCCGATGATGCCCGTGTCAAAGTGCGTGCCCTTGGCGTCGAGCTTGTCGAGGAGTAATTTCTGAGTCGCCTGTGGGGAACGAGGGCGCCGTGATGAGCGTTTGCATGCGAGGCAGGGTCCGGAGTGCCTTCTGAGTCACCTTCGTGTCCGGTGCGGCCCCCATGGCGAGGCCGAGCGCGAGCGCCGTCTGCGTGCCCGTGTCGTACGAGCCGCTCTCCTTGTGATAGAAGGCCGCATTGTACTCATCGGTGAGCTTCGCCGCGAGGTCGTCGAGCGTCTTCGCGGCCGCAGCGTCGCCGGACGCGTCGGCCAGCTCGGAGGCGTGCTTCACCATCGTCACATACGAAAAGGCCGAGGTAAGAGGCTCGCTAGGCTTGGGCCCTTGGCCGCCTCCCATCTTCTCCGGCGGGGGGCACCAATCCCCGTACGGCGTGTGCATCTTGCCAAGGCCGGCGGCGGCCTGCACTGCCACGTTCGCTAACTGGGCAGCGACCTCGTCGCCCATCGAGCGATACGTGCGAAGGTCGCCGTACTGCTTCCATCCGACGTGCAGCAGCGTGATCATGGCGGCGCTCCACGACACATCGGCCGGCCGGCCGCCGTAACGCAGAAAGGGCACGACATCGGGCAGGCTGCCGTTGACGCCGTGCCCGACCTCGGTCGCGATACCGTACCTGTGGAGGGAGGTCATCCGAGGCAATCAGTGGATGAGGGAGGTCATCCGAGGCAATCAGTGGATGAGGGAGGTCATCCGAGGCAATCAGTGGATGAGGGAGGTCATCCGAGGCAAGCAGTGGATGAGGGAGGTCATCCGAGGCAATCAGTGGATGAGGGAGGTCATCCGAGGCAATCAGTGGATGAGGGAGGTCATCCGAGGCCAGCAGTGGCCATCAGGGGCCATCCGAGGCCATCACGGGCCTCATCTCGGTTGCGATCTCGGTCTAATCACGGGTCTGATCTCGGTTGCGATCTCGGTCTAATCACGGGTCTGATCTCGGCCGCGAGAGCACGCACAGCAGAAACCAGCTGAAGAACGCCGACATGTCAAAGTTGAGCGCCATCGACTCGCCGCTCAGGTTCGCGTCACCCAACCATCCGAGCCTCTCGTCGCGTTGGTCGCAGTCGGTCGGGATCGTCATCAAGTTGGAGCGCTGGGCGCCGACAGCCATCGCCTGGAGCTTGTTGAGCGTGGCCGAGGTGAAGTTGACCTGCGTGCGCTGCGGTACGGCCGAGGCAAAGTGCACCATCTCCACACTGTCCATCGTCAGGATGACTCCAGCGGCGCCACTCACGTTGACTTCGGCGAACCGGAAGCCGTGGTAAGTGAGCGCAGGAGCCCATGTCGCACTGCCACCGGCGCACGTGTACACGTCCGTCGCCTCGGCAGAGCGCAGGTTGCCAGTGTAGATCATCGTCGGGTCCACCGTCTGCAGGTCGGGCAGCCCCGCGTGCTGCATGATCTCCGCGTGCCGGATCCGAAGAGTCGCGCCAGAGGGGCAGGCGACCAGCTTGAGGCGCGTCACGCCGGAGGCTCGCACTCCGAAATCGAACAAGTAAAGGCCGGGTTTGGGGGTCGTCATCGCCACCGGGGGCACCGTCGCGAGCACCTGCATGCAACGAGGGAGGCCATCAGCATGCAATCCGAGGCAATCGTCAGAGGTCCGCAGGTGTGGGGCGCCGTCTCGAGCACCTCGACGGGCGGCACCGACCAAGGGACCATCCGGCCAGCCGGGCCGTCGACGCGAGGTGCCGGCACCCAGCGCGACGACGAGCGCGCAGCGGCACGGCCGTCGCTGTCAAAGAGCTCCGCCGCTATGCGAGCGTCGTAGCTCTCGCCATTGTAGACCGAGTCGGCCGTGCTAGGGCCCGCGGCCGCCTGCCAAGTCCCGTCGCCGGTGTACGTGAGCACGCTCGTCGAGCCGTTGTTGAACGTCGCAAGGACCTTGGCTCGCAGCATGCGCGCGACAGCACCCACGCGATCCTTCGAGTCGTCGTCCCGCACCTGTGGGGAACCGTGGCGCCGTGATGAGCGTTTGCATGCAAGGCAGGGCGATCCTTCGAGTCGTCGTCCCGCACTGCGAAGACATTCGTGTCGCGCCAGCCGTAGCCGAGCGAGACGATGACGTGGTTCGCATCGCCCCCGTCTGCCAACCACGGCGTCAGATCGAGCGAGGAGAACCCGTTCACGATGGCGTTGTTCGTCCAAGGCGCCGTCGTGAGCACATTCAGGTCCTGGCCGTTGAAGCGGACGGAGGAGTAGCCGAGGCCGCACACGTACAGCACCACGCTGGCGAGCGCCGACTTGGGCCCGGTTTGGAAGGATGCGGTGTACACGTTGACAGCATCGCCGCCAAGCCAAGCAGCCATCGACCAATCGGCGGGCGGGATGGCCACATGGAGGGCGGCAGAAGCAAAGGGGGAGGGCTCTGACGATGGGTCGGAGTACGTTGCGACGCGCCAATGGTACGTGCCAGATTGGAGAGCCGGTGCCGAGGGCGGATAACGCACCGATGGCTCCGTGCTAAGTTGCTTGCCAGATGCCCAGACGAGGTGGCCTGCTGCATCCGAGAGCTCGAGGGCGAATGCAGTCTGCGAGCCAGGTGCCCAGGTGAAGAGCGGCCGCGCCATGTGCGGGAGGGCGAAACGAGGAAAGGAGAGCCAATCGCTACCGTCGGCACGCAGGCGGGTCGGAGCGGCGCCCGCCACGGCGACCATCAAGGCCCATACGGTCATCCTCCCCCAAGCGGGCGAGAAGAGCGCGACCGCGGGTTCACCGAATTTCGTCATTTCGTCAAAGAGATAAAGAACTCTCGATCAGAATGGGCGCGTGTGTTTCACGTGATTTCACGCGGTCTCGTGTGACGTCGCCGCACCACAGCGAAGGAAATGTCGGTCTTCTCCAGCGACGAGGCACGCGCAATCTCTCGCGACATTGCCAGAGCCGAGCCAGCCACCTTCGACCTCGATGTCGAAGCTACTGCCGCGCACATTCGACGCGGCAATCATCGGCGCGTAGCGCTGCAGTTTCCAGACACGTTGCTCACGCACGCATCGGCCGCAGTCTCCGGGCTGCAGCAGGCCCTGGATGGCGCAGGTGTGGAGCTCTTTGTGCTCGGCGACACCTCCTTCGACGGCTTTCAGGTCGATTTTGTAGCGGCTCAGCATTTTGACGCCGACTTCATCGTGCACTACGGACCCGTCGACCTCGAGGCTCGTGGGCCGCTGCCGGTGCGCTTTGTCTTCGGGCGACGCGCGCTCGACATCGCGCATTTCTCGACAGCATTCGCGCCGGTTTTGGGCGCTGGCGAGGCTGCGCGCCGCGTACTTGTCGTGCCGTCCCTGCCGTACGCGCATGCATCCGAGGCGCTTGCCGCTCGCCTTGGCGCGGGCGCGATCGTGTGCCACTCGGACGTGGAGCGCACAGCCGAAACGACCGAAGCCGAGCCTGCGGTCGTTACCGCCTCGTCGGCCTCCTCGTCGGCCATCGCGGCGGCCGTACCGAGCACCTCCGACCCCTTTGCGGCCGCCGACGCGCTCGCGCGTGGCTTCCTCCTCGGTCGGAGACTTGGAGCCTCACTCGATGAGGCGGCGCTCGGGCAGTGCGCCGCGCTCGTCTATCTCGGCAGCGAGGACCAGACGCTCTCGAACCTGTGCCTGCTGCTGCCAAATGCGGAGGTCTATCTGTACGAGCCGCCCACCCAAACCGCCACGCGTGCGGATGCCTCCGACCGCGAGGCGGCGGCGTGCGAGGAGACGGCGCCGCCCACACTGCGTCGGCTAGTGCTCGCAACGGCGCGTCGGCTGATGCGCCGCTACTACCTCGTGCAGCAAGCGCGCGAGGCCGAGGTGGTGGGCATCCTCGTAGGCACGCTCTCCGCTTCGCAGCGCACGCCGATGCTCCGTGCGCTCAAGGCGCTCTGCCGGCGCGCGGCGCGCAAGCACTACGTGTTTATCATGGGCAAACTCAACGCGGCCAAGTTGGCCAACTTCGCCGAGGTGGGCGTCTACGTGCTCCTCGGCTCGGCGGAGCACTCGTTGCTCGACGCCAAGGACTTTTATCGGCCGGTGGTGACGCCATATGAGCTGCACGTCGCGCTGGCCGAGGGCGCCGAATGGACTGGCGAGTACATGCTGGATTACGGTCGGCTGCTGCCGCGGCTGCGGGCGGCCGCCGCGCCAGAGGAGGAGGAGGAGGAGGGCAGAGGGCGCGCACACGGCGACGACTCTGAGGACGAGGCGCCGCGGTTCTCAGAGCTGAGCGGCAAGCTCATAGCCAAGCGCTCGATGGCCAACACGGGAGTGGCGATGAGTGCCGCGGGGTCTGCGGCTGGCGGTGGAAGAGAAGAGGTCAGCAGCAGTGTGGGTAGCAGCAGCAGCAGCATTGGCGGCACGGCAGACACCCATGGGACCCTGGTGGCAAGCGGCGTGAGCGGCACGCTGGCCCGGCGCGGCGACTACGCGATGGCGCGCACCGGAGCCGAGGCGTTGGCTCGTCGTGAATATCGTGGGCTCGAGCCTCGTCTTGGAGAGCATGCGCCCAGCCGCATTGTCGAGGGCCGCTCGGGCATTGCGAGCGGGTTCACCGGCGAGGGCGGCGCGCACGAGGCCGGTGCGGGCGCGGGCGCCAGTGAGGGCGGCGTTGGTGAGGCAGGCCTTGGTGAGGGCAACGCCAGCAAGGGTGACAGGGCTGAGCGCAGCGGCATCTCGGAGTTTATCTCGGAGGCGGTCTCGCCGATCGCCGATGCAATCGAGCTCGAATGACGGGTACGGGAGGCGGCGGAGGCGACCTTTGTGCACCTCCGCGGCCTCCCGTGGGAAGCGAGCGTCGCAGACGTGTACGCGGCTCTCGAGCGCGCCGTGCCGAGCGTGGGGCACACGGCCTCACGCAAGGGGAGTACCGGGGCGCCCACCATGGCGCCCATGCTCGCCCTCCACATCAAGCTGCTGGCTGACAAGGACGGCCGATCTTCGGGAGCCGCCGTCCTGCAATGGAGCGCGTCTGACGCGGCGGCGGCGGCGACGGCCGCGACGGCCGCGACGGCCGCGGCGGCGGCGGCGGCGGCGGCGGGGCTCTCGCACACGCGCGTGGGAGGCCGATGGCTCGAAGCGTCTATAATCGGCTCGTATGAGGCTGCTGAGCTGTGCTCTCGCTCCGATGAGGCGCTCCAGCGCGCCTCGCGCCTCGCCTCGCAGGCGTTTGGCCAGGAGCGCTCGACGCGCCCGCGCCCTCCGCCGGGCCGCCGCGAGTTTGTTGTCGTGTGCCACGAGACGCCGAGCGCCCTGGCAGAGCGTGGTAAGTTCGAGCTGAACAACCTGCCAGAGGGGCGGGTGGACTTGCTCGCACGCTGCCTGGCTGCGTGCCTTTTCTACTCGCATGGGGTGCGCCAGGAGGCGCGCGTGTGGCTGCTCCTCGCGGATGCCCGACGGGTGGTCTGCTGCGATGGCGGCCGGTGCAAAGGGCTGCGCCCGGACGAGCGCTGCCTGGCGGCGGCGGTCGGGCGTGCGCTGGCTGGTCATCCGCTGCCCGGCTGGAGCACGCGTGAGGCTATGGACTTGGGGGCGTTATTGGTCGAGCTCACGTGCGCCAAGGCCGTACTCGAGGAGCCGTCAGCTTGCGAGAACGCCGCTGCCGACGCGCCAGAGGCGAAGCTCGGCGAGGAGACTCTGGGTGAGGCACGAGGATGTGCGGGTGCGGGCGCCGTCGTGAGCACATGCATGCTCGGCGAGGAGCCTCAGGGTGAGGCACGAGGATGTGCGGGTGCGGGCGCCGTGGTGAGCACATGCATGCTCGGCGAGGAGCCTCGGGGTGAGACGCCTCGTCTACTCGCGATGCATGAGGCGGGCCAACGGCTCCTCGGAACTGCGCTCCCGCAGCCCGCCGTACCGGCGCATTCGACGGTGACGGTGCTCGGCGATCACCTTGGCTTCACGGAAGCTGAGGAAGAGATCCTCGAGCTTCGGGGCGCCGTGCGCGTCAGCCTAGGTCCCGTGCCGATGCTCACCAGCCAATGCATCACCATAGTACAATGGTTGCTCGACAATGAATAAGAACAGAAGGGTGCCGACAGTTTTGTTCTGAAATATATCAGACGGGTTGTAAAACCGTTGCCGTATGGGACGAAACTCACACAAGTTTGAAACGTCGCGAGACTGCGTCTTCACGCGGTCTTCTGACACCTGCCCGATCCTACTGCGGATGCCGCTCACGCTCGAGGAGCTGAAAGATGTGCGTTGTGACCCCGCCTCTGCACCGTCTTTCCACCCACCGTCGCTTGCATTCTTGCGCTCGCAGGTCCAAGCCAATGCTATGGCCGATGACATCGACATCGTGTTTGACAAGATGACTATGTGGTCCAAGGAGGAGGCGATGGCGTACTTTGAATCCGGCGGAACAACGGAGCCAGTTGCCACACCCACTCCGCCTCCGCCCGCACCATCATCGCTACCGCCGGCACCGCCGCCACATCCGAAGATGCCGAAATCCTCCGATGAAGCCTTCAAGGCGTGGTTCCCAGTTGCTGGACGCCACCCAGCACCGAATCCCAAGTTCCGCATCGTCTGCTTCCACAATGCAGGCAGCGCCGAGTCGGTCTATACCGGCCGCGGCCTGCGTGTGCCCACTGACAATGCCTTCGTCAAGCACTGCGCTGCCCATGGCGGCGAATTGCTCGCGTGTCAGCTACCTGGGCGTGAGCTGCGCCGGCAGGAGCCGCGCCAACGCACGCTGCGGCCGTATTGCGAGGCGCTCTTCCCGGTGCTCGCACCGCTCCTGCAGGAAGAGGTGCCCTACGTCATCGTCGGTCACTCGATGGGCACATGGATGAGCTACGAGTGGATCAAGCTCTGCGCGGAGAGGGGCATCCCGTTGCCGGCCATGTGGATCGTCTCGGGCTTCCCCGCGCCTGACATCCCCGAAGCGGAGCGGCCCTGGAACAAGAACGAGAAGATGGATGAGGCGACCTTCCAAGAGGAATGCCGAGGCTGGAACGTCAACGAGATCATCTTTGAGGAGCCCAACTGGAAGCAGTATAGTGGCATGATGCGCGACGATTTCACCCTCTTCGACTCGTATAGCTTCACGCCGCCGCCCGCGCACGTTGGCCCTTCCTTCGCGATCCCGATGCAGGCCAGAGTCCTGAGCAAGGACTGCCGGTGCAAGAAGCACCACCTCGAGCTCTGGAAGCGCTTCACCACTGCGTCCTTCGAGCTCGAGGAGATGCCTGGTAACCATCTCTTCTTTTACGACGTGCCCGCACGCGACGAGTGGATGAAGTCCATCCTCAAGAAGCTGCCCACGCCCTTCTTCCCGGAGGCCTGCATCGACTGATGCAGATTTTGTAGCGGTATCTAAGCTCTCAGAATTAAGTCTTAAGTCACCACAGACAACCGACTCTCTAACGACTCTCACTCTGCATGAGACATGAGACGGTTTCGTAACCGTGAAAGGCCTGAAACCGTCGAAAACTTCGGTCGCGCGTACTTCGTACGGTACTAGCGTTCCGTAACTTTGCGGTTCTCATTCCGTTTCCCCACAGGTTGCCTAAGTCAGGCTTTCCACGGGACCCTTCGTCCCCCAAAACGGCGGAAAGATCCCCATACTCCATACTGGGCTCACTCCAATTGGCTCACTCTGTATCCCCATGTCTGGTTCCTTAAGGTTCCATGATGGATACCGTCCCTTGTGATCGCACGGCACCTTCACGTTGCGTTCACTTCCGCGTAGCTTTGGGCGGTTCCGACATGTCCCGACGTTTGACGAATCCGGGTAAGAGGTGGCGATGGTTTCGCGTCCTGTACCGGTAACGCACGGTCGGCTCCGGGCCTGCGGCTGTTGAGTCGGCCGCGGCTTCGGTCGTCGCGCTGACGTGCGGGGTGCGTGTTGTTGGTGGGTTTGGATGGTTGCGAGGTTCGTCTGTGTGGTCCGTGTGCCTTTGTGCGTCCGCGTGTCCCGTGTGTCCGCGTGTCCCGTGTGTCCCGTGTGTGTCCCGGCTCCCCCCGGTGTCTTTTTACCGGTACCCGGTGTCTTTTTACCGGTACCGGTAACGCACATCGCATTCGCGGCGCCTGGGCCCTGAGCCTCGCTGTCCGAAACCGAAGAAATCGAACAGAATCTACCTAATGATGGCTGATTCGCCTCGCAAAATGACGCCTCGCCCCCAGCCGCCAGCGAGACCATCATCGAGTCACAGATCGCCCCGCGCTCGATCAGCCAAGACGCCTACAAATCCGGCGAAAGAGACCTCGAAGCGTGTAACGGAGGTTGCAGCGCCAGCGGCGCCAGAGTGGCAGCCAAAGAACTCTGCAGACAAAGGCAAAAAGCGGGCCGATTTCGCCGTGGACACAGAGGCTATGCGCGTAGCACTCGAGTCGAAAGAATATAAGCTTCCGGATGCGACGAAAGTCGGAGCGTACAGCCAGCTTATCAATGACCACATCGATCAGGCGATTGGCCGCTACAATAACTGGTCAGACATCTTCAAAGAGTTCGACGATGACTTGAGCGGTCTGCTGACCTTCAGGGAGCTTGAGCTCTCAATTCGGCACCGGCTGAAGATAAGCCTAGATGTTTTACCCGAGGTCGCGCTCAAAGCCCTGTGGTGCGTGCTGGACAATGATGACTCAGGCTATGTCGAAGAGAAGGAATTTCGACGATTCATCGGGCGCGAGGAGGAGATGAGCATTAACCTCAGCGATCATCAGAAGCGACAGCGGCAAATGGCCCTGGAGGAGCGAGAGATGCAAGCGGCCCGCACGGATCGCGAACTTCACCTTGAAGGCTTCATCGGCTCAGTTCAAACGTGGCGTATGCGCGCCGAGCTTGCAGATGAAGGTCACTTGCCGCCAACCAAGGAAGAAATGACGGAGTTTGCCGTGCAGTTCTCGAGGTGGGTTGCTGCATACCTGCCTGACGTTCACCAGGGCATCGCATGGGTGAGGGTGTTCAACGAGGTCGGCAAAGACAACTCCGGTCTCCTCACGTTTGATCAGCTCAAGAACGTCGTGCGTCTCAAGCTCAAGGTCTCGAAGCAGGCTTTCACGGACGATGAGCTCAAGGTGCTGTGGTGCGCGCTCGACGAGAAAGATGCCGACTCCATCACGCAGCTCGACTTCGGCCGGTTTATGAAGCTTGCCAAAGGACTCTTTGAGCACAAAGCGCCCAAGCAATTCCGTCATACTAGCGACGTTGGCGAGTTCCACGCGCACCGCGACAATACCAGAAGCACCAGAGCAGTCGAGGAGCTCAAAGAGCGCTCGAACAACACCTTCTTGCGGCAGGAAGTTGAAGCTGCAGGACAAGCGTTACCAACGAGTGATGAGGTCAAAGCGCTCAGCCGCCTCTTCAACACGAAGATGGAGGCGATCCTGGGCGCTGGAGCCAAAGGCTGGAACCGGTTGTTCAAGGACGTCGACGTCGACTGCTCTGGTCTGATGACGTACGACGAGTTTGAGCAGGGCATTCGACAGCGTCTGAAGTTGAGCCTCGACGAGGTGTCTGCAGTGAGCCTGAAGGCTCTGTGGTGCGTGCTGGACGGCGACGACTCTGGGTACATAGAGCAGGGCGAGTTCCAGAGCTTCATGCAGCGCGAAGTGGAGTCCACTGTCACGCTCGATAAGCGCCAGCAGCTTCTGCAAAATAGGGCCCGCAATCAGTTTGCTCAGTATGAGGCGTATGTAGAGCGCGAAAAGCTGCTCGATCGCCACAAGAGCACGGTGCAAACCTGGAAGATGCGCGCCGAGCTCGAGGCCGCGGGCCATCCGCCGCTAAATGACGACGCAAAGAGGGACCTTGCCGTGGTCTTTTGCAAGTGGCTTGCTGCGCACGATCCCGCTGACGTGACAACCGCGTGGCTGAGGTTGTTCCGATCAGTGGACAGCGACAGCGCGGGCCTGCTGACGTACGACGAGCTCCAGCGAGTTGTGCGCAGCAAGTTTGGGATCACGAAGAAGGAGTTTGCAGAGACGCAGTTGAAGATGCTGTGGTGTGCTATCGATGAGGACGACTCGGATACCGTGCAGCTCGTCGAATTCGGTCGCTTTGTGAAGCGCGCCAGGGGTCATTTTACACGCGACGAGAGTTCCGCCACTACGCCCGTAGCGTTCCGCTATGCAGGTGAGGGTCCACCCGCTACGCCGGGGGGTCAATCGCTTCGTGTGCGGCGCTTGCCGCCCTACACATATCAGGGCGACCCATCGAGATGGGAGCTCCTCCCACAATGGCCGCGCGGCCCAGGCACGCCTAGACCCCAATCCGCACCTGACGCGGCCACGTTCGCATCAAAGATGATCAAAGAAGAACAGGAAGTTCCAGGCAGGAAGATCGAGATGGTGCGAGCGCGCGAGAGAATCAACGCGCTGATTTTCAAGGCCGAAGAGGAGACCAAGAGGCCCTGCACACCGCGAGGTTGCCAAGGACAGGCAAATAGGGGCACGAAACGCTGGCTGCCTGTGGTCTACAAGGAATTCAGTGACCACAACACCAGGCTGCGCGATGTCAAGGAAAATCGCAATCGGCTCGATTCGTTCGTGAAGGAAATCCTTGATTCGACGAAAAGCTGGAGCTCGAGATGGTGATGTACATATGTACCAACCGAGCACGCGTGGTCTGCCGTGTGATGATAAGCCTAGGCTCTAGAACCAACTCCTTCAAGTAAGGGGGAGAAAGGTACCGGATTCCTCAATTTGACTGTAAGCCGTAGTTCAATTGCCACTTGCACTTCCGCCCTGGGGCGCTGAGTTAGAGTGTCCGACTGTCCGTGGCTCGTTCAACGGATGATGTTCGGTTCCCTACTGAATACTACTGTTCACTCTGGGGTACTGGTTACGTATGGCAAGCTTCAGGCGCGCGCGCCCTGCTCATTCACAGCCACTGTGAACTTTCCTGTACACACCGACCAGGCATGACCAGGGCGGTTCAGATCGACGTGCGCGGTGAGCTTGACGCAAGCGCCTCAGTAACATGAAGCCTCCATCGTGTATGCTGTCCCGACGTGCAATGACCATCGTCGCGGCCACGCTCATGTCACCGACGATTCCACCCCAACCAGCTGATGCTGAATCTTTCTCGCTGACTTCGCTTCCAGTTGGCTCACGGGCGCGAGAGATGATCGAAGCTTCCATGCGACCCAAAATTCGCGCTCTTCCTCGCCGCCGGCTCGAGCAAGATTTTGCGGTACTACTGATGCGGACGTCTTACGCCGTCGCCGACGAGCTCGACTTCATGCCAATGGACGAGTTTCAAAAGGAGCAATTCCTCTTTCGGCAGCGAGAGTGGGACACCTACCGCGAGAAGCTGCCCGTCATGCAGGGCGATCTAACCGACCCCGCCTACTTTGACTTCATCAGCTTTTGCCAGTACGCGTCGATAGCGAGTGGCATGCGACGGGGCCGCATGATCTTTGAAGAGCTGATCGACGCGAACGGCACGTCGGTGATCGTGAGCCGCGCCCCGACACTGCCGCAAAGAAACGAGCTGCTGCCCGAAGCGCACTCGATCCGCGTCGGGGACCGATTGCTCAACTGGATGCTTGAGCGGTACGATGGCGTGCTGCGACCCGTGATCCCGCCCACCAGCAGCGCGTTGCCCCGAGCGCCGGTGCTTGTCGAGGGCTGCCAGCGCGTGGCCGATATCTTCACGCTCAACGAGTTCGCACTCACCTCGACGGTGACGCCCCTAGCCAGCGGCGCCGGTGTGGCATGGACGCTCGTCGCGCCCGCGACGCTTTGGGGTGCACAGGTGCTTCAGCTGCGTGGTGACGAACCCAAAAACGACTTTGAGGTCATGGCTGTGCTCGCCTATCTGCGTCGATGCGGCGTGCCGGCGACGAGCATTACACGATTCGAAAAGGGCGGCACGCAGGTTACACATGAGATCCGATGGGCTCCAGGATTCGTGGTGGCCGCTTGAAAAGCGCATCCCGCCACCCGCGGGCCCTTGGCTGTGAAAGCAACATCCAACGTACCGCCCAGCCCTTGAAATTGTATGTATAACTGAAGTGCAAAATTGCCCAAATCCGAGTCGGCACACGCCCGTTGAGCGGCAAAAGTCTCCAAACTAACCCAAAAAGGCAACGCCGACGAAGTCAAAAACCGTGGAACCAACCAGTCAAGCGCGTCAGTGAGACACAGACTGGATCATCCTGTCGCATTGCACTCACCTCCTCTTCTGCTCGTCCGTGCCACCATGAGCGCGCACGCGCAAGAATGCAAACGCTTTTCATACACTAAGCTCAAGGAGCTCGGCCGCGGCACCTTCGGCGTCGTCTTCCTGGTCGCTAGGACAGCGACGGGCGAATGTTTTGTGATGAAGGAGGTCTCACTGCGAGGCATGCCATCCGGAGAGATCCGCAACACCAAGAACGAGGTACGGGTGCTACAAAGGCTTCATCATGATCACGTCATTTCGTACGTCGACTCTTTTGTCGTCGAAGGACGCGATCCGAAGCTGTGCATTATAATGGAGTGGGCGAGCGGAGGCGATCTTGCAGGGCTGATCTCACGTCGAAAGAAGATGGGCGCCCGCTTCTCGGAGGCCGAGCTCCTCAGCATGCTGCATCAAATGTGCCTCGGCCTCGCCTACTGCCACCATGACCTCAAGCTCCTCCATCGCGATCTGAAGCCCGCCAACATCTTTCTCTCTGCAGCGGGCAGCATCAAGATTGGCGATTTTGGCATCTCGAAGGTCCTGCCCATCTCGAATGCACTGGCACAGACACAATGTGGCTCGCCGCTGTACATGTCTCCTGAGATGGTCAAGGGCGAGCCATACTCGCAGGCCGCTGACTCGTGGGCCATTGGCTGTATCCTCTACGAGCTGATGAGCCTCACCCCGCCGTGGATGGCGCAGCTCGGACATCGTGACGCCGCCGACGGCGTGGCCGGCGTCATGCGCGTCATCAGTGCTCAACGGCTGAACACGGACAGGGCGCGTGCTCACTACTCTATGGAGCTGTGCGCGCTGCTGAGTGCGCTCGTCACCCGCGACCCGTCGAAGCGACCGTCGTGTGCGTCTGTCCTCTCGTGGCCCGTGATGCGTCGCCACCTGTCTGCAAATCGAGTACCACCGACGCCAGCGGCTGGGCTAGCCCTCGGTGCCGATGCTCATGTGGCTGCACACGCGATTCAACGCTCCTTCCGACGCTCGCTTGGCCGAGGGCTGGTTCTGTCGAGCAAAGGTGCAGAGTCGGGTGAAGCTGCTCAGCTTGCAACTGTAAATTTGATCGAGGGCGGAGCAGTTGCCGACGCGGCCGTTGACGAGACCCTCATGCTCAGAGAGACGCCAGACGACGTGGACGGTGAGGGCGGGAGAGGAGAGGCCAATGCTGCTGCCGCGGCCTACGCTCGACGTGCAGCCTTCGAGGCTGCTCATGCTGTGCGCCAGGGTTGTGCTGATGCCAGAGCCGCCATGATGGCGAGGATGGATCGAGTGAGCGATGCCTTCGCCCACCCCGAACGAGCAGACATCACTCCTAAACCACCAGGAGGCTGGGGAACTCCTCAAGCTCCGAATGTAGATCGTGCAAAGCCACCCCGTGCCGCCAATCCGTCGGCCCGCGCTCAAGTTCAGCCTCAGCCAGCTCAGAGGATGCCATCTGCCCCGGTGTCTGCCCCGGTGTCAGCCCCAGTGCCAGCCCCAGTACTGCACTCGGGGGCGGGGGGCGTCCCGCTTGCGCCTGTGCCTTGGCCGGTGCGTGCTGCTGCCATCCTGCCGCATAACCGGGCGCCGCCGCCAGCTCCAGCGGTGCGACCTTCTTCTGCATTCGCTGCTGCCCGCCAGCCCGTAACTGGGAATGCGCGCATGCAAGGCGTCCCTTCGACGCCACTCGTTCAACCCGGAGCGGCAGCCGCTGAACGGGCAGCTGTACTTGCCCGCCAGCACTTTGACAAGGTGCGAGCGATGCAGCGAGCGCGTCACATGCCCGCGCCCGCGGCAACTCCAGACCAAGTACGAGCTGCGGCGGCGCAGAAGATCATCGATTCGTTCAAGTCTTCGCTCGAGAAGCGTCGCTTGGAAGGGCCCACGCGCAACCCTACTGCCCAACAACGTCAGACGCTCAATCGTCGAGTGCCCAGGCCTGGCGCCGCGAAGCCAACGGCACGGCCGCCGAATAAGCTGGAGGGCCCGACGGCTGGGGTGCGCCTAGCATGGCCGGAGCAGCCCTCCTCAGCACGGCAGTGCCCTACACCTTCGCAGGGTGCGGCTAGGGTTGCCACTCCACTCGCCGCCTGCAAGCTGGGCGCACGCGTCTCTGAGCTCAAGCAGCAGTACGAACACCGTGCTGCACCTCCCCTGGAGACCGCCGCCATGCTGAACGTGCGCAAAATGGAAGTTTTGAAGAGGGTGCAACGAGTAAACGCACACTTATGAACGCCGAGGTTAATCGCGTGAGGCATGTTAATCGCGTGAGGCATGTTAATCGCGTGGGGCGCGGGGGGGGAGGGTGCGCTCTGGCTCGTCTCACGTTTGTGCGTTCGGCGCCCTCGGTGGCGTAGAATATTGCAGGTGTATAAAGCCGTATTAACTTAAGCCCCGTATCCATGCCCGTATCTGTCCGAGCTCCGACTATAGTATGTCGTGTAAATCGTTCGCATTTCGGCTTAAAGCACCATTATAAGTGCTTTCCAATTAAGCTTACTAGAAAAAATCGAGAGCGCCTCCGGCTTCGCGCCGGTCTCGTCCGGTCGAGGAGTGTCGTCGCCGCGTGTCGACCCTGGTTCGAGGTCGAAAGCCTTCTCTACATCGCATCACATATCGCGCGATGAGCTCCGCTCTGTGATGAGCTCTGTCAACCACCCACAGCGCTCACGCAGCACTCACGACATGCAACGCGCCCTCCGAGTCACCCACAACGATCAGCAGCTTCCCATCGTCCGCGCCTTTGCCATGTCCTTCGCCCGAGACACTCGCCGCGCTGGTCGCACGTCGCGTGGTCTCGCCCTCCTTCGCGCCGAGCCGCAGACGGTCCACGCACTCGATGCGGCTCCCCAGGGCCCCCGCTGGGCCGCCCTGAGGCGCCGTAGTTGGCCCTTGCACGCTCCCCCGAAGGAGCAGCACCTCGCCGTCACTCGTCGTGCAGATCGCTAAGCCGCCGGCAGCACTCGTGAGGCTCAGCGCACGGCCGCCTTCGGTGGTGACGACACGCAGAGCTCCGCCCAGCTCCCATGGGATCTCGGGGCTCATCTCATCGGGGTTCATGTCGGGCCTCATCTCGGGGCTCGCCATCGTGCCGTGACGCGGCTCCGGCCGTCGCCACGCGCGCACCCAGCCGTCGTAGCCAGCGCTCAGCAGCTGTCCGTCGAGCCACGTGACGGCGGCTACACGGCCTTTGTGCCCTATCCAATGCGTCGCTCGACGCTCGGGCAGCTCGGCAGGTCCGCCATGCAGCTCGCGCGTACTCCATATACGCAGGGCGCCGTCCACACTTCCGGCGGCGAGGGCTTCCTCGGCGTTCCCATGGGCGAGGCACAGCACGTCGTGGCTGAACACATGCTGCTCATCCTCGTAGATCGCGATCTGACCGTCTCTGGTGCACGGCGCGCCCGACGGCGACACTTTCGGCAGCGACCACCCCAGGACAAAGTTACACCCGATGGAATAGAGGGCAGGTGGCGAGCCTTGCCGAGAATCCAATGCGAGTGCCCGCACCCAACCGGTGTGCTGGGTGCTATGCCATCGGAGTTGCGGTGAGGCGCTAATCGAGTCGCAGTGCCACACTCGCAGCCGGCGGCAATAGCTGCCAGCCGCAAGCATCAAGTGGCCATCTTCGAGCGCTTCGAGGGCCACGGAGAAAATGGGGCCCGCTGAATCAGCGGCAACATCCACATCAACCTCGTGTAATAATCTCAGAGATTGCTTCTCGAGAGTCCATAAACGAAGGTTGCCGTCATAGCCACCACTGGCGATGATCGAGCCACATGCCGCGACGGAGATAACGCCCTTGGCGTGCGCGTTGGCGATAGAATTTAGTAGTCGCATGTGAGCAGCGCGAGTACACGATTGCCCACGAACATGTCCGACGAGAAAGCACAGCTCGTGAAAGGCTTGTCTTTCGCTTTTCGGCTGTGAATCTAAGATCGAAGACCAACCTTGTTTTCATTATAACAAGAGAGCACACGGTTTTTTTCTGCTCTCCAAACGGAATAATGCACCGCCGTCAGGCTCACATGCAGGCTCACCACTTGCCCGAGGACTGAGAAACACCTCTTGCGCTGACGCTTGCCAGAGCTGCCGCTTGCGAAATCAGAGCTGAGGACCTTTCGGCATCGGGCCAGTCGAGCTCGCCGAGCACGTTGCCGACTAAGAGGCGTTGACGCATGAGTGCGTACTCCGTTTCATTGTTGACCAGTAGCTCCATGTGAGTCTGTTCTTCGGGCGACAAGCCAGGCTTTACGTATGCCCCAGCCCCACCGGTTGGCAGTCCCTTTACAATCGCCCCGACTCCCCCGGCCGCCAGCCCCATGCTGCTCGACACGGCGCTCAAGTCATCCCGACGGGGCGAGCTGACGCGCTGTGTCGAGCTGACGCGCGCCGAGGCCAAGGATGGAGTCGTCATCGGCCTCGACGTCATCGGCCTCGACCAAGGCACATTTAGAGAGGGACTCCATGGGCGAAAGTTTGGCGAGGGCTTCAGCGGTGGCAGCGGCGACCGCGGCGACCGCGGCGAAAGTTGCTCCCTCCAGTCCGGACGGCCGAATCGTGTCAGCGCGTCGCCGGAGCCAGGCGGGCTCACGGGCCGGCCTGACGCGTGGCGTGATGAGAGATGGGTCAATGTGGATTCTGTTCTCCTCCTCTCTGGCGCCCTATGTGCCGTGGGTTCTCTCCGTTTGGTGATCACCTGCGTAGAGTGTGGCCGTAGGGTCGGCCTTTCGAGCCAACGCCCAAGTTCACTGCACTCGATGGCTTCGTTGAGCACGTCTGCGCGGTGTCTGCTCATCGCGTCACTCCGTCCTCGAGGACTCGCGTTGATCCGCGTGAATGCCTCCATAGCCACCTTGGCTACCTCTCGTTCCCACAGCTGCACGCGCTCGTACTCGGAGCAGAACCCTCGCACGCCATCGAGGAACTCGAGCCTTTGCACAGTAAAGTCGCCGTTTCGGTCCCATGAGCTCATGAGCTCGCCAATGCTCACGCCGTACCGCGCAAGCATCTGCTGCAGCAGGATGCGCAGCGTCTCCACGTCCCATACCACGTTCTCAAGTGAGCTCACCCCGGGCGGCGGCTGCAGCCTCATCTGGCGCACCTGCACGTTGCGTCGGTCCAGGCAGTGGCGTCGGCCACGTATGAATTCGAAGAGCTCATCAAATCCAATCTGGCCGTCGCCGGACTTATCGATCATCTTGAAGACATCGGAGGCCACCTTTGCTGAGCCTTTGTAGCCGAAGGACTTGAGCCCTGCCAAGAACTCCACATCATCCACTGAACGGGCGACCAGTGCGTCGTGATCAAAGAGCGCAAGCAGATCTGCCACGTGGCAACCGGTGTCGCGCAGGAGCTCCTGCAACTCAGCGTGCAGGGCCGGGGCGTCACGCGACTTGATCCGCCACGTCTTGGCGAGCTCGAGCACCTTGCATGACTGCTCCGGCTTCGAGCTCTCCGAGCCCCAGATGAGCGTCGTCAGCAGCAAAATGGTGCGCGAATCGGCCCGCGACGCTCGGCGCAGCTCCTCGAGCATCTCGCCGTACGTGATCCCGCCAGACCGGTCACGATCGGTTTGCATAAAGGCATTCAAGATGTCGTTCGCCAATCCGCCCATACCAATCGTGTCGGCGGCATCTGACAGTTCTTTGAAATCGAGCGAACCATCCCCGTCCTTGTCAAACTGCTTGAAGACGCCATCGAGCGCCGCGGAGCCGTGTTCCAGCGAGGCAGGCCCTATGGAGTATTTGAAGAATTCCATGATCGAGACTGCTCCGGCGCAGCGCGAGCACCAAGCCAAGGGTCAGCAGGATGAAAGGAGCGCTACTGACGTGCTATAGTTCGAAACTTCTTTCACGCACGCTTGTCATCACCGTCCGAGTCTGCAGCCTTGAACCACTCCATGATTTTCTCGGCACTGTGTTGTTCGCGAATGCTTTTCGGTTGCATGGCGAGAAATTCTTCAAAGTCCTGCGAAAGCGAGACTCAAGGTGCGCGGCTAATCAGCATGCGCGTGTAATGTGTGTGTGCGCGAGAAGCTGCCGAGCTCGAGCTTCGAATCAGTACAAGTGCCAGGTTGGACTCCTTATCGCCCTCTGCAAATTCCTGCCGGATCATCTGCGTCTTCTCTTCCAGCACTCGACGCTGGCGACTGAGGTCGCGCGCGCTGGTCATGCCTGCAGAGTGACCGACCCATGCGATTGTAGAGTGGCCATGTATGGCAGCATTTGGGCTGATCGCAGCGTGCGTGAGCTCCATTTGGCGTCAAGAGAGGGACGAACGCCCGTGGTTTTGTGGCCCTGGGAGGAACTTCTGTAACGACATGGACGGTCCTGAACGAGAACGGTGGATGTCAAATGTACAGTAGTTCATGAGAGGGGTTTATGCGTTTTTGATTTCGTCTCGCTTTTTCGTGCACTGCCGTGTGACGCCCAAAGTTACACGGCTGTGAACCCAACGTGAAAGGGCCAGATTACAGGACGGTATCAATCATGGAACCAGACAGGGGGGATGCGGGAGAACCCATTGGGGGGTCTCTCCGCCGTTTGGGGGGAAGGGGATACCCAGGGGAAAGCCTTATAGGCACCCTGTTATGCGGTTCGTATGCCGCCCGCG
>Ga0210248_101189_pt1 | contig 20715 bp, 12 predicted proteins | sample ChrtobMetP3_32mM_FD_155493 | JGI IMG/M metagenome (GOLD analysis project Ga0210248, IMG submission 155493) | Chrysochromulina tobin associated microbial communities from unialgal haptophyte culture, Seattle, Washington, United States - P3_32mM | ecosystem: Host-associated > Algae > Haptophytes >...
GTGTCGAGTAACGACAGTGTCGTGGCGACCGGCAGCTTGCCCGCCGCCTTATTGCTGCCTTCAAACCACTCGCCGTACGGGAACGTACCGTACTTGAAGAAGTGATCGATGTTCTCCTTACGCATGGTGCTGCTCCGCCTGCAGCATGATGTTGGAGGTTCTTCTGCGCGCACCTGCGCGGGCGGTGCGCTCGGAGTGCTCATCACTTCGCCCGGCAGGTACCCTCTTCGCAGCCGGACGAGCAGCGCGTTGAGACTGTTCTCGATGGCTTGCTCGTGCACCGTCATGCGGCCACGTTTGCCCTTGCGAGCCTGCTCGCGGTCCTTCAGCTTCAATTCGGCTTCCGCGATGCGCCGCTTGATCTCCGCCTGCCGGAGAGCGCTCCTCGCCAATTCTTCTTCGGCGGCCGCACGCTGCTGCGCTTCAGCCGTGTGTGCTTCGTGTGCGTCCATCGTAGACGAAATTATCGCTCCGCCCGCGCTCCAGCGGCCTTCAGTGCGCGAACAAGGCGAGGCCACTCCGAGGCCACTCCGCCCTGTGGGATCCACCACGCCCAAAACGCCGCCTCCGCTGAGAGACTCGTTTCGAGTCTCGCTGGGCTTTCCACAGGAAAATAGGTCAGCCAATTCAAGAGAGAACCTTTTTGGGTAATGTGTTGATTGAAATCAACATGCAATGGAAAACAGAAACTTCACTTCATACCGCACACCATGGGGGGAGGGGTGGCTTAGGCACGGAAGGGGAAGCCGGGCATGTACCGGGCATGGTGCGCGCGATGCGGGGGTAGCGCTCGTCGTAGTTTCACCGTTCAATTGTACTCGACCATCTTGGGGATGGATGGTGTTCCCCTTGGTGACGTGGAGGTCGGGGAGCGCGTGTTAGAAATCACACAGACACACATTCACATGATTCACACATACACATTAATTACTTAGGGTTAGGGTGTTCGGGTTAGGGTGTTCGGGTGAGGGTTGGGGTTAGGGTTCGGGTTAGGGTTAGGGTTAGTAACACCATCGCGGGACCGCACGGGGGCGGTTTAGACAATTGGGTTTAGAATCGCGCAGACCACGTCTATGAAGACCAGTCCATAGTCTAGAGTGCGCGACCAGAACATTTACTGCGACCTCGAGTCTTGACGAAACGCATCGTGTCGTCTGCACGTGACGATTATCCGTCCTGGACTGAGTGCTGCGATGCCCCGCCATTGGCTCTTCGGCTACGGCAGCATTTTATCTGAGGCCTCGCGCTTAGCAACGCTCGCTGCGGACTCGTCGGAAGAGCCATCGCTCGCAGCAGTAGTGGAGATTTCGGCTGCAGCTGGATTCGTTCGGGAATGGAATTTCAGAGCGCCCTCTGGCTTCACGGCTGTCGGTCTGCGCCGGTCTCCAGAAACGGCGACAGCCATTTGCGGCGTGCTCTTCGAGGTGGGCTCTGACTGCGCTCTCGGGCGCTTCGACGCACGCGAGAAAGGCTACGATCGCGTGCAGCTCGAGCCGTCTCAGGTGAGCGTGCTAGATGGCCATGCAGCCGCCACCGCTGAGCTGGAACGCGCGCGTGCCCGAAGGGCCGAAGATGCCATCGGCGTCGAAGACCACCTGTTCTGGGTCTACGTACCCAGGGAGACACAGCCTGCGTCGGATGAGTTCCCAATCTGCCAGACGTATGTCGATGTCTGCCTGTCGGGCTGCCTCGAGCGCGGCGGCCATGAGCTTGCCAATCGGTGGGTGGTCACGACGGGCGGCTGGTCGCAGTACTGGCTCAACGATGCACCGATGAGCCGGCGGCCATGGCTGCACCGACCACGCCATGCGGAGGTCGATGCAGTGCTCAAGGAACACGCCGAGCGCACCCGCTTCGACGAGCGGCGTCACCCTGAAGACTACAGCGGCCGATGGAGCGGCAGCCTGCGCGGCATGTGGGGCGTGCCACCGCGCAATAGCGCCTTTGTGGGCCGCGCTGCGGAGCTTGGACGGGTGGGTGCGGCGCTGCGCAGCGGCGGCGGCGGCGGCGGCGGCGGCGGCGGCGAGGGCCGGTTGACGACGCTTGAGCTCGTTGGTATGGGCGGCGTAGGGAAGACGCAACTTGCGACCGAGTACTGCTACCGCAGCTTTGCGGCCGCTTCTCAGCTTGATGAGCGGCCTTCGGCGGCGGCGCAGCGCTACGGGCTTGTGGCTTGGCTTCGAGCAGAGTCGGCGGAGGCGCTTGCGGCGGATCTACGCAGCCTCGCGAACGACTCGGGTATCGGCGTTCAGGGCATGCGTAACGACGAAGTTGTGTCGGAAGTGCGAGCCCGGCTGTACCGCACGCACACGAACTGGCTCCTCGTCTTCGACAATGTGACGAGCGCCTCGTTCATCGGAGAGCAGGGATTGCTCCCTCGTGGCTGCATGGGTACTGGGCACGTGCTCATCACAAGCCGCACGTATGACGAAGCGCGCGGCCTGTGCAGCAACCTGAGTTCAGTCCTCCAACTGGGCTGCTTTAGCACGACCGAATCTCTGGCGCTGCTGCGTGGCGCGGGTGGCGAGCACCTGGGCGTGGATGATCTCCTCGACCTCGCCGAGCAAAATGGGGAGGAGCTGATGGAGATGCGAGGCTTGCGGGGCAGCATGACGGAGCTCGAGCTCGAAGGGCTGAGAGGGGAACGAGGGGACCAAGGCGGCCGAGAGCCACTTCCGAATGAGAAGCAGCCGACCATGACTGCCGGTATGCTCGCTGCTGCTAAGCTAGGCCACCTGCCTCTTGCCCTGGCCCTTGCCGCCGCCTATATGCGCGCATGCGACGTTTCGTGTGCGGACTACTTTCGACGGTTATCGAGCGGAGAGTACCCGACGGCCCTCGGCATGTCGTCCCCCCGACGGCGCCGGCCCAACGGTGGGGAGCTGCTGCAAGGCTACGAACAAGGCGTGGCAGAGTCCTTCGAGCTATCCTTGGCCCAGCTTGACGAGCCAATGGCCAGCAGTTCCGGTGGCGCTGCTGCGCTCGGGACGTCGGAGATTCGACGGAGATCCTTGTCGGGGGAGTTCATCCATGGGAGCAGTGCACGCTCCCAGCGCATCGGCGCCGTATCGACACGCCAGGTGCTTGATGTGCTCAGCTTCTGTGCGAGCGAAGGGATTCCCAAGGCATTCGTGACAGCCGTGGTGCTCGGGACGGCTGCGTGCGAAGAGGTGCCGCCGCCGGTAGTCCCGCCGCCGGTGGAGGAACGAGGGTCGAGTGGGCTGGAGGCAGAAGGCAAGGCGATGGCGAAGGAGGTGCGGCCTGCAGCGCAGCCGTCAACTTGGACAGGGGTGGCAGTTGCTTGTGGCGTCTTGTCCATCAGCGCCGCTGTCCTCGCTGCCGCAGCGCCGCAACGCCGACGACGAGCTGCTCTGGTAATCTCCGCTCTCGCTGCCGGGCTTGCGGCTGCGGCTGCCACGGCGTGCTCAACGGCGCGTGCCGCGGCCGACGCTACCGAGGCTACCACGGCCGACGCCACCGAGGCTGTCGCATCCGCCGTGGGGCAGATCGCTGCTACTCCTCATGCAGCAGCATCCTCGGCGCAGGGGAGCACGAAGGAACGGGAAGTCGACAGGGATTCGTTCGACGGGGATTCCACAGCAAAGGATTCCACAGCAAAGGATTCCACAGCAAAGGATTCGTTCGACGGGGATTCCACAGCAAAGGATTCCACAGCAAAGGATTCCACAGCAAAGGATTCGTTCGACGACGTCCAGCGCCTCCCCGCACACACAGCCTTCCCCACAGCGCCCTCGTGCCCCATGGCCGCCCACCCGTTGCTGTTGCCTGCGGACACAGAGGTCTTCGATGGGATGAACGCCGAGGGCGAGGCGCAGGCGGTCGCAGATCGCGCTTGGCTTCGACTCAAGCGATTCAGCTTGCTCACCGTACGCGAGGTGCGTGGGGAGCGCACGGGCTCGGCGCCTCTGAGTCTGCTCGCATGCAAGGGCTCACCATAGCGCCCCGCCCCTCTCCCCACAGGTGCATGGGGAGCGCACGGGCTGCCTGCATCGGCTCCTCACAAAGAGCCTGCGAGCGCACATGCAACCGCTCCAATCTGCGCGTGTGCTCGCTACGTGCACCTGGGCACTCGAGCGCCACTGGGCCTTTGATGCGGCGGACACGTCGACCTGGTCCAACTCGACGACGGGCACGATCGAGCACGTACAGGCAGTCGGCCGCCACTGCTTGGAACTGCTGCATCAGGCAGCTGCTGACGCCGAGAGCGGCGCGAGCAGCAGCAGCTTCGCGAAGAGCGATCCTGGAGCTTTTGGAGCCGAGGGCTCGGCGGCGAGCGTCGAGTATCATGCGCTGCTGGCCGCACTGCAGCTTCGCGTCTCGGCACTGCTCACGCGGGGTGCCCTGTGCATGTCGATGGCGCTCTCGCGCTTCGATCAGGCTCACAAGGCCCTCGACGCGGCGCGCGCCATCCTCGACGCTCAGCTGCCGGGCGAGCGCCCACCACGACGCGAGGGGTATGATGAGCGACTGAGCGTGCGTGCGCTCACCCTCTCCACGGCGGGCAAAGTCGCGCGCTACTGCGGGCAGCTCGTGGAGGCCGAGGCGCTGCTGCATGAGGCGCTCGACATTTGGCGAGCGTGTGGTGAGCGCGCGGGCGCGGCTGCCACACTACATGAGCTTGGGGTCGTCCGGTTGCGACGCGCCGACTGGGCTGCAGCCACGACGCTGCTGCAGCAGTCGCTGGACATGAAGCGCGAGCTGCGCGCAGCCCTGCCCGCCGCGGGGAGTCAGGCCAGCGCTCACGTCGGCGCGCTCAAGCGGAGTGCCCATACGAGGCAAGTCGAGTACTCTTACGAGGAGGCCGCGACGCTGCACCAGCTCGCGGTGGCTTCGATGTCGAGCAAGCCTCCGCGCTTGCTCGAGGCTGGCGCGCTGCTCCGCGAGGCGCTCGCCCTCGAGGATCAGGGGCCGTCGGAGCGCTGTGGCGGGCGCGCGGCCGCGGAGCGCTGTGGCGCGCGCGCGGCCACGTTCCAGCAGCTCGCGCGCGTCGCGGAGCGCTGTGGCGATCACGCGGCAGCTCTCCAGCATCTGCAGGAGGCCCTCGCGATGCATCGGCGGGCCTATGGCGAGGGAGTGCCGCACGTGAACAAGGCGGCCGTCCTGTCCCAGCTCGCCAACCTCTCCCTCCAGGGAGGCGAGCCTGATCGCGCGGCAGCGTACCTTGAGCAGGTACGTTGATTGCATGCGGATGGCCTGCCTTGCATGCCAGTGCTCACCACAGCGCGCCCTGCGCCTGATGAAGATACGTTGATTGCATGCGGATGGCCTGCCTTGCATGCCAGTGCTCACCACAGCGCGCCCTTGAGCAGGCGCTTGCCATGCGCCGACGTATCTACGGCCACGGGGACGCGGGCCATGTCGAGGTGGCCCTCAATCTGTGCAAGCTGGGCGAGACGGATCGGGCACGCGGCGAGTTACCCGCCGCCGCCGCGCATTTCGGCGAGGGTCGGGCTGTCTTGGAAGCGCTCGTGCTGCGCGAGTCGGGGGCTCCGCACGGGGCGCTGCCGGGGGCGGCCGCAGACGGGCGGCGAAGCAGCAGCCGAGCCCCCCCGCCGATGAGCCCGCTGCAGCGCGTCGCATGGCTGGTGGCTCGCGCCGGGGGCGGTGAGGGCGCGCCACCATCTCGGCTGCTCAACAAGCTGCTACAGGTGATCAAGTGGCAGCGCACTGTGGCGAAGGAGGCCTCTGACGTCGCCCGTGCAGCGGAGCTCGCCGCTGAGGAGCAGCAGCTGCGCCACGCGGTGGACGAGGCCAATCAGAGGGCCGAGGAGGGGCGAGATATTCTCCGAGAGGCGCGCGCAGGCACGCAAGAACGCCCGATTGTGCCATTGATGGTCTCATGCCGTGACAGAGTCCGGGCGGAGCTCCTCTCGATGCGTGCGGCGGCCGCGGACGACGCGCCGACGCGCGAGCGCCACCTACGGACCATTTTGAGCCTCGCTGATGAGCTGGCTAGGCTCGCAAAGGCGGAGGCCGAGACGGAGGCGGAGGCGGAGGCCGAGGCGGAGGCGGCCATGGCGGCCGAGGCGGAGACGGAGGTGGGTGTGGCGGAGGCGGCCATGTTCGAACATGGCGGAGGTGGCCAATCGCCACATGACGTCTCCCGAGATGGCTCGCAGGCGTCCTTATGCGATGCGAGCCTCGAGTTCGTCTCGGAGCTGCGCGAGGCGGCAGCGGGGCTGGGCCCGGCACCCGCATTCGTCTGTCGAGCCTTCAAGGCATGTGACGTGCTGCGCTTCAGGATTCGGGCGGAGGGCGTCGCCTTGACGGATTTACAAGCCGAGGAGGCGTATAAATCTCGAGCGGCGCAGATCTCGCAGGGAGATTACATGCTCTCGGACAAGGCGCTCGCCAAGCTGCAGGCCACCTTCGGCGAACTCACGATCGACGCCTTTGCCTCCGGTGCTACGGCGCAACTGCCGCGCTTTTGGGCCGCCGAGGCGGTCGACGGTGCGGAGGGCACAGACGCCTTCGCTCAACGGTGGACGGGGGAGCACCTGCTGGTTCACGCGCCGGTGTCGTTGTTGCCGGACGTGATCGAGAAGCTTGAGCGGGAGCAGGCGGCCTCCGCGGTGGTGGTGTGCCCGTACTGGACCGGCGCTCCCTGGTACGCGCCGCTGGAGCGGCTCGCATCGGACTCGATCATTCTTCCGCCTGGGTCTCTGCGGGCCATCGCCAACCGCACAGGCCGCGTCACGAGCTGGCGGGTAGTCGCGTTCCATGTCACGGCAAGGAGCGCGGGATCGGAGACCCGAGGTCCCCTGATACCGATTCGTTCGTCAGCTTCATCTGAAGCGCTTCCGGCACGCAGACCGATTCGTTCGTCAGTTTCATCTGAAGCGCTTCCGGCTCGTTGAGTGGGCGAAGTCGGGGGACGTGTGTGTGTTCCTAGTGCACACAGCTGTAAGGTGTGTGTCTTCTGAGCGGGCAGTAACAGTGCCGTAGCACCGGATGTCGCGTCTGTCGTGCTAACGTTCACACAGCTGCATGCAAAAGCCAAGGGGCTGGGAGCCCCTTGCAAAAGCCGACCGTTACATTTTTCGGCCCTGTTTGTTGATGCGTCGCCCTCGCGCAATACTTGGCGGACGAAGGGTCGATAGATTTTCCGACGTTTTGGCGGAATGCTGCAAATGACACAAACCGCGAGGAAGACTGGGACTGATGGTGCCTCGTTGGAAGAGGTCCGAGTGGAAAATTTCAAGCTGGCGATGAGGTGTCGGGAGCTCGAGATAATCATTGAGAAACTCATAGCGGCCGCGCAGGCCACACAGGACGAGGCGGACCGAGCCCACAAGATGGCCGCCTTGCATGATAGAGCACTTGCGGCCGACTTGGAGGCGGCTCGGATGCAAGTGCTCGAGGCCCGCGTGAAATCCAAGGAACAGGGGCTTCAGGCAACCCAATTACGTTGCAAGCACATGCAGAAAGAGCTCGAGTCGCTCATCAATGTGCGTGCGGAGAACGCACGGCTGCGCGAGGAGCTCTCGATGAGCAAAGGTGAGACGCTCGCCGCCTTGCAACATTCGCGCATCATGAGCCAGCCTGAGCGCAGCGTCAAGTCGCTTGCCCAGCAACGCCTCGATGAGCGCGCGAGCGACAGCTTGGAGGAGGTGACCAGAGCACTCTCAGAGCAGCATAAGGCAGAGGTACGGAGCTTCTTCAGCGAGAAAATGCTCACAAAGGCGCGCGATCAGATCCGCAAGCTCGAGCTCCAGATTGCAAGTGCTGTAGTCAAAGACGCAGGCTACGTGAAGCCGACCAACAAGGATGCTGCAGTTGTTGCGGGTGGCCTCCACTCGCTAGTCGAGGTGTACAAAGGGAAGTGGATGAGCTCGGAGCGCGAGATTGAAGGCTACAAGGTGCGCATCCGTCGCATGGAGATCGCATCTGGGCTACTGCGCACGGAGCTTGAGGGGCTACGCGTCGAGCGCATTGAGCTCGTGGCCGCGGCCAATGCGGCGGCTCCGATAGATCTGCACAGGTCCGCCCCACGAAGCACCGACAGCTCTGGGCCATCCAAGGAAGGTGGCAACTTGTTTGCCGCCGCACCCCCGAGTCGCATCCAAGCCTTGCCGCAGGGGGTAGCACAAGGGAGTGGCACAAGCAGTATCAGCATCAGTAGCAGTACGCTCGCGATCAGCCGCGCGGCCTCGAGCTACAGCGCGCCGCCGGCCAAGCAGCAGCCTCCAGCAGTGCCTCATCATCGGAGCGCGCCCGCGCTGTTGCGGGGACAGCATGGACGCCCATTAAGCGCGCCTCCATCCAAAGCATGTTGAACGACGAGTCCGCAAAAGCACCGGCGTCCCTGATCATGATTAATGCATGGAAGCTTGCTTAGTACCAACTTTATCAGTCGTAATCGGTGATGTATGATTCAGTGCATAGTGCAATGTTCGTCACCGTGCAAAACGCCACAGTACCGATGTAAATGTTGTCATTTGTCCATGCATTTCCATTGGTCACGTTCGTTCATGCACGTTTTGCGATCACATTCGGCCCCCGGCCCCGCCCGCGAACCGCGTGGCACCGCCCCTGATTCGTAAATAGAAAACACCTCAATAACTACACGACAATGATGCCACAGTGTACAGTGAAGATTCCCGCGCCGCACATGCGCAGCATGTCTGGTCGTCCGCCGGCCCTGCAGGTTCCTCCCATCGTTGCATCGACGCCCGCTGCCGCCCACATGCCGCCCACAACGGCACCAACACCATCAGTCAGGCGTGCAGCAGACAGCAGACCGGGGTTTGACCTGCGCAGCACAGACCGAGACGTCCACACCTCCTTCGTGTTATGGGTGTCGTGTACAGCTGTACACCTCTCACAAACGCCTGCCCATCTCTGGACGTACCAAGCGGAGCACTACGCCACGGCTGCCCTCGCCGCGCAAGCAGTCGAAAATGCGAAGCTCCGGGAGGTGAGCAATGAGATGGCGCTTGAGCACGCATTGCGGCGTCGCCCAGTATGCAGGGGAGGTCCACACCTGCAGACGTCGCCCACGGCCATGCGGAAGGTCGCCTTCCGCAGATGGCCTCCCTTTGCCGACCTTGTACATCGCCTTCATGCGTCGGCGCGCGTCTTTGCTCATCGCCCTGGATTTCATCGCAAGGGAACGAACCTCCCTACCGCCCTTGAACATCGCGCCCTTGCCGCCCTTGCCGCCTTTGCCTCCGCTGCAGTCGGGCTCGTTGACCTCCCGTGATTGGCACACCTCATACACCTTCGTTGCGTTCATGTACACCGCCGCCACGCGCCGTGGCATGAGCGCAAACTTGTCGTCGAGTGTCGGACCGCCACCCTGTGCGCACAGCGCCGGTGGCCCCTCGCGCGGCGAGACGAGCCGCTCGATCTCGTCAAAGGAAGGCACCGGACGCGTAACGTTCAGGTCGGGCCGAATCTTGACCACGAAGTCATACGCGCTGCCGCGGGCGGCCTCATGCGCCGCGACCAGTTCGAGACACTCGCTGGTGTGCAGATGCTGCGGAATGTACTGCGTCGTCACGCAGTGGGTGCAGCCAGCCACGTAGCACCCGCACGTGAAGGTCCCGCAGTCAAAGGCCTTGCATACGCGCCGCTCGCCCGGGCCTGCGCAAGCCGAGGGTGGCACTGGCTGTGGCTGGTAGGATTCGAGCTTAGCGCCTTTGGCATTGAGCACCCTCACGACTTCATTGAAATCGTCCGAGGTGGCTTCGGCTTTCACGCCCCAGGGGCGCGTGTCGGCCGCATCGACGTGTACGAACACGTCCGCATTCAGCACATCGACCATGTGCTTCTTCAGATGCACGTGCAAGCCGCGCGTGCGCATCGTGCGCAGCTGACCACTGAGGCACACAGCGACGCGAGCTGGCGGCTGCTCCCGTTCCGTCTGTGCGCCGAGGGCACGACGTCGCCACTGCTTCTTCATCTTGTGATCAATTTGTGCGGCCACGCTGGGGTTGGCGTTGATGAGGCGCCGATTGCCGAGGCGTTGCGCCATGAAGTCCATCTTCTCCATCTTCGCATCCATCGACTTGCCGAAGATGGGCTTGCCCAACGAGAGCGCGCGCTTGTCGATCGTGCCGCCCATGATCATCGTCTTGCCAAGACGACCCCTGCCGTGAGAGCAGGACCGCCCTTTGTAGGAGGCACCCGCATCGATCGCCTCACACTTGGGCATCTCATAGTTCGGGTTCGGCGACGCAATCTTCTCCGTCACCTGTGGCCACGCAAAGCTGATCGCGCTCGCGCCGACCTCCTTGGCCATCACATTGAAACAGTCATGCCCTGAGCCATGCTGGCGCTTGTTAAAGCCTCTCTTCGGGCACTTCGCGTCAAAGCAGCCGCATTGCCTCGCCTCATTGTCACTCGCACCATCGGAGCTCCCCAGGCTCTGGAGCAGCGCGGGGATGCGCGAGCCCGGCGCCATGAACAGCAGGTCGTTGACGCACTTGTACATGTCCCATCCGGCAGCCTCGCACTTGGAGGCGACGCAGATGGAGTCGTCGGTACACGCCCACGGCGCCGCGTTGGGCGTGAGGAGCGCCAAGTCGATTCGGCTGAGGACGATCCGCGTGTAGCCGAGCACGCCTGCCGGCCCGACGATGCTGGCTGCCTTGTCTTTGAAGAGCGCGACAACCGCTTGTACGCCCACCCCTTGGTCCGCCGGGGGCGTGCTGAACGTCGTCTGTGCGGCCAAGCGTGCGCCGAACGCGCCGAGCAGCTTCCTCGTGGCCGTTCCGCCGCACACGCGATTGTCGACCGCCACGAAAAAGTGAGCGCAGCCGCCCTCGCCTCCCTCGAGCCGCGCGGCAAGCTGCAGGTGCGTTCGGACAGCGTGCATCTGCCATGCGAGCGCGTCGGCCGAACACCCCCAGCGAAAGGCTTCGCCTCGCATCAAGAGCGCCACCGGGCGTGCGCAGCGTGCAGGCGATGGCGGCATCTGAAACGGCGTCGCGTCGGCGGCGCGGACGGTCGCATCATTCGCGCCGCACATGGAGGCCTGTGCCAACGGCAAAGAAACGTGCTCTTGCCCGCAGATGCCCAAGCATGGGCCCATGTTGCGCTGGTAGCACGTGTTGCATTCCCGACCCTCGTGGCAGCCTGCATCTTTGAAGCACTGGATGCACGCTTTGAAGCGGGGGGCTGCGGCTGTCCGGAGGGCTTCGAGGCTAGTGGCACCGGCTTCCGAGGGCCACGCGGACGGCATTTTCACGTCGTACGCGCACAGGAACGCCGGGCGGACGCAGCCACGTAGCGCGGGCCCATGTTCGAGGACCACACCCACCTCCACCAGCAACGACGTCGCACTGGATCCTTCGGTGAGCATCCCGCTGCCATCGACGGGGTAGTCTTCGGTCCGATACTCGGCCTTGACGGATGAGGCGAGCAGACGGTGCGGCGTGCGCCAGCGCACCCCATCATCACTCGTGCTTGCGAACAGGCCGCCGACGTTGCCCACGACAGTCGGGAAGAACGCCATCAACCGCACCGTCTCCGCACGGACTGCAAAGAAGTAGAGGTTGCTCGCCGCTTGCCCGCGACCTCCGATGCCTCGGCCGCCCTCAAACTCGAGCAGCTGCCAGCGCGACCAGTCACGCACGCCGTCCGCGCTTGAGGTCATCTGCACATGCCGCCCGCCGCATTCGGCTACGTTGGCACGCGCGTACAGCAGGGTGCGCCCGCGCCATCGAACGACCGAGAGCTTGCCGTCGAACTCGCAGTTGGTGCCCACATTCGAGCGCGCCTCGACGCAACCCGAAGCGGGAGAGCCGTCGAGCACAAGCGACGGCGTGCTCCACGAGATGCTCACAGCGCCGCCCGGTCGCGCCTCGAGCCGCCCCTCGGCTCGTAAGATCCCGGGCTCGTCTCTGAAGCCGAACGCGCCGTTCAGACTCTTGCGCCGACCGCCGTAGGCAAGGACGGTCTGCCCATCGGGCGCGCACATGAACGCGGTATTGTGCGACATGCGAAGCGCTGGCCCGAGCGTCGTCGTGTTGCCTCCGAAGCCTCCAATCCTGCCTCCGAGCGTGGCAGCACGCAGCACCGTCCACCAGTAGTCGTGGTGGATGGTCGGCCCGGCGCGCGCCTCGGCGCGCCGCAGTAGGATACTCACGCCGCCACAGTGCAGCAGCGTGCTGTATCGCTCCGTGCAGTCCACAGCGCCCGATGTCGGCACCAGCGTGCCACTGCTGCCGCCAAAGGCTGCTTCGACTACCGGGCACTTTGGATTCGCCGGCGGCGGCTCAAGCAGCCAGGGCGGTGGCTCCCGAAGCTTCATTGGCCTGTTTGAGAGGCACTCGAGCTCAGCCGCCGTGTAGCGACCCTGCACTCCATTCGCGTGGAGCTTTGGGTGTGCCTTCATCGCGCACGCGGGGATCAAGGAAGCCACAAGTTCAAGTTTGACCACGAAACCCCGAAACCGCAGCTTTGACACTGCAATAGCGAAAAGATTATAGCGATGACTTCCTGCGGATTTCGTTTGATTTGTGTACATGTACCTAGAAACCTGGGATGACAGTTTTAATCCCAAAGGAGGCAATCCTATGTTGGCCACCTACGAAACACTCTTGGCACGCCGCCCGATAGCGCTCAAAACGCTCTTGAGTGGCACGTGCGCTTGCCTCGGCGACACTGCGGCTCAGTATGGCGAGTACCTGAGAGGCCAGCATTGTCCTGCGCCACCTGCGGCCTCCCCCTCCCACGGCGCTCTTGCTGCCCCATTCGCTGTAGACCGACAGCGCACTGGTGCCTTTACATCACTGGCAGCCTTCTGGAATGGGCCACTGCTGCACGTGCACTTCAATAATCTGGAGCGCTGGTTTCCGCAGCGCATAGGCCTCCGCAGCGTTGTCAGCAAAACCATGGTCAACCAGATTGTCTGGAATCCCTTTGTGTGGCTGCCAGTATTCTACATGTGGACGGGCTTCGCGTACTGGCGCACCTTGGACGAGATCATAACAAAGGCACGCAGGGAGTACTGGACCTCTCTAAAGGCGACGTGGATCGTGTTCACGCCCGTCAACCTCGCCAACTTCTATTTCGTGCCAGTGCGGCACCAGGTCACGACCAATGTCGCAGTGTCCTTTGTCTACAGTCTCACGCTGAGCTTTCTGGCCGCACCGCGTGCATCGGACAATGCGTTTGTGGACGGCTCGGCAAGGTAAGCGCCAAGACGGCTCGGCCACATGACGACGAACGTTCACGCACGTGACAGGAACAAACCGACCTTGTCGCGCGCGAGACCGTGACCCGAGAGCGTCGCGCCGGAGAGCTTATTATGAGGTCGCGTCGCGGTTTGTGTGTGGACCGTCGTTTAGGCCGTGGCTGCGCGCGCGCGCGGCGCGTGCGTGGGGTCTTCTTTTCTATTCATCACGCGCCGCTGGGTCCTATACGTAACATCCGAGGCGCCGTCGAGGTCATCGCGATTTCTTAATGATTTCACGCCGTTCACGCACCGCGATCGAAGTGACGAAGTCCCCCGTTTGAGGACCCGGCACAGGTTCTTAACCCGGACTTTGCCAAGTCCGGGTTAGGCCCAAGTCCGGGTTAGGCACCTTCGGCCAAGTCCGGGTTGAGAACCTGCGCCGGAAAGAAGTCCGGGTTACGCACTAACCTCGTAGTTTCATGCGTAGTTTGAAGTTTCCTGGCCGGTGGGTAGAAATATTGCAGTTCAGTCACACCCATGTGTATCCCCGGTTCCCCGCGAAACTCAAAACGTTGGCAGCAACCAAGCTCGAATATTTTGCCCATGAATTCCAAGGCCGAGACCCGCGAACCCATAGATCGCCGTCTAGTACACAACACCACGTGGCCTGTCCGGTGGTCGGTACGGGGCACCGGGACCAGGAGAAACCCCAAAATAACCCCAAAATGGCAGCCTTGGTAAGTGGCTGCCGGCCGAAGTTGCTGTCGACAACCCGCCGGACGTAACAACACATTCATTACAACAGGACGCAGCCTTAAATGCTCGGCTCAGACATCACAAAGTGCAATTCGGCAGGGGTCGTGCCTTTTAGCGCTTAGGTTCTGGGAGGGGCCGACTTCGCAGTCGCGCCGGTACTTACTCTGCGCGCCAGCTGCTGTAGCCAGCCAGCCGCCTATCTTGGCCGACGAGCGCTGGAGCTACTCGACAGTGGCACTGCCAACCTCGATCCGATGAAACGCCTCGTAGTGGGAAAGCGCCATCGCAAGCTCACACATACGAGCGCACGCCCCCCGACGAGGCGTCTTCGATGAGCGGCGCCGTGAGCGGCGAGAAGACTAGACCGCCGATGATGACCAGCGCCGCACCGAGCACGGAGGCGCCGAGCAGCGCGCCAAGGCCCAGCTCGAGCGCCAGCTGCACGGACCCGTCCTGCACCGCGCCGTCATGCGTGAGTGCGCCGTACACGCAGGCCAGGAGGATGGCCAGGATGTCGACGGCGTAGAGGAAGGCCTCGAGCCAATGCTGCTGACGCATAGCATACGGCTGACGCCAGGCCTGCAGGTGCCAGAAGCCGCCGAGGACCGCGATCGCGAGCGCGGCAAAGACGTAGCGTGCGGTCCGGTGCGCCTCGTACGGCGAGAACCACAGCACACAGTCCATGAAGAACGACACGAGGAAGAGGAGCCCCTGCCGCGCCCACACGACGAGCTGCCACTGCGAGCGGAGCGGCCACCGTGCGCCATTCAGGCCGTCGTCGCTCCTGTACCGCTCGGTCAGGTAGCGCACCGCCTCGGCCGCGCGGCGCGCCTCTCTCTGCAAGCGCACCTCCGCACTCAGCGCGCCAGCTGCTGCAGCCAGCCAGCCGCCTATCCTGGCCGAAGAGCGCTGGAGCTGCTCGACAGTGGCACTGCCAACCTCGATCCGATGAAACGCCTCGTAGTAGGAAAGCGCCATCGCAAGCTCACCCTCTGTGTAAAGCACGCGATCATCTGGCGGCAGCCCAGATTCACTTTGCACCGCCTCCGCCCTCGCCGCCCTCGCCGCCCTCGCCGCCCTCGCCGCCTCCACCGCCGCCACCTTTGCTTTTGCTGCAGCCGCGTTCTCCGCCGTCACCCGAGCCTCGCCCAGCAGCCGGCGGAAGCGAAAGAGCAGAAAGAGCCAGAAGAGCCAGAGGTCGCCCGCCACGAGGCGGGCGATGATCAGCCGAGTCTGGTCCTCGTCGTAGCGCATGAAGAGGGTCACGCTCGCTCGGAGGCCGACCGTGAAGAGAAGGGTGAAGAGCACGCTCAGAAGGTATTCGGCCCACGCCTTGCGCGCGCGTGCGCACCTCGCGACGAGCCAGGCGCCCACGAGCGGCAGCAGCACGATGGCGGTCTCCACGTAGCTCAGCACTGACTTGAGCACCGGGTCGGTCAGGATGCACGGCAGCGGGATGTAGCCCATAAGCGGCAGGTTGAAGCTCGCGAGGATCTCCTGAATGACGAGCGGCCAGCCAAGCTGCAAGCGGCCGATGATGGTGAGCGTCTGCAGGTGGCCCACGAGGATCATGATTGAGGCGACGTGGGTCTTAGCGTACTCGGGGTACTTGCGCACCAAGCGCGTGTACGCGGCCACGAGCAGCACAAGGAGCAGCACGATGCCAGCGACGGCGCCGGCGATGCCGAAGATCTCGAGCGACGTCGGGCAGCGCACGCATCCGAAGCCGTCGAGCTCCACCTCGTAGCGCTGGCCCTGGCGGTTGAAGGCGCTGCAGCCAATCGGCGGGACGCCCGAGCACTGCTCCGCGCCGAGCGTCTGGCAGCGCTGCCAGAGCCGGCTGATCGCGACGGCGGACTCGGCGGTCGTCGGATCGTCGAAGGCATTGTTGGCGAGGCGCAGCGGCGCCATAAAGTCGAGTCGGTCGAGGAGCCACTCGGGCACAGGGCCGGCGACGCCGCCCTCGTCGTCCCACGAGCGCGTCTGCGTCAGGTCGAGGTAGGTGAGGCGCGGCAAGCAGTCGGCGGCGGAAGGAAGGCTGCCCGTGAGCGCGTTGCCCGAGAGGTCGAGGTGCTGCAGAAAGGGCAGCTCGCAGAGCGCGCCGTCGAGTGGGCCGATCAGGCTGTTGGACGGCAGCAGCACCTTGACGACGACGCACGTGGCGAGGTCGAGCGCGGTGCCCGTGACGGAGCCCGAGTGGCAGGCGGCGCTGCCCTGCGTCGTGAGCACGCCGGTGGCTCCGCCGCCATCGGCGGTGCACTCGTCGTCCCCGCGTAGGACAGGCAGCGCCTGGGGGCAGCAGTGCACGCCAAACCATCCGTCCACGCACGGCTCGCCGGAGAGCCATTTGTCGTTGTTGCGCCACGCGTTGCCGCCCGTGGACTCGTAGAGCAGCGCGAGCGCGCGCACCATTTGCGTGGGCGGCATCGAGGGTGGCGGGGGCGAGGGCGCCGCTGGGTCAGCTAACGAGCGCCCCGCCCCGCCACCGCCGCCGCCGAAGACGGGTGACGGCGTCGAGGTAGGCGGAGCTGATAGGCGATGCATCATTCGCATCTGCGCGAGGGTCGCACGCGTGAGCGCAGTCTGCGAGGAGAGCGAGGGTGCGAGCGGTGCGCGCTCGGGGTACACAAGGGGTGGGGAGGTGGATGCGGAGCTTGCGTGGGCTGGCTCGGAGGCGGCCAACGGGCTTGGAGTGGAGGGTCCGAGGCAAGGATGCGCTTGCCTGCGTCGGTCTGAAGGTGCTCTCGAGGAGAACAAAAGTCGAGCGCGCCGCGCCTCTGCGCTCGCTCGCTTTTCGCGGTAACTTTGTTTGTTTTTTTGGACCACTTTCCGCGACTTACAATAACCGGGCCGACTTTACTCTTTAGTCGAACAGACTCCCCACTTCCTAGCGACCGACATATTAGAGATCACCCCAACGGGTTAAGGCACAAGTCCCCCCCAAAACCTCTTTTCTGCGGTGGGCCGAGTTCCGCAACTTCTCAAGTTCAGTCGAACCACTCCGTCTGGACTGAGTGCCAACCTCGCGTGGCCAATGGACACTCGGCAGTTCGGCTCGCTCGTTCTCCTCTACAACTCGTCCTTGCCCCGCCTCTTGGGCTTCACAGCACCCAGATCGAGCATCGCCTTCGCCATATCGAGCACCGTCTCCTTTGGTTCCCGCAGCGCTATGCTGAGCAGCGGCAGGTTCTTGGGGCAGAGCACCTCTCGCATGCTCGTGTGAGGCTGTGGGATGATCGCGGCGGGGTGAGGTCAGGGGGCACTCAAGGGCACTCAAGGGCACTCAAGGGCCCTCCGACGCAATCATCACGCGCCTGTGGGGATCCATCCGAGGCAATCATCACGCGCCTGTGGGGATCCATCCGAGGCAATCATCACGCGCCTGTGGGGATCCGGCGTCATGGATCGCGAGCTCGGGGTGCGCCTCGGCCAGCCAGCGGAGCATCTCGGCGCGCTGCATCGGCCGCCGGCTCGAGGTGATGAAGCGCTTCCCCACAGCAGCGGCCGTCTCTGCAGCCGCCACGTGTGCCGCCGCGCAGTCACGCACGTCCACCAGTGGAGTGTCCGGGCGATGAGGGAGGAGGCCCTCAAGCGCCATCGCCATGTTGCTGACACTCTCGCCGTCGAGCCGGCGCGTGCGCGGCGGACCCATGATGAACGACGGGCAGATCGCCGCCATCTCGAGCCCTTGCCGCTCAGCGAGCGCCCACGCCTCCCGCTCGGCGATCAGCTTCGAGTACCGGTACAGATCGAGGCCGTCGCCGGGCGGGTTGCCCTCGGGCTTGCTCGAAAAGTTCCAATCGTCCTCGTCGAAGCAAGTCGCCTTATCGGTCGCCTTGCCGAGCACTGCGGCGACCGACGAGGTGAGCACCACGCGCGGCTTGCTGCCTGACCGCGCAATTGATGCGAAGACATTCTGCGTGCCTTTGAGTGCGGGGTCGTAGAGCTGCTGCTGCGCGTCCGTGATGTTGGTGGTCACAAAAGGCGACGCTGTGTGAAAGATGACATCGGCACCGGCGACGCAGCCATCGAATGCACCCTCGGCCAGCAGGTCGGCCTCAAAGAGGTGCAGATTGTTGGCAGCATTGGGCAGCTCGGTGAGGTGCGCAAGCTTGGTGGTACTCACGAGCGAACGCACCGTCGCCTGCACCGTGTAGCCGCGAGACAGCAGCTGCGAGACGAGCTCGCTCGCGAGGAAGCCGGTCGCGCCCGTCACGCAGGCGATGCGTGGCATCCCAACGTCGGGGAGCCATGCGATCCTTATTTCAGCAACCTCCGGTCATTCACTATGAATACACACAACCAAAGAAAACTCAAATACGTGAAGGGCTACACCTCGCACGCGTCACACTCGCTTCATTCTCATGCTCGCGACGTGCAACGCGCACCGCGCTCACAGACACGGTTCAGAGTCGCCTGGCTGGCGAGTGGACGGAGGGACCACCTCGCCGTGGACCGCGGCGCCACGCATGGTATGGTATGTTATGGTACGGTATGATATCGGTATGGCGATGGGGGGCGGAGGCAGCTTCGTTCACGTTCACGCCGCGCTCCGCGCGCCGTACCAGGCGTTCACACAATACACACTCGGGTAGCTCACTGAGCTCTTCCTCACTAAGAGTCGATGACCTCCACCGGTTGACATACAACAGAACAGGTCCCGGGAGTGGGTCCGCAGCGGCATGACATAAACCATGCACAGTCCACTAACAGCTGTGGCTGTGGATAATCTGTACGATCTCTTCGACGGGTCGGTCGTGGCCGCTGCGGTCGTGGCCGTATTCCATGAGGGCTACGCGTGCGTCGTCACGACTGAAATCTTTGTATATTTCCCTCATCTTTGCCAATAATTGATCCACTTTGGGTGCGTCGCCGTCGAACCGCTGAAGAGCCGCCGCCTTCTCGGCCGCCGCTTTGGCCTCCGCCTCGGCCGCCGCCTTGTCGGCCGCCGCCTTGTCGGCCGCTGCCTTGTCGGCCGCTGCCTTCTCAGCTAACCACTTTTGCACCTTGCGCCATGAGTCGAGTGCCACCTCGACCATCGGCTCGCGCCATGACTGCCCTCCGGCGCGGTGGCGGATGGGCCGCTCGTTGCGCGTGCTCATGTTGATCTGCACCGAACGACTCAAATCCACCCAGTACTTCCCGCGGCCGGCGTACAGGAGAGTGCCTTTGCGGCCCGCGCGACGGGCGAGGGCGATCTGGCCGCAGGCAGATGGATCGTACGCCTTCCAGCTGCCGTACGTGTCCTGCCATTCCCACGTGCCATCGACGACCGGATCGGCCGGGACCTCGCGACGGACGGGCCGACCGCGGCGCGTGCTCACGTTGTATTGCATCATGTCGTCGAAGTTGATGACGTAAGTGGAGCAGATTCCCCAGATTTCCACCTGCTGCTCGTGCCCCTTGTGGAAGTTTGGTAATTCGAGCCGCCACATCGAGCCATCATGGTGCAGAGTCGCCTTCATGCCGGCCTTGCCCCGAAGCACGCTGCGGTAGCCTTCAGGCTTGCTGCCGACGGCCGGCGTCGTCTGGTGGTGGTGGCCGCCGATTTGGTTGAAGTGGATCGTCGCGTTGAAGCACGTTGGCAAGTTGATGGATTGGTGGCCCCGAGCGAACGCATCCTCGATGGCGGCGGTCTCGTCGGCCGAGTAGGGCGTCCACGTGCCCGTGATGCGCTCGAAGGAGCCCCAGATGGGTGTGTGTCTGCCTGCAGCTAGGTCCACCGTGTCGCGATTTGCGTCCCCAAAGGCTGCCTCGATGCTCGCGGCCAAGGCGCCCTCGTATGGATTCCACCGGCCGTCGTCGTCGAGCCAGGACCAGGCGGCAGATGTGTCGATGTGCACCGCTGGGTCGGCCGACGAGCGCCCCGCCCCGCCACCGCCGCCACCGAAGACGGGTGCCCGCGTCGAGGGCAGCGCATCGGCATGAGAAGCAGCGATGCCACGAGAGTTGCCGTTCCCTTGCTCGAGGTCGTTATCGTCTCTCCCACGTGGTTCAACCGTGGAAGCCGCTCGCGCATGCCAGCGGATGCTCAGCACCTGCTTCGGGTCGTACACGACGTACTCGTGGCCGCTCGAAACGGGCCGGGCGATGCATACGGACTCAAAGCCCATGGCCTTCAGCTTCTGCGGCGTCATGCTAGGGTCTCCGTCGGCCTCGAGGGTGTGGATCCGACCGAGGTCAACCGTCGCCTCCAGGATCACGCCTTTCTTGTGCGCCTTGTGGCCCGTGAGCTCAGGAGTCGTGGCAAAGTAGATTCCACCCCCAGCCACCCCACCATTTCCTGGCTTCATCCCCTCCTTAAGGATGATTTTGGCGGTCGCATCATCCGTTTGGTGGTAGAGCCTCGCACCTCCATAACGGAACGTCTCCACCTTTACAACCAGACGGCGACGAAGGTCCATGAAGACGGGTTCCTTGCGCCTGCGATGCCTCCATAAGTAAATCGCTATGGCGAGGAGGGCACAGACGCCCACATCAACGACAATGATGTTGATGATGGTGACTGTCCCTTCTGCCATTAAGCCTGCCAATGCACTCGGTGACATGGGCGGCGGTGGGGGCGAGGGCGTAGGCGGAGACGGTGGCGGCGGAGAAGGCGGAGGTGAAGGCGGTGGCGGCGAAGGAGGTGGAGGAGAAGGCGGCGGTGAGGGTGGTGGCAGCGACGGCGGTGGGGGCGAGGGAGGAGGCGAGGGTGGAGGTGGAGACGGTGGCGGCAGAGAAGGCGGAGGTGAAGGCGGTGGCGGCGAAGGAGGTGGGGGAGAAGGCGGCGGGGAGGGTGGTGGCGGAGACGGTGGAGGGGACGAGGGAGGAGG
>Ga0210248_101190_pt1 | contig 20694 bp, 17 predicted proteins | sample ChrtobMetP3_32mM_FD_155493 | JGI IMG/M metagenome (GOLD analysis project Ga0210248, IMG submission 155493) | Chrysochromulina tobin associated microbial communities from unialgal haptophyte culture, Seattle, Washington, United States - P3_32mM | ecosystem: Host-associated > Algae > Haptophytes >...
TCACTCTCTACCCGCTTCAGCAAGCATTCTGCCTATCCGTGCTCACCCACGTCAGTCAGAGGGGGGGCGTCTGAGCGCGGTCCTCGAGCGTATAGGTTCCCAGCGCGGCCCTAGTTTCCGGAAGCGCTGTATCGGTGCTGGGGTTGGTTGTTTTATTGTACGAAGGCTTCCTTCACCTACACCGACCTGTTCCGGTGTCTCGCGAGCGTGCGCTTCACACGCTCATCGACGACATGCCCATGTACTCGGGCACATTCGAGGCATCGAGATCGAAGCTTCGAGCTCGACGCTCCCTCGCTCCGGACCAAGGTCCAAGCAACTCCAACCCTAGCCCCCCAAATATGGTAATATGGTACATTGTGTCTTCCCTTAGCAGCCGGAGCCTCCGGCGATGATGAGGCATGCGGTGGACGGGAAGATGGGCAGGCAAGAGAAAACGGTGCCTACGACCATCATGAAGACCAGCAGCAGCATCATCAGGTTGCCCATCACGATGGAACCCGGCTGCGTCTTGAGCCGCGCGATCTCCGGCTTCTGCGAGGGCAGCAACGGCAGGACGAAGAGAGAAGAGAGTGCCACGAGCACTGTCAGCACCGTTAGGAACGCCATATTGCGCTTCACTTCCGGCGTATCGCTCTCCAGTTGCTCTTGGCTCGTGTTCGACTGCCAGATCGCGAGTAGCAGATTGTTCAGCACGGCCGTGATGTTTTGTGAGCAGTTTTGGTATGTGGTGACTGCGGACGGTCGAGACTCGAAGAGGCGAGGTGACGAAGTGAGGAGACTTGAAATGACGAGACTCGAAGTGGCTCGCGCGGCCGCAGGTCTGTAGCATCAGCACCAGCGGCGGCGGCGGCAGCAGCAGCAGCCGCCGCAGCAGCGGAGGCAGCGGAGGCAGCGGCAGCGGAGGCAGCGGCAGCGGGCAGAAGCGGCGGCGGCGGGAAAGCAAGGCAAGGGAGCCGTTCTGAGTGAGCCGCTAGAGGCAAGTGAAGCATCGCTAGCCCGCGTGTGCGATTGGGGGGGGGGCTGTGGAAAGCGAGCTGTGGGAAGCATCGCTAGCCCGCGTATGCGATTGGGGGGCTGTGGAAAGCGAGCAGGCGTACTCGCGCCGTACACGATCCCTTCGAACCCGGGGGTGGCAATCTCAGGGATGATGACGATTCCGATAGCAAAGATGAGCGTGTACCTAATGACGCACACAGATGCACTCAGATGCACTCAGTTGCACTCAGATGCACTCAGATGCACTCAGATGCGCTCAGATTCACACAGAAGGCAAATCGGAGGAGCACGCACGCGAGCTCTTGGTCCTGGCTCGTGAAGACGATCCACCAGCCGTTGCGGAAGATCCCGACGTAGATGGTGAGCAGGTACACGAGGCCGAGGATTTGCATGCCGATGATCCCGATGGCGAAAGAGAGCTGCCAGTTGACGTTGAGCATATAGCGCTTGAAGGCCCACATGCCATACGAGAGCACTACACAGTTGATCGCCGACGACAAGCCGAATTGGAGTGGGGTCATGTGGAACCACGCGGCGTTCGCGTTGTTGGAGGCGTTGTTTGTGACGAGGGAGAGCGTCGTGAGGCCGGTCATCGAAAGCGCGATCCGATACGCCGCAGGCTGCGCCATCAGGTCGCGGAACTGGATCAGCCGCTCGCAGATCGGCATCTCGGGCAGCTCCTCCTGGGGCTCCTTCATCCAAATTAGGGATGGGAACATGAGCAGCGCCACCGTGCCCACGACGATCCACAGGAGCTGCGAGGTGGTCAGCCCCCATGAGAACGAGCCCTCGGTCGGCGGCCCGTTGAACATGAACGCAAGCACGGAGGAGGAGAGGATGTTGGCGATGAACCGAATGAGGTAGGCCGTCGTGATGAGGGAGCCGCGCGTCTCTTCGGGTTCGAAGTTGGTCCACGCGACGCACACCGCATCGGCTGCGCAGTCGGCGATGATGTACGCAAACGTGATCGCGAGGAAAATCCCCGCGATCAGCTCGAGCGGCAGCGGCACGCCATACTCGCCTAGCAGAGCGATGAAGAGCGAGCCGAGGAAGGTGAGGAACCACCCGAGGATCAAGTACGGCTTGCGGTGCATCCCGCAGATGGGCACCGCGTCCGAGAGCAGGCCGTAGAAGACTTTGAAGCCCCACGGCAGGTTGACAAACGTCGCCAGCGTCGCGCACTGGTTGGGGGCGCCGTGCACCACGTACTGGCAATAGGGCTGCAGCGCGTTCTGGAGGAGCCCGTTGACGACGCCGATGCAAATGTAGTGGCAGACGAGAGCACAGTTCTCCTTCGCGAAGAGGCTGGGCACTGGCCGGCTCTCGCCAAGTCCGCCGGCGCCGGCGCCGACGGCGCCGCCATCCTCCACTGCGCCAGGCATCTCCTGGTCGAGGAGCGCTGCGCTGTACTCTGCGGTGCCGTCTCGGGTCGTGGACTTTCGCGAGGATCTGCAGCTGCTGATGGTGGGCCGTCCGGACTTGGACGAGACGGAGGAGAGCCGAGAGACGGAGTCGTAATTGCCTCCGACTTTCGACGCCATGGCGTGATCCCCGACGCCCTTCGGTGTCTCGCCGACTAGGGTCTTGCACCCCCTATAGCGGTCGCAGTGGGGCGGTGCGACGCTCTTGGACCGACCGCGCCGTCCTGACGGTTCGTCAAACAGTTTCGTGTACGCGCGTTGTGTTGAACAGCATCAGCACAGTTTCGTCGCGGTCCACCCGCGCTCCCCACACAGTCTCAAAGGACGGCTCCGCACCCCTCGGTCTACACAAGTACTGAGTACTCGCTCGCTCGGGTTACTCAATTTCGCTCTCAGTGAGGTCGGTCTCTCCCTCACTCCCAGCACACAGGGTAAAATTTGACTCACAGATGCAAGGCTTCTAGCAACGCCAACATCCATATTGAACAGGCACATGCGGACGATACAACAGAGGTAATGTACAGGAGTGAGTGAAGAGACCTCGGGAAGAACACGGGCCTTCACGGGCCTCGGGCTTGATGGATGGCGGTAAGGCGGCGCGAAGGCGGTGGAGAGAACGGCGAAGGAGGCGGCGAAGGCGGCGGCGGCGAACGCCACGTGTACGCTGCCTGTTGGCGATGTTTACTTACTTACTTACTTACGGCGCGCGGCGGCGAAGGCGGCGGCGGCGGCGAACAAGGTCCTCGGCTCGAAAAGAGACAGTGCTACCATATGCGAATATAAAAAACCCTGCGGAAACCTGCGACGTGGCCGTCGCGGTCCATCTGTCTAACTGTCATCATTTCATGTGTGATGATTAATTCTGGGACTTATCTGGAAAAACCGTTCGGAACGTTCCGGGCAAGTTCGCGTGCGCGTCACGGGTACATGGTGTGCACGGGCTCCGCCCAGCCGCCGTCGCGCTTCTGAAAGATCGAGACCGAGTTCTGGTAGCGTTTGTGCGGCTCTAGCAGTGAGAGCGTCTCGTACTCGAGCAGGTGGGACCTTGTGTGAGTGTGCCTGCTGCTGCTGCTGCTGCTGCTTGGGAGGTCGTCGAGTGCAGGGGCCTCGGCGGCGACTGCTGGCGTGCCTGTGCCCGATACGGCGCCGGGGCACGCGTGCGGCCTGAGGCGTTCTCGCTGGGCCTCGAGCCACTCACGCGTCACCGCGTTCGTGAGCGTCGAGTGCAGCAGCAGAAGCCCTCCCGGTCGGAGCCGAGCCCACCTGATGAGGGAGGTCATCAGCGGTCATCAGGGGTCATCAGGGGTCATCAGCGGTCATCAGCGGTCATCAGCGGCCATCATCGGTCATCATCGGTCATCAGCGATCATCAGCGGTCATCAGCGGTCATCAGCGGTCGGAGCCGAGCCCACCATGCATCCAAGAAGCTGTCGATGCGGGAGCCTGTGCCGAGGCCAAAGTCCAGCCACATCATATCGAAGAGCTGTGAACCTGGCTGTGCACCTGGGCACGCGTGCGCCGCGCCCGCCCCCTCTTCATCGCCGCTGCCGCAAGAGCCGAGCCATGCTGCGTCACTTGCCAAGGCGTAAGCGTCACCCTCATGCAGCCGAAGCCGGTCGCACAGGCCGAGCTGCTCGGCAATCTCGCGCACGAGATGCGCCGAGCCGCGGTTACCGCCCTCGGCTGCACCCATGTCATCGATCGTGTGAAGCGTCGAGGTGTGAAACGTCGAGGTGTGAAGCGTCGAGCAAAACGAGGTGCCCGCGAGAGCGCCGGTACCCTCTTGAGCCGAGAGCGCGGGCGCAATTCCGTCGACCATCCAATCGGCGGAGCTCACCTTGTACCCGTCGGCCGCCAGCGCTTGTGAGCACGCCTCGAGCTCCGCGTCGTTGTCCGCGAGCGCGCGCAGCAACCAGAGGGACGTGTAGCCTGCGCCGACCTCGAGGACACGGCGTGGCTTGACGAAGCGCGTGAGGGCGTAGAGGAGCGGCCCCATGTTCTCGCAGCCCATGTGCTGCACGTGCAGCGGACGGCACGCCCGGAGGAATCCTGCATCGAAGGCGCCGCCGCTTGCGCCACACGGCCGTGGAGAGAAGGCGAGCCGCTCGAGCTTGTCGCGGTGGTCCCTGGTGACGCCGAGATCACGGAGCAGCGTGTGCATGGCGTCTCGGCCGTGATGGATGAGCTCCTGCACGGAGCCAAGCCCGTACTCGTCAAACGTCTCGCCGTATAGCGTCGTCAGCTGGCATTCTTCGAGGAGCCACGCGACTGAGCCAGCCCCGACGCTCCACGGTGATGATGAGGGTGGCGGTGATGGCGACTCGTCGTTCTGATGCCGCTGCTGCAACGCTTGGGCGATGTGCTGCTGCAGAGGAAGCTCGAGCGAGCTGAGGATCTGGGCGAGACTGGCCAGCGAAACCTTCGCGATCACATCGGCCCAGTCGATCACGGCGCTCGGTGAGCCTTCTCTCATGCCGACCATGCCAGAACGTTCACAGTTCTCGAGCTGTGTACGGTAAGGAACACGTACCCTCTGCTCCACGGCCCCTGCACACCTGAGTAACCACTGCCCCCCCCCCCCCCCCCCCCCCCCCCCCCCCCCCCCCCCCCCCCCCCCCCCCACCCCCCCACCCCCCCCATCCCCCCCCCCCCACCCCCCCCGCCCCTCCCCCCCCCCCCCCCCCCCCCCGAAACCCCCCCCCCCCCCCCCCCCCCGCCCCTCTCCTCACGGCCCAAGGGCCCATCACGGCGATGCTCACACCTCGCGTGACACGCGCCTTCGGTAGGACGCGCGCTGCACCAGCTCCACCTCCTCTGCCTTTTCGAGCATGGCTTTGGCGTTCGGGCGGTTCGCCTTCTCGGCGAGTGCGGCGGCGGTGAGAGCCTGCGGACACGTGTCCTTGATGAGCGGGTCCGCGCCCTTGTTGAGAAGCAGCTTCACGAAGGGAGGATCCAGCGAGGCCTGGTCGCAACGCATGGCCGCAACGTGCAGCGGCGTGCGCCCATCCTTATCCGGGTGGTTGACGAGCATGCGCACGGCGAGGGTGGAGAAGGCGTGACTGGCCATGTACAGGAAGATGGACTGCGCAGCCTCGTAGCTGCCGCCATGCGCGGCGCAGTGCAGCACGTTCCAATTGTTGGTGGTCGACTCGGCATACATGTCGGCCGTGCAGCTCAGGATCAGATCGACCGTCTTGACTTGCTTGTCGCGGTACTGTTTGATCTTCTCGGTCTTGCCCTCGATGGAGTGGAGGTAGGCGAGGTTGCCCTCGACGGCGATCATGAGCGGCGTCTTGCCATCCTTGTTCTGCGAGTTCATGTCCGCTGTCGCGGCATCCTTGCCACCCTTGGGATCATGGAGCACTATCTCGTACACGCGCTTGACCAACTGGTACTCGTGGTTACGCGCGAGCTTGTGCAGCGGCATCTCGCGCTTCTCGAGGTCCTCGATGCGCACGTTCACCTTGGGCGTCTCCCATGTGCCAAGCACGCCCGGGTCTGGCGGCAGCTTCCAACCCAGCAGCTCCATCGCCTTATCGCGGTCCTCCTTCGGCTCGATTATCTCACACGCCTCGATAAAATCGACCTCGCTGCCACTGCTGTCCCTCTTGATGATGGTCACGCCCGTGCGTGCGCCGCTGCCGATGCGCTTGGACAGTGCGAGCTTCTTCTTCCCTGCCTCTTCCGCCTTCAGCTTCTCCTTCTCCTCGTACATCTTGGTCGAGAGCTCGAGCATCGCCAGGATGTCTTCGTCGGACATTTCCTTCTTGGCCTTGGCGCCCGACTCGGCATCTCTGACGCTTACACCGAAGTACTCGCACAACTCGCTGAACTGCAGTATCCCGTCGCCGTTGTTGTCAATCATCTTCCACATCTTCTCGAAGGCGGGCGATGCAATGCCCATGGCACGCTCGCAGTACTCTTTGAACTCGTCTTCACTGACGTCCTGATTGCCGTCCTTGTCGAGCAGGGCCATCATCTCGGCAAGATCATCGACCGTGAAATCCGCCATCGAAGGCTGCGCCTTCTAAACGACGATGCGCGCCATCTCATTGCGTTCGATCAGCTGGCACAGAGCGCGCCTTCTAAATCTAGTAAAGGAGATCAATTTAGGAAATCAATTCAGATGGAATTAAATACCGTTGGTTTCTTTCTGACAAACCTCTTTTTTATAAACCATGCGGGGGCACACCTCGCCTCAAACGCTCACAGACGGCCACAGACGGCTTCGAAGACGGCCACAGACGGCCACAGACGCTCACACAGACCGGTCACTCCGCCACAGAGACTTGACTCCGACTACTACGACGCTCCTGAGAGATCGATTTTGTGCGTTTTCGAACGCGCGTGTAGTTACGCGAGACTCCGACGAGCTTTCGATTCGGCGCGGCCGTGTCGCATTCACAAGACGCCTCCGGTCGAGAGACGAGACAAGACACAGGCTCACAGGCCGTCCGCCGTCGAGAATCCACGGGCCGCAGTGCCCAAGGGAAGATTCACTGATGATCACAGTCATCTTGCGCATCAATCATCTAGTGGCGTGGCGAATGTACGCGATCGAGAACGCACCGCACGTCGCAAAAATGAGCACGAGCAGGGCGAGCAAACCCACACACGCACCAAGCGAGCCCATAATGTCGCCATTCATGCCGTAGAAGTCCAGCACATTGACGGGGCCAGACTCGGTCACGTACGCAGGATAGCGGCCGACGGCTGAGTCCGAGTACTGGTTGAGCATCTGCGCGCCCCACGAGTAGCGAAGGAAGGACGTCCACGAGAACCAGTACCATCCGATCGGGATCTCGTCGAACAGGAGGAAGAGGCCGCCAAAGTACATGCAAGTCGTCACATAGGTCGGGAGCATGGCGTTGGCCGCATCCATGTTGGGGGCGATCGCGGCCACGGCGTAGGCGAGGCAGATGCCACACATGGTCGTCAGGTAGTAGACGCCCGCAAAGACCCAAAAGGAGCCCTGCAGCTGGCAGCCGAAGAAGGTGATACACGCGAAGAGGAGCGAGGTGAAGACGGCGAGCACCGCCTCTTCCACAAACTTACTCATGTAGTAGACGAGCGGCGTGTAGCAGCCGTCCGCGAGCTCGCGGTAGTACAATGGCCGGTCGAGCGTGAGCGACGGCACGAATGCGGCGGCGCCGTAGCCGCAGAGCGCCGAGATGAAGTACAGCAGGCTCGCGGTCGACTGAATGGACGAGGTGTCCTCGTCGTCGCCGATTCCCCAGTAGAGCGACAGAATGAGCAGCCCAAAGATGATTTTGTCACCGATGCGCGGGCCAAGAAACTCGCCGTTTCGGTAGTGCGTCGTCATCCGGAAGCGCAGGAGCGTGGCCAATTGCTTTGGCTGGCCGGGCATAGATGCTGGCACCACAAGGCGTGCGGCGAGGTCGGAATTCGCCTGGGCGCTAACGAGCTTGCCCATTGTGGCCGCCTCCTCAGACTTGGCCCAGAGCGCACGGAAGTCAACGTCTTTGCTCACGGCCGCGTACTTGCCATTCGAGGTGAGGTCGACGAGGTACTCGGGCAGAGAGAAGAAGCCCGAGGGCGGCTTCACCATCGCGACCCTTTCAAAGTAGCGGGCGGCGGCACCGAGCTCGCCTGAGTAAGTGACCTTCCCTGCCTTGAGCATGAGCAGATCGTCAAAGCGGCCAAAGGCGTACGCGGTGGGCGAGTGGATCGTGCACACGATCGTCCGGCCCTCATCCGCGAGACTGCGCAGGCAGTCGGCGACCTCGTTGGCCATGTTGGAGTCAAGGCCACTTGTTGGCTCGTCGAGGTAGATCACCGACGGACGCATGATCAGTGAGAGCGCCAGGTTGACGCGCTTTGCTTGACCGCCGCTGATGCCACGCAGCAGCGCGTTGCCGATGACGGTGTTCGTGCACGAGATCAGGTCGAGCCTGGCGATCGTCTCGTCGACGCGCGCGACCTTGTCTTTCGTGGGCACCGTCGTAGGCAGTCGCAACTCCGCCGTGTACATGAGCATCTGACGCACCGTCAGCTCACCGACCAGAGTGTCGAACTGCTCAACGTAGCCGACGCAGTGTTTGAGCGCCTCCTTCTTCGGCGACACGCCGCCGTACTTGATGTCGCCCGTGATGGTGCCAGAATTCTTGCGGCCGGCTACCACGTCGAGCAGCGTTGTTTTCCCGCAGCCTGAGGGGCCCATGAGCGCGGTCATCTTTCCCGGCGCGAAGATGGCGGTGATCCCGTCGAGGATGACGAGCTTGTCCTTCTTTTTGTTCACCGTGTACATGATCGATTCAATGCTGACAGCGACACCATTGTCTTTCGCTGAGCCTTTCGGAGCTGGGAATTCGCTGGCACCCTCCAAATCACCTAGTGTGGGCGTGGGCTCGACAGTCATTGATGACATCGCTACTGTTGTGTCGGGGAACTCTGACCTGGACTCTGACTGACCCGTCGTGCAAGGGGCAACCCGCGTCGTGGCGTCCTCGGACGTCTTCGGAGGTGTGCCGCAATGGAATCGGAATCTGCCACACAACTTCCACAAACTTGCCAGGCAATTTCCTCGGTTCCCTGCCCTTGACCAAAAATAGCTTGAAATCGTCGTTACAACGTCGTTACAAGTGTGCACAGAAAGTGCAAAGAGGTTTTCTACATTTTCTGTCTCATGTCACCAAGACGCACAATTAAATAGCGTTGCCGTTGACGGAATGGTCCACGCTCCACGGAACCACGGTTGACGCTGGCAATGGCCATTGGACGCTGGGCGACGCTTTCGTCTTTTTCCTTACTTTTCTTCTTGAAGCCTCAGTCACAAATTGCGCGGGGAGGCGCTCTGGGAGCGGGAGGCGGCAGGGTCGGGTTCGCAGGGGGCGGCTGTGTGTGCGGTGTGAATTAAAGGGAATAAAGCAGGACCACACACGCACACAGTACCCCGGCACCCGCAATGGGCACCCTTAGGGCACCCGGTTAGGTGTAAGCAACCATACATCGGATTCCGCAGAGCGCATTTCACACTCATCACCGGTTAGAAGACACCGGGGGGAGCCGGGACACGCACGGTCACACACGGATACGAGACTGCGTCTCGCACGCATTCCTGACTGCCATTCATGTCGGAGTCGCCGGGCGCACTCGCACGACCTCTACCTGGAAGAGGATGCTCGCATCGTATCCCGGGCGCAGCCCGTTGCCCGTGAGCGTCAACCTGTAATTCTCGAGCCGCTGCCTGCCGCTGAAGCCGCTGGGCGCGGGCTTCCAATCGCTCGTCGCAAAGCCCAGGTCCGGAGGCACCTCAATTCGCCGCAAGTCGCCCTTGTGCGCGCCTTCAAGTGCAAGCTCCACGCCCACCGGAACGTCGCGCTGGCCGAGGACGATGCGGTACGTGTCCAAAATCTCTTGCGTCGCTGCGCCGGGTACTCGCGAGGGTATCCCGAACATGTAGTATCCGCCGGTTGAGGCAACATCGAATCTTATTTCGGCAGTATCGCCCAGGCGCAGTGCAGGGCCCTCGCCCGACTCCTTCATCGCACGGTAGCGCACACGGCCCAATCCATTGGCTCCAATTGGTCCGACATTGCGAAGCGGCCCTGCCTTCTCTTCCAACTCCACTGCCCTCCGCTCACCCTCTGCTTGGCAACTCTCGATGTCACGGCATTTTGCCTTGGCACGACCTGGCTGCGAAGCTGCGGAAAAGGGTTCTGCCCGGTATGCAACCGCGTGGGCAGCCGATAGTGGTGCGGCGAGCGTTGCGGCCGCGGCATTCGAGAGAACGATACGGCGTGGCACATGCGCCGCCACTAACAAAATGATCGCGATCATGCGCGTGCGGAATGTCGGTGTGAACGAGAACACGACAGTCGCGACAACCGGCGCTCCGGCTCTGTTACTGCCCGCTCAGGATACACACACACCTTACATGACCCCTGCGTGCGCGTGAAAGTTAAAACACAATTGACGCGACAACCGGTGCTACATTTACCGGGTACGGCACTGCGCGTGTTGAAGAAAAGACAGACACAAGAACCTCACGAACCAATGGCTATACCGCGGTACGACAACGGTCGCGGATCAGTACTTGTGTTGACCGACGAGGGGAGCGGAGCCGTCCCTTGAGACGGTGGTCTGTGGTGAGCGCGGGGGGAGACCGCGGACCCGGCGACGAAACTTTATGACGAAACTGACCTGACGGACTGAATCGGATCAATTCACAGTCTCCCCCCCAAGCCATAACGGCAACGCTCCACAAAACCCCACGCACTCTCTCCACCGGGACAGGGCACACTACCGCTCACGAACATATGTATGATCTATGCGACTGGCATGCGCCGTTCCAAGGCGGCCGCCGCGCCTGAGGCAGAGAGCAGCCCGCCTGCCGTGGAGATGAGACTCGTGTCGGACTTGATCTTCTCGAAGGCGGCCTCAATCTCGTCGAGCGTGGGCTGCTGCTCGGAGCGGCCGTGCACGACGGCGCGCCCTCGCGCCGCCCCCACACCCAAGCCCCACTGCTGCGGGTAGCGTCGATAAAGGAGCCCGCCGCGCCAGCCGGGGTGCGGGTTGTCACGGAGCACAAACGTCGGCGTAAAGCCGGAGCGCGTACCTGATGAGGGAGGCAATCATAGGTCATCAGAGGTCATCAGAGCGCATGCCTCGACGTAATCAGACGTCATCAGAGGTCATCAGAGGTCATCAGACGTCATCAGAGCGCGTGCCTCCGGACTTGAGCCGCGCCGGATTGAGCAGCAGCACGAGCACCTCGTCACCCATCGGTGCGACGATGGGCTCAAGCGCAGCGAGCGTCGCCTTCTTCGCACGCAGCACCAGCAGCACACGCAGTGGCGCATCGCTCACGGCAGCGCCACGGCCGCCACCAAAGCCTGCGGGTTTGCCATCCAATTCTGCCGCGCTGCCGACGAGCCGCGTTCGCAGCGGAGTGCCGCCCTTGGTCCAGCAGCGTTCGGCCTGCTCGAGCGCGGTGGCATCGGGAAGAACACACGCCACGCCCTCGCCGAGCTTTTGGAAGATCTCAGCTGCGAGGTAGGCCAGCTCGATGTCGGCGCGTTGCGTCTGAACAGCTGGCGGGTCGTAATCGGGATCGCCGAGCTCCTGCTTGCCTGGAGGCTGGCCAAAGAGGCCAAATTGTAGACCGTCGGGCAGCGCGATCTCGAGCCTGCGTTTGCCATCACTGAGCGCCGCCTGCACCGCGAGCGACATCTCAGTCGCGACCTCCTTGGGGCTTTCGGGGAACTTGACCATTAGCGGTGCGGGCGCGCGAGGCGCCGTCGGCCGTATGAGCGGCGCGCTGATAAGGAATGCGGTGCGCATGAGGTGGAGCATGCTAACTCGCACGCAACTCGGACGAAAGTCGCGAGGCACCACACATTTCACGCGTCGGTAAACGGGAGATCGTAATCTGCTGCGCGCGGGGGCGGGCGCCGGTGCGTAGGGAAGTGATGAGTCCCCCAGCCCACCGTCCCGTGTGGAATCGGCGCGCGCGGGACGGTTCCCGCGGGACGCTTCCCGCATCCATAGTTCTGTGGAGCGGTGATAGAGGTGCGCCAGCGGTCGCTTCGGGCCCAGACCGCGCGGTCCCGTTTCAGCGCGAACGGACCGTGCCTAGAGATAGGTTCCCGGAGCCTAAATGTAACGCGGTAACGCGGGGCTCTTCGGCCCGAACCAAGCCAGCAAGCCTCGGAACTATGTCGGTGAGATACAATCGTGTCACCGAACGTCCACCTTTTATGCGTCCGACTCACATTTTACTGGTGACCCGCAGAGCGTTATGGAGGCCAAACTCAGTGATGACGATTGTAATCGGATGTCGGTATGCGAACCGGTAGCGCGACGACAAAAGGCAGGAGCAGAGGCACCAGCGTCGCTCAATTGAACAATGGCAGAGGATGCTCCGGAAGCTAAAGCCGTGCTGGATAAGCTGCGCTCTGCACTCAAGCGCCGCGGCGCCGAGGGGATCCGCGGTCTTGCTCGCCACTTCAAGATTGTCGACCGCAGTAAGACTGGCGTTCTCGACGCCGAGGAGTTCGAGCAGGCGTGCAAGCTCAACCAGCTGGGCCTGTCCACGACGGACGTGCATACGCTCGTGAAGGCCTTCGACAAAGATGGCCACGATATGGTTAGCTACCATGAGTTGCTGCGTGCTGTGCGTGGCCGTCTCAGCCCGGTCCGCAAAGCCATGGTCAAGAAGATCTTCGACGTGCTGGACAAGTGCGCACTGCCCACGGGAGCGAGAGCGTGCCGCGCACAGAGGGGGCGCCCTTAGGCCCGGCACCCAGGCATGACCAGGCAGCGACGCTCGATGTGGAAGGCCATGGGCCGCGCGCGCGCCCGCGCCACGCGCCGTTCCCCGAGCCCATGGCGATCCCATGTCTCATGCCTGTTGCTCACACGCCGTTGTTTTCAGGATTGGCGGCGAGCGTGGCTACCTGAGCATCGACGACATCAGTGCCATTTACAGCGTGACCAAGCACCCGGCTGTCGTTGCGGGCAAGATGCGCAAAGAGGAGGCGTTGCAAGAGTTCGTCAACTCCTTTGAGGAGGTGGCGGGGAAGATCACGCTCGACGAATGGATCCGCTACTATGAGGAGATGTCGGCACCCATCGAATCGGACGACTACTTTGGCGCCATTATGGCTGGTACGTGGGCGCATCTGAAGCAGAAGTTGCCTGATGGCTCCAAGGTCCCGGCGGTCAAGTTCACCTCGCGCGCCGACGTCGAGCTGCTCGAGTTTAAGCTGAAGGGTACGATTTACCAGAAGACGCCGCCCAACACCAACAGCAGGCGCACGTGCGAGCTCGCCTTCCGTCACCTTGACACGAACGGCTCTGGTGTCATCGGCCTTGATGAATTCATTAAGGCGCTCGAGCGCTTCGGCATGCACGTCAGCGGTGTCCGCCCGGGTCCTGGCGGGATGCCTCGCGAGACCTGCCAGGCTCTATTCAACAAGTACGATGTCGATGGTTCTGGCAACCTCTCGTACAAGGTGCGTCTGCAGAAAGCCGCGCATCGCCCTGGACCCGGTACGGACGCCTATTCTGACATGGCCGCTCGCGTGCACGATCCAGGAGTTCGCGTTGGCACTCTTCAAAGACGAAGAGCCCACCGCTCAGCAGAGAGCCAACATTCCCCAGAGGCCAACGCTCGCATGCTACAAGGACAACGAGTGGCTCAAGGGCTCCAACGGGATCTTTGATGGCATCGGTGGTAGCACAGGCGAAGGGTGAGCAACGTCATGCTTCCCTCTGACACTGCAAACCCAAGCTCACACTCGCCTCGCCACCCGTGCCTCGCGTCCGCACAGTCGCTTGCGGCCGCCCCCTGCAATTGCGATGGGCCGCAAACTCTGAGCGAGACCAACAACGACTGCTACCGTGGTCTAGAGTCACTGTCTGCTTGCTGCCTCTGACCATGGCCAACGTCGCGTGAGGTTCAGTCTCTCGTGCAATCAATACCAGGTACCAGCGACGAAGCAAGAACGAAAGCGCAAAAACGCCGGGCGGCCGGATCTCAGATAGCCTCACTCTGTGGCGTGGATGGTGCCCTACGTGGACGTGGAGGAGCCGTGGAGCGTGGTATATCGGTGCCGATGTAGACGGTCACCGACATAGTTCCGAGAGACCAGAGACAGTGCCGACAGCACGAAAGGCATGTTTTCGTCGCGTCTCTGAGCGGTTACCGGATTCAGGGAACACAGAAGTACTTGATGCAAAAAGGCCACACGCTGTCTGCACAGAGAGCGCAGAGGCCAACAGAAGTTATGATGTCCCGTGCGTCGCTCGCTCCGCCCCGCTACCGGGCCCGAACAGCGCCCGGAACACCTTATTGAAACCCCACAATAGCAACGCCGAGTAGCCCAGCGCTGATCATGAGCCCAGCAATCGCGGCGAAGAAGAGGAGCACGCCTGGCCAGCCCGCTGCCCTCTGAGCGTCCGCGATGATCGGGTACTGCCACACCCTGGTCGCCGCATGGTTGAGCAGCGTCAGCCCCATATAGAAAAGGATGTAGCCGCCCACGAGGTCGACAACGCCGGGTCGTGAATGTCCGCTCGCGGCCAAGGTGAGCGCGTCCATGAGAGCCAGAGGAAGAGCGGAGCCGTGCTCGATGTGCGCGGCCAGCTCACAGTACGGTGCGACTGTCTGAGAGTACTTCTTGCGCTTCTGGACGTTCTCTTCCTGAAAGTAGTCGAGGCTGTAGAACAAGAGGGTGAGCATGGAGCCCAATCCGAAGGACAGCGGAAAGATACGCACGGTCAGAGCCTCGAGAGCACTCGAGACAGTGAAGTGCGCGACGAGGACAGCAGCAAAGCGAAGGCAGCAGATGACGTTGGTCTGCACCGTGAGCCACGTGAATAGGCCAAGGTACTGCGTGGCCTTTGGATTCGAGATGCGGTCGGGGATCCCTATCAATAGTTTGGACACCACGGCCGCTGCATGGGCTGTGACGCCAAGGAGGGCCGTGGGCAAGGTCGTCATGTAAAATGTTCGAGCGCTTGCTTTCGCGCGCCCCCGAGGATCGACGAAAAGAAAAGCAGCACAGGCTGAATCTCTCCCACTTCGACCCTGCCACTCTAGGTTATTTTTGACGGGTATCTGGAAGTTGGAGGTCGCGAGAATCATCTCCGATCTCCGCAGGTCGCTTCGATGCAGACCGGCCTCTTCGCGCGCCGCGGCACCGCGCGCCTCGCCCGTCAGAATGCATGCCACACGATACTCACCATGGCGTGATGTTCCTGCACTTGGGCTGCAATTGCAGGTAATATGCTGTACAAGTGCGTCACTCTGCTCGCCATCCTGGATGGTGCCAACGCCTTCACGGTGGGCCAGGCCTCGGCCCGCACCTCGGTGCGTGTGTCGCAGCCGCAGATGGCTGCGCCCAGCTACAAGATCGCGCCGTCGATTCTCAGCGCCGATTTCGCCCGGCTCGGCGAGGAGGTTGAGAAGGTCATTGCTGCTGGTGCGGATGTCGTGCACTTCGACGTCATGGACAACCACTTTGTGCCCAACCTGACCATTGGCCCGCTGGTGTGCACTGCGCTCAAGAAGTACGGCATCAAGGCGCCGATTGACGTCCACCTGATGGTCTCGCCCGTCGACGCGATCATTGAGGACTTCGCCAAGGCGGGCGCGGACTACATCACCTTCCATCCGGAGGCGTCGACGCACATCGAGTACGCCGCCGCTGCCACCGCCGCCAGCGCCGCCGCCAATGCCGCCGCTGCCGCTGCTGGAACACAGCACTTCTGCTATGCCCACGTGCGGCTCTTGCTAGCGGCCTAGAGAGCAATCGACTGCCTGGGAGTTACCATCTCTGACCATGCACGCGATCGACTCCCGTCCCATACGATGCTGCGACGTGCGACTAACCAACTCGACTCACCAACTCCGCCACCGCCGCCGCCACCACCGATGACCTCTTGCGCGCCCGACTCCGCAGCCGCTCACTCTCGCTCATCCGCTCCAAGGGCTGCAAGTCGGGTCTCGTCTTCAACCCGTCGACGCCGCTGGACGTGTGCAAGTACGTCATGGACAAGATCGACATCATCCTTCTCATGTCGGTCAACCCGGGCTTCGGCGGCCAGAACTTCATCCCCTCGACCCTCCAGAAGGCTCGTGAGGCGCGCAAGATGATCGACGCGAGCGGCTACCCCATCATTCTCGAGATCGATGGTGGCGTCAAGGTGGACAACATCAAGGAGGTCGCGGAGGCGGGCGTCGACATGTTCGTCGCTGGCTCGGCGATCTTCAACACGCCCGACTACAAGGTGACCATCGACAAGATGCGCGCCGAGCTCGCCATGGCGAAGAGATAAGTGCGCAATCGAGAGGTCTGCATGTCGGTTGGACTCTCCGCTGTGGCGACGACCTCTGTGCTCTACGAACTGAACATTCGGCGCGCGCTAGTGCGTCAGGACCAGGCGCCTGCTCTCTCAGCCTGCGGTATCTGAGGTGATCATACATGAATAGCCGGGGGGTGCGTTTCCTAATGCTAAAACTTACGCAACGTTCTACGTAGTGCTAACGTAGTGCTAAAACGAAAGTCAAAACGGGACGCGCACCCCACCGTCATTCCACCGTCACGACCCGTTACGTCGGTTACGTGCGACGTGCGGGAGGAGAACCGAGAAGCTCACCCGGCGCGGACCTTACGTTACACCGACCCGCACCCGCGATGCGGGATCCACGGCGTTAACGACGGTCCCCCGGGCCGCAAGCCGGCGTCGCGTCGGGCCGCCCGTCGCGTCGCCAGCCATCGCACCTCGCTTCAGGCCGTCATGCCGCCATCGCACCCAGCATGCTCGCCAACCGTTGCACTTCGGACGCCCCGTAGACGGCACGATGGACGAGCTCCTTGGCGCCATCGTACAGCATTACCGTGGGCGTGTGCGTGACGCCATACGCTTCGAAGAGCTCGTCAGTCGAGCGGTCGTGTTGTACGTGCCAGAAGCGCGCCCCGGTGTCGCGCGCCGCATTCTCCATCAGTGGCTGCAGCCGGCGGCACATACGGCACGTTTTGGCACCGAAGAGGAGAATAGTCGGAAGGCCGCCTGTCGGCTCAGCGAGCGCCGCGCTCAGCTCTGACGCGGATAGAAGGCGGCGCGGTGCCGACACCGCTCCTGCTACTTGGCCGGTTCTCACCCCGTGCTCCTCATCGAAGCTGTCGAAGCTGTCGAAGCCGGTGCCAACGGCTCTCGAGCTCACGAGCCTCCATGCCACAGTGCGTTCCCGGCCCGTGAGCAGGACGAAGTCGGCCGGCGTGCGGGGCGCGGCCGTCAGCCTGTCCGAGCTCCAGCGGCTGTCGAGGCCGGAGTTTTCGAGGTCCATGAAAGGGGTGGATGCGCGTGCGATGCCCGCGAAGTCAGCAGTGTCAGGCCAATGGCCCAGCCCACTGCCGACACCGCCGTGGCTCATGGCGAAGCTCGAAACGCTCGTGAAGAGCGAAAGGACGGTGAGCATTTGGAGCAGCCGCACGTCAACGGATGAGATTACGTGGCGCGCGCTACTGCTGCATGCTGGGAAGGATGGCTGGTTCAGAATGCGTAGAGAGAGCTGCATGCTTGGAAAATGCTGAATGCGGTCGCGTCAAAAAGCGCGCGCACTTCGTCAATAAAACAATAGGAACTCGAAATCAGCACGGCGGAATCAGCCCTCTGAGTGGACGTGTCGGCAGGGCGACTTACTGGTGTGGAACGGAATCTGTATTTGGTTTTTTAGCTTTTTCGGCTGCGCCGCACACGCGTCGCGGCCTCGGCAACTTTTGGGCATCGTGCAGGCACGAGGGTAGCTGATGGCAGCATGGCTAACCGCTCTCCGCTGGCCGCGGCGGAGGCAGTCGCCGGAGAGTGGTGCACACAGCGTCTCGGACGGAGTATTGGCAGATGAAGCAGCAGGAGGCCAATTGGTGAATGCGGGACTAGAGGATGGCATTGAAGTGCATGTGGGCGTTGGTGATGGTGTCCGAGGTGAAGGCCACGATGCCGACACCCGCGCTCGGCTGGCGGCGGTGGCTCGATACCTCGACGAGATGATATCGAGTGCAGAGTCGGAGACAGAGTCGGTTCGAGCCGAGCTTCTCCAGGAGCCTATCCACGAGGGCGAGGAGGCTGTGGGTAGGGCAGCAGCGGAGGCAGCCAAGACGGCCCAAGAGGCTGCGGCGACGGCGGCAGCAGAGCTGGCGGCCGCCAACGAGGCCGACGAAGCTGAGGCAAGGGCGGCTGTGATTTATTCCAGATGGGTGGCCGACGCCGCGGCTGCCAAGGCGGACAAGGAGGCGGCAGCGGCAGCCGCTGCCGCAGCTGCGGCCATGCCAGCGACGCCGGCGACGCCTTCAGTGCCACCCGCCACGCCACCCGGTTGGACGCTGTGGCCGTTGTCTTCGGCGGCGCAGACGCCCGCCAGGGCTGGCGCGGCGCCCCGCATGACGGCGACGAACACAACGGGTGAGGACAGCTCGCCTTCCCGTTTCCAGCTGTTCGCGCGGCCGCAAGTGACGCCGACGTCGCATTCTCGGAGGGACCTCGGAGATCGTGGAGATCTCGGAGGGTTTGGAGATCCCGGCGAGATCGGCGAGAGGCCCGTACCGATGTCATCGCACGCGAGCTCCTTCGCTCCGAATAGCTATGGAGAGTGGGAGAGGCGGGTTTCGTCAAGCCCTCCGGGTTTCGTCAGCCCTCCGGCTCCGGCGGCGGAAAGGCTTGACGAAACTTATGATGAAACCATCTCGAGCACGGTGCAGTTCCCTACGAACAGTTACGGCAACTGGGAGAGGCGCGAGACGACGAGGCAGAGCTTCGCTCCCGAGCGCGGAGGCTTGAGTGTCGTGCGAAAGGGCCTCAGTGCTGTCACCGCGTCTGGACGTGCCGCCGTTCCTTGCCTCACCTTCGATACCAGAGGCAGTGGCACAGGGAGTGGTTTGTGCAGTAGCGGCCGTAGCCTAGGCAGCGGTCGGGGCGGCAGCCGTGGTGGCGGCACGCCCCACAGCGGCACACGCAGCCCTCTCAACAGCGGCACACGCAGCCCTCTCAACAGCGGCACACGCAGCCCTCTCAACAGCGGCACACGCAGCCCTCTCAACAGCGGAGGGCGAAGTCCGCTCGGGACGGCGCTCGGTGGCACACTCAGCGCGCGAAGCGCCTTTGCTCAGAAGTCGCGTGCCAATCCATTTGGAGCTCCGATCCCGAGCCCAACCTCTCAGCGACAGGCCAACAGCTTCCTTCGGAGCGCCGCGCATGCCGCCGAGAGCCACGTGGCCGAGCCCGAAGCCGAGGACGCTCGGGACGGCACCGAGGACGCTCGGGACGGCGCTGGGTGGGCGCCCCAGCCGGAGGCGCTCGGGACGACGCTCCCGTTGGAGGCATCCTCAGCTGCAGTCCACCCAACGTCGCCGAGCGGGCGTAGGCTCGCAGTCAAGTCACGTCCCTTTTGGGAGCTGCAGGCGGAGAAGGATGCCCAGAAACGGGCGAGCGAGGCGAGCGGGGATGCGACCGGTGCGACGGCAACTGCATGGCGCGGCACTTACAGTGGGGATGTGGCCCCTGCCCCTGCCCCCGCCCCAAGCACTTATGTCGGCGGGCGCAAGCTCGCCACAAAGTCGCGCCCCTTTTGGGAGCTCCAGGCAGAGAAAGATGCCAAACGGCAACAGAAGCAGAAACAGGCGACCGTGGACGACCCGGAGCTGATGTCATGAGATGCGCGCGGAGATTGAAGCTAGATTGCGGGGGCGAGCTCACGGAGCCCGACACGACGCGGCTGCCCTTAAGGCTGCCCCCCGCGTGCGTACCTGCTGTACGAGTTATGCCTCGACGATACCAGTTTGCAGTTACCACGTTACGCATACCCAATAGGTCTCAATAAGTTTCGTTAAACGAGCGGACGTCTACGTAAACAGTCTCGTCTAGTACAGTACATGCCCGTTGCGCATTGGTGTACACCGTGACCGTCGCGCACCCTCCGGCCAAGGCAGTCTCGAGTCACAACGCCGTCGGCTCGCGAACGGCGACACAGGCTCCACAAGCGAAGGAAACCACCACCGCCGAGGTCGCGCAGCATCCGAGGACCCGCGAGCACGCTCCAGAAGCGACATCCCTGGGCGATGAGGGAGGCCATCAAAGAGCGGTCATCAGAGCGTCATCAGAGGTCCTAGCGAGCAGAGCCGCTCTCGCTCTCGTAGTGCTGTTGGCCTGCTGTTGCCGCGCCCGAGACGGCGCCGACGGCACCCTCTCTCAACGTGAGGCGTCGGCTCACGGCAGCAGCTCGACGGGCTGGAGGTCACGCACTTCGGCAATCTGAGTCTCGTCAATCTCCAGCTGGAGGTCATGCACCTCGGCTAGACATCTCCAATCAATCTGGCCCTCGGTGAAGACGAGCGTGCTCATCAAGACTTGAGACTCGTCAAGGAGCCGTTGTAACGTCGCTCGATCGACGGGCCCGTGCTGCTGGTTCTCGCCATCGAGATAGAACCACTCGCGCGTCGTGGTGGTCACCCCGGTGGTGACCTCGTTGACGTCGTTGGTGACTTTGCCCTGCGGCTGTGATGCAACTGAAGATGCAAGTGAAGACCTTGTACTCGTGGCGGCGGCCTCGGCGGCGGCCATCGCCGCCGCCTTCACTTCCTCCGCCCATGACGCCGCCTCCCTCACCGCCTCCCTCTCCGCCTCCCTCTCCGCCTCCTCGTCCTCAGCCGCCCGAGACGGCGCTGTGGAAGGCACCCTCTCCGTCCTGTGGGAACTCCTCGGCGCTGTGGGCATCCTCGGAGGCACGGCGTGGGGGTCGAAGGGGGCGTGG
>Ga0210248_101191_pt1 | contig 20691 bp, 14 predicted proteins | sample ChrtobMetP3_32mM_FD_155493 | JGI IMG/M metagenome (GOLD analysis project Ga0210248, IMG submission 155493) | Chrysochromulina tobin associated microbial communities from unialgal haptophyte culture, Seattle, Washington, United States - P3_32mM | ecosystem: Host-associated > Algae > Haptophytes >...
TGCTCGAGGCGACCATCCCGTTCGTCCGTGCCACGATGAACGCCGCCGGCTGGGCGGCCGAGTCGAAGGCGGGCTACACGCTGGCGGCGCTGTTCGAGAAGCAACTGAAGCACATCAAGTGGATTCGGAAGCAGGGCGATATGGCTGTCGTCTCTCTTCTGCTGCACGCCCACAAGGCCTTCCTCCGGGCGCTCGCCGACTGCGAGACCGCGCACCTGCGCATGCTCTCGCACCCCGAGCCTGCAGCTGCGAAGCTCGACTACCTGCTCGAGTTCAACGGGCCTTACGATGAGGCGCTGAAGGAAAAGACCAAGGGCATGGCCCCGATGGTTCTCATCCGCCGTGCCCTCCCGGAACTGCTGCCGCCGTCGGCCGACCGCTCACTCTCCGGTGTCCGTCTTGACTCTGCGCCGGCCGTGACGGCCGTTGTGCCCCGCGGTCCGGGCGCGGGCAAGGGCAAGGGCAAGGACGATGATGCCAAGGGCAAGGGCAAGGGCAAGCTCCCGGACGACGAGATCCCGCCGCCTGGCTCGCTGAAAGGCATCGTCAAGTGGGTGGACAAGACGCACATGCAGTTGGGCTCGCTCAACTACGACACGGCCAAGATCGGCAAGCACTACTCGCTAGACGAGGACCACTGCTATCCAGTCCTTCTTTCGATCAAGAAGGGCGGGGCGGCCCTCGCCTTGTGCCCGCACTGGGGCGAGCCGGGGCATACGTCTCTCGCGTCGGAGAAGCACGTCACGCCGAAGGAGTGGAACTACACGCACGTGTGCGCCCACATGGCGGAGAAGCGCGACGGGGCGACAAGGGACCGCAAGCGCAAGCGCGGTGCTTGACGCGTTGGCGGCCCGGCGGTCTCGATCTTGTCGATCTTCTCGATCTTCTCGATCTTCTCGACCGCCGCCGCCGCCGTTGGTGATGACTCCTCGTGGAACTTGAACAACGTGACGCTGCTGTGCGCGCTGGGCCTCATCTCGCGGATCTGGACGGATCTGCAGGCCCGGCGGCAGGCGGACGAAAGCCCTACAATCCTGACGCGGGTCACCCGTCGGCGAGATGCAGGCAACCGAGGCGACCTGCCCGCGGCCTCTGCCCGCGAGCCTGGTCCCTCAACGAGCCCTGCCCTGACAGGCACAAGCCCTGCCCTGACAGGCACAAGCCCTGCCATTTGCCCGGCGCGGACCACCCGCCGGCGTGATGCAGGCAGAGTCGAAGTGCCGCGTCTGGCCGATGCGCGGGCAAACCCGTCGGCCCGCGAGCACAGTCCTCTCGCAGCTGTGGAGGCGTTTGCGGAGCCCCCCCTCTCCGCCTGGTGCGCGGCCCAAAAGGTTTTGCGTATCCGTGGTGGGGGCGGGCTCGGTGACGCGGGTGTGCCCCCAGAGCACAAGAGCGATCGGAACCGGCAGCCCTTAGCGCTGTCGCCTGCGCCAGCCCTCAGTGCGGCGCGGGGCTCTTCGAGTGCGACGTCAACCTCTCTCCCTCATACTCTGGAGCGCCGTGGATACACGGGCACGGAAGAGGAGTGTAGTGAGACTGAAGCTCGGCCCTCTCTCGACACTGTGGTTTGCGCCCCCGATTGTGTGATGACTGATGACGAGCCCCTCGCGCCTCTCCCTGCGGCCGGCGCGGATGTTCTGCGCGACCTCGCCGCGGCGCAAGTGGTCACCCTCGCCGAGCTCTCGGCGGCCGGCGTGATCCTCCTCTTCGTCGCCAATTTCCTGCGGCCGCTGGTGTACGCGCACGTCAACGGCCTCCAGGTGCTGGGCGCCGAACTGCCCTTGCCCGCCGCGCGCGCAACGCCCATGCGCTTGCTCGAGCGATGGGCGGAGCTCGCCTTCTCCGCCAGCGCCCTCGCCACCACCTTCATGATCGGCCGCTACCGCGACAACGGGCCCCGAGTTGGAGTCTGCCTGCTGCCCTTCGCGCCGCCGCCGGACGCGACCGTGCTGACGGCGTTCCAGCGCCGCCGGAGTCTCAGTTTAGGCGCAACCTTTGCGTGGTGCACCCTCGCCAGCATGGCGGGCACCGCCCTCGCCGATCCCATCGCTCGCGCCCTGGTCGGCGTCGCCGCATTCTGCGGACCCGTCACCTACACGGCCGATGCGCTACATGAGAGTGAGCTGCTGCACCCAGTCTTCCGCGTCGGCGCCACCGTGGTGGCGAGTATGGTCGGCATGCGCCCGATCACCTACGACCTCGGCACGGTGGGCTATTGGCTGGCTCAGGATGCCAACCACCAGCTTCTGCTGCGGCACGCTCTCGAGGACCGAGTCGCGGCAGGGGAGGCTCTTTTGGAGGGGTGGGCCGAGCGCATCCGTCCGCCGCCCCAAGAGCTGTTAGACCTGGTGCGCGTCCAGCTGCCCGACATGCTCGCCGAGGACCTGCTCGGTCTCCCCTTCTCGCCCATCTATGTGCCGCCGGTCACCGCCTACCTGCCGCGCATGCCTGCCCAGCTCTCCGCGACCGCGCCGCACTGCGTGCGCTCGGCGATGGAGCTCCTCGAGGAGCCCGCACGGCGGCGTGCCCACGTCTGGCTCACCCGTGCACTAGACCAACTGGTTTGCATCGAAGAGCACCCGCCCGAGTACGAAGGCTGTGAGCTCCTGCGCCCGCCGCCCTTAGTGCTCGGCCAGGAGGCGCTCGCCCCTTGGGCGCGAGGGCGCCTTTGGGACCTCACCTTCGAAAGAGCGCCCTGCGCGGTGCTGCTCGACGTGACGCTGCCCATCGAGACGCACCTCAATCTGCCCTTCCTGCGCAAGCGGCTGGCGGGCTACCCCGACCAGAACCTCGTCTCGAACTTGCTGGAAGGGATCCGCTTCGAGGCCGACGTCGAGCTCCAGACGGTGCTCGTACCCCATCTCATCTCGCTGCCGAAGGGGTTCACCTCTGTTCGGAACGAACTCTATCGTTTGCAGACGCTGGGTTGGTATCGTTTCTTCGACCACTTGCCTTTCTGGCCCATCTACTTAAATGGGCAGGGCGCTACTGCGCGCAAGTTGGAGACACGCTACCGGCGTACAACGGAATGCGGAGGGCCGAGACGGCCCACGCTCGATGGCAGCGGCCTACGCGCGCTGTCGATCAACGAGGCCGCGAGCGTGCGCCACATGCCTGCGTGGTACAAGCACCGGCACGACCCGCCGTGGCTCAAGTACATGCAGGAGCGCGAGCTTGCCGACCCGCTCGAGTGGGGCATGCCCTCTCGTCGGCCGCCAGAGATCAAGCCCACGCTGTCAATGGTCATGCGCGACCTGTCGATCCTGCTCGCCGCCGCCCGCCGCCTCGAAGAGCCCCTCTACATCTTCGGTGACGACGCGAAGGACTACTTCAACCAGCTCGCGATCGCATCAGAGGACTGGTGGAAATTCGGGGTGGTGTTCATCCACGCCGACGAGATCACCGCGCCGCGCTCGGCGGGTGAGCGTCTCTTCTTCGTCTCCGAGCGGCGGCTCGGCTTTGGGGCGCGCCCCTCGTCCAACATTGCCCAACGTTTCAGCGAAGCGCTGCTGCACTTGTTGCGGGAGGACATGGACGCTGCCGAAGGCATGCTGCCTGTGGACGCGCGGCCGTCGGCCGAGCGCTGGCGCGCGGCGCGGTCGGCTATTCGACGGGCACGTACGGACGAACAGCGTGCCCAACTGCGCCTGTACGTCGTCCACATGTACACCGACGACCCCATCATGGCGGTTGTCGGGGTAGATCGGGCCCTTCGCCTGCTCCGCCTTTGGGCGCGCCTCACCGTCGAACTTGGTCTCATTATGGCGATCCCGGAGAAGCGCTCGCTTGGCACGTGGGCGCCGTGGCTGGGCGTGCTACTGCTCGCTGGCCTCGGCCTAGTGCTCGTGCCCAAGGCTAAGCTCTTGCGCACCGTCCATCGCATCGACGAGCTCCTGACCGACGGGCTGCCCTTCCAGGACTACCGATCCCTCATCGGCTTGCTTGAGCACCTGCGGTGCGTTTATGCCGCCGCGGCTTCGATCATGTACAGCCTCTACTTGCCCCACGGCTCCCTACGCGTCCGACAAGAGGGGCCGGCCGCGCTCATACGGCCCAACGGCTTCCAAGTGGAGCAGCTGAAACGACACCGCGCCGCGCTCATCAACACGGGCGGGGCGCCCGTCACGGTAGTGCTTCGCCGTGGTGACGGTGTCGCGCCGGAGCACCTCGCAGTCAAGTATGTGGTCTCGGCTGACGCCGCCACCGACAGTGAGCCGCCAGGCATCGGGGGGTTCTGCCACGGTCTGTACTGGTACGTCGCCCTCCCTCTCGAATGGCTCGTCTACCTGCACATCACCGTGCTGGAGCTGCTCGCCAGCGGCGTGGGCGCGATCACCCTCGCCCCGTACCTCCGCCACGCGCAGCGCATTCGCCTGCAGAGCGATGCGCTCGCAACGCCCTATGTGCTGTCCCGCCATCGTGCCCGCAGCCCGATGCTGCAGTTCGCTCACCACCAGCTGCTCCAGGACCCGCGCTACGAGGCGGTCGCAGACAACGCGGAGATCCAGCATTTGGATGGCGACGATAACCCCTTCAGCGACAGCGTCTCGCGCGCCTTATGGCCGCGGTTCCAGCTCCTCTGCCGCGCCGCCAACATCCAGCCGGTGCACGTGCCGGTGCCTGCGCACGCCCTAGCTCTGCTTCAACGAGTGGCTGACGCGGCCCGCCGCGCGGGCGTGCGCATCAACACGTCTCAGTACCGGAGACCTGACCCGGTCTTGCCCCCGGCCATGCTCATGCTGGGCAGACGCTCTTCCGCCTGCGAAGAGGCGGACGCAGTCGCCACCGTCAGCGCTCGCCTCGCCGCCGCGCTGCGGGCGACCGCCGCTGCGCCCGAGCAACGCCAACGGACCGCCGTAGCGGCCGTCTCCGGCCGTCTCCTCCACCGCCTGCGCGGAGAGGCATTGGACGCCAAACCACAGCCGACGCCGTCGCCGACGACGGCGCCGCCGCCGCTGCCGACAGCACACCGACCGGCGCCCCCGCACCAGCGTGGCCACTCGTCAGTCGTAGACGCTCGCCCTTTGGCCGCCCGCCAAGGCAAGCTCACGCTCACGACCATCGGCAAGCTGCGTCTGCTCGCTCTGCCTCAGCCCGCGCCGGCCAAACCATCAGCAAAGCACGACGCCCTGCGCGCGGCCGCAGCCGAACAATCCGCCCGTAGAGCCGCCAGCTTCGCAGCAGCGGGCTTCGGCTCCACGCACAACGTCAACCAGCTCGCCGCTCTTCTCCAACATGCCGGTGACCTCGCCGACTTTGGCGCTTCGCATGGAACGCGCAAGAAGAACGAGGCAGCCTGGGAGCACTGGGAACACTTCGCCGCCCTCGTGGGCTTCGATCCTCTGCTCTCCGCTGACCAAGTCCGAAACCACCCGAGCGAGATCAGCACGCTGATGGCGACCTTCCTGCTCTACGTGTACCCAAAGATGAAGGGCAAGCGGGGTCGCCAATGGGCCTCGCCCCGCAGCGCCTTCGCGTACGTACTCGCCATCATCAGGATCTTCCGCGAGTGGAAGGTCATTCTGCCCCCGGCGAAGGTGGTGCAGGGCGAGCTACACGGCCTGCTGCGAGCGTTCGTAGTCGTGTACGGCACGCACGCCCTCATGCCCCAGCGGCGCGAACCCTTCCGCTTTGCCATGGTCCAAGCGCTGCTCAGCTTAGGTGCCCAGCGCCTGGGTGCGCGAAGCTTCGACCCCAGCAGCCCCATTGGCTGGGCCTTCCGAGGCATGCTGGCTGTTGGATGGCGCACGGGACACCGCCTCGCCGAGTTCGTCGCACACCCCTCAGGCGAAGTCTGCTTCGTCACGCGGCTCGACGTCACCTACATCATCGCAGGCGTGCCGGTGTGCGACCCCACCCCAGCTCAGCTCGCTGCCCTGCAGCCGGGGGACACCATCCTCATCGCGCCGCCCCGATCGAAGACGGACCAGTTCGGAGAGATCCACTCCCCGTTCCCGTCTGCGGTCGCCTTCTCCACCGACCCGAACAGTGCCGGGTACATCATCCAACAGATCGAGCTCCGTCGCCCCGTGCACGGAGTCAGTCGTGGCGTGACGCCGCTCTTTGCCGACGAGCACGGACTCCCGTACACGCACGGCGTCATGGATACCTTGTTGCATGCTGCGCTCGTGCGCCTGTACGGCGAAAAGGTCGCCTCGTGCTACTCATGGCATTCGTTGCGCAGTGGACTCGCCACCGCCCTGAAAGCCGCCGGCTGCGCCGACGACATCATCCAGATGATCTGCCGATGGGCCAACCCCGAGTCGCTAAAGATCTACGCTCTTCACGGCACGTCGCTTCACATCAATTGGGTCGACAAGGCCGAGAAGGCCGTCGTCGACGCAGTGCGTGCTTCCACCGTGCCCAAGGTGTGCAACAGTGAAGGCAACATCGCCTTGCTTCATGCCTTCGGCGGAAACATCCCGGCGCGAGCGCGCCACGTGCTTGACAATGCCGACCGCGACGCGGGCGATGAGACGGCACCTCTGCCTACACCGCCGGACTCATCACCGCTCACAACCGCCAATGCAATCGGACGCCGCGTGCGCGTGCCCGCGGCGTGCTGGCCCACCTACCCATGCACGGAGCATGGGGGGCTGGGATGGACCGCACTCGTCACGACGCTCCAGCGTCCCAACGCCGCCATCGTACGCTTTGTCGATGCCGCAGACGACCGCGGCCTGCCTTTCGCAGATGTCAAACTGGACCTTACGGTCCTCGTTCCGTTCTAACCTCCACGAGTTACCACAGTCATCACCGACCGTCCTACCGAACAGGGCAGCCTTCATGAAGAGCTTACAAGCTTGGATACACCGGCTGCCAAAAACCAACCACCCTCCCACCCATGAGGGATTCAAACCAGTGACCGCACGACACCGCCCGACCGCCTTAACCTCCGTCCCGACCGCCGTCTCTCGGCGCCTCACACTCAGGGACTCAGAGCTCGGCCTCACAAGGCCAGCTCTCGGGGCTGATTATTACTTAACATCCCTAACAAGTGTGATGCACAGAGAAGACGGTGGGTTCTAGCGCTTGCGCTAGATTGGTTGTCTTCCAGAGCGAACAACGTTAAGGGCGGCAGGCGCAACACCTCGACCCGTACTGTCGAGCCCGGAGCGCCGGCGGGCGGGTGAAACTACAACATGCGTGCAACGTGCATGCATGCATGCATCCCATGAATATACAGAAGCATACTGTGCTTACCAAATCTGGCAAGCGAGATCCGTAATTGTGTGACGTGTCGCATATCTCCTGAGACGTCGCCCAAAGCGCGCATTCTGTTCCTGGTCAGCGGCTCCGCCGCGTTTGTCGTGCCCCACCCTCCTCAGACCCGTACTGTCTAGAATAGGGGACTCAGAGCTCGGCCTCACAAGGCCAGCTCTCGGGGCTGATTATTACTTAACATCCCTAACAAGTGTGATGCACAGAGAAGACCAGCCCGTTCACAGTCTATACCCTTTTCGTCGTTCTCACATGCGGCGAGGCTCGCTTGAGTCGCGCCTCGCCTCGCTCGACATCGGTCTGGAGCGCCTCGAGGCGCTGTCCGAACCGGCTCGAGCCGCCGCGGTGGCCATGGGCTTTCGGCCTGGGCTCTCGCCAGACGAAATCTCATCGCTGCCGCATCACACCGCACGGTCGTCGTCGACTGACAGCTGCGCAATCTGCCTGGATAGTTTTGAATCAGGCGCAATCATGACCTTACTCGCCTGCACCCACGCCTTCCATCGCGAGTGTATCCACAAATGGTTGTCTGCGTCCAAGCTCTGTCCGTTGTGCAAGACGCACGCTTTGGATGGGTGCGAGGACCGCACAAGCGAACGAGTTGCTGCTTCTACGTCAATTGGAGCAGATCCATTTCTGTCACCCGAATCATCCTCAGCGAACATCGAGCAGGAGCTGGAGGTGGCCCGGCACATTCTCAACCGCTGGTCGGCATGGCAGCCGATCAGCCGCACTAGCCACGATCATCAGCCCATTGGTCCAACCTCGGACGAGGCCGCAGTCGCATCGAGGCTCCGGCTGCTCAGTTCATTGGGACAGCCGGAGGCGCCGTCGTGCCGTCGGCACGAGCAGGCGGCTCGCACGCCTGCTCTTGAGCAGCGATTGCAGCGGCCGCTGAAGGTCGGACAGGCCAAGGGGGACACGAGCTCCGCGTGCGACGCCTTGGCGAGCGCGTGCCCAGCATTCAGGGGTTGACCGATGCCAAGGACTGTCGTGTGAAAGTTGATGATCGGCGTTACATGTGCGTGAATCACTTTGATTGCGTGATTGGATATACATGTATGTGTGTGTGTTTTCGACGCACTGGGCCGGTGTCGTTGTCAGGGTGTGCAGGATGTTAGTGAGCGCCTCCCGCGGCAAGCGCCTCTGCGCGGGCCCTGCCGGGGTGTGCGCATGTGCGTTCTTGCCGAGAGGGCCCTGAAACTCGAACGGACAGTTTTCAATGTTCTGCATGTGTACGGTACAGGTCCATTGGATTGTAACCACCCGTGTTGGAAGAGGAAGTCCTCCACAGAACACTCAAAATGGCTGTGGGTGCACTTCTTCTTCCGTCCGGGCTGTGGGAAGACGAGATGTTACCACGTTATGACGTTCCGCCCGCGCGCTGACCTTTCATTACATTCACACCGGTACCCTAGGAATCTCATTCCGATGCGTCTCGCCGCTGAGCCCACCCTCGCGCGCCGATTCGTGCTCGCCCTCGCCGTGCCCTGCATGCTCCACTGTCCACCCTTGCTGCGGCCAGCTTCAGCCAAGATCTTTGCTGACCCTCGATTCATTCTCGATCTTCCGGACGGCTTCGTTGTGAGCAAGCGCACGGCCACCACCGGCACGATCTTCGTCGCCGGGAATTTCCCACGCTTCACGGTCGTATCCGCTACGGCCTGGCCGCTCGCAACGCTACTTCAGGACGATGCCAAAGGCCGCGACTTACCTGGGTTGCCGTCCACTGCGGTGCGGCTGAACGCGGGCGCGACCTCGCTCTTGGAGCTGGGCTCCGCCAAAGAGGTTGCACAGCTGCTGATTCGCCAACGAGATCGAGAAGCGAGCAGCGGCGCCCTCCAAAGCGAGCTCGTGGACTGTGCCTTTGAGGGCAATCGGCTGGAATTCAGATACTCGACCGAGTCACCCGTCGCCGACCCAGACGCCCTAGAAAAGGAGCGCGGCGTGCGACGGCTCTTACGACAGACTGCATGCGCGTCCGTGATTGGGTCTGTACCCACGGCAGACGGAAAGCGGGAGACCGCCATCTTCTCCGTCTTTGGCTCAGCACTTGAGCAGGATTGGGACAAAGACTTGCAAGGGCCGTTGGAAAGGGCCGTGAAGTCTTTCAATCTGGTCACCGCTGATGCTGCGGGAGCCGTCAGCGATGGGGCTGGTCGCAGCGCGGCCGCCTCGAGCGCCGCGCGCATCGCCGTGCCCGCCGCGTAGGCGGGCGGGAGGGCAAAGAGGTGCCGGTAAGTAGTAGCCGAGCCGCTGCGCTGCTGACTATCCCCATGCTCGGCGTCAATGTCGAATGTGGCCGTCTGTGGTAGGTGTCAGTAGACTATGTTTGGCGTTCCGCCCCTGCCCGATCTTCCCTCCGCGGCGAGGCCCCTGCGCACGCCCCTGGACTGGCGCGTGGTGTGAGAGGGATGTGGGGAGTACTCAGAGGGAACCGCGCGACCCCCGACGCCGAGCCGGCGGCGCGCGCGGCGACAACACAATCTCCGCTAAAATGAAAAATCTGCGCATGTGAAAATCTGACTCCGACACTCTCACATCCGGCCCGGATCGTCGGCGGCGCGTCCGCTCAGATCGCCTCAACCGCGCCGCGAACCGGCAAGCCCTCAACCCGCTCATCCGCCATCATCCGCCACCGATCGCTGCGAGCGACTCGTCGCACATCATGTGCCACATCGGATCATGTGCGCTGCGTAAGATATCTTCGGCACCCCGGGAGACGCGAGAGGCGTGTGCCGCATCGGTAGTGGACCAAAAAATACTTTGCGTACTTGATTCGCAAAACGCGTCAGGAAAATCGCAAAAGCCGCGTCTGGACCAGAGCGCTCACCAGGGTCCGGCCGACGACCGGCCCGCGACCGACGACCGTCGGAATAGAGCCGCAATCTGCAAGTGACTCTGGTAGGTTTGCATGCTAGCCTAGTTGTTCTTCTTGAGCTGGCCCTTCCCTGCTGCATCGCCATCGTCTCCTTCCCTTTTCTTGCCTTTAAGCTCACCTCCCCTGGGCTCATTGTGCCGCAGCAGCATGAGGCAGCCCTTCGCAATCCCTTTGAGGGCAAGAGCGACGCCGATGGCCCATGTGAGCGACGTGCGAATGGGCGGCCACATTGCTTCCAGCAACATCCACCACTCGGAGACGTCTGGCAGCAGCTCTCTCGGAGCCACGGTACCCGCCGAGCCGTAACGATGGTCTCCTCGTGCAAAGGCGATGAGCTGATCGGGCGTGCGCTGACGTGCCACATACTCGTAGACGACACCCTGAGCGTCGAAGCGGACTATCGAAGGGAACTTTTGCAGCCCGAAGGTGCGCGCCACACCGTTATGCGCGGTCGCGTCCACCCGGCCGACACGAAGGTCAGGCGCGGTGTCGGCGACATACTGCATCATCGGCGTGAGCTTCTCGCAGTGCTTGCAGCCCTGCACGGTAAAATACACGAGGTAGTCGCGGTCGACGACACTTGAGCCCCAGCTCTCGGGTCTCAGGTCGACGATGCGCGCGGCAGCGGCAGCGTGAGCGAGCAGAACGCACAGCGGCATGCGCGCCGGCCGCTGGGACATCTCTTCATTCTCAATTCCTTATGAATTCATACGGCACCGGTCGACTGCACCGGAATCGTTTTGCGTCGTGTGCGCCTCTCGATGCGTCTCAGAAGAAGACGGGTTTCCCCAACTTTGAGTGCACATGGGCGCCCGAGACGACGGGATATTGAGGACTTATTCATACACGCATTTCTTTTTTCTTCTAGGGTCCGCTAGATAGAATATGCCGGGGATGAACGCCCATGACGCCGGGTCAGCAGGCGAGAGCTCGGGCGACACGAGAACAGCACAGCAAATCATTGATGCAACGCGCGCGCAGCTGTCATGGATGGAGGCAGCAGAGTCGGAGGTGCGCAGCAGCTTCTGAATGCCATTGCCAGCAGTCGCTGCTGTCGGCTGCGAAGATGCAGAGGCTGAGGTGGCCTGTGCCACGTGTGCCTGTGTGCAGGTCGCACAGGATGATCTGCAGGCGCTGCTCATGGAAACGCGTGGCGTGCTCGAAAAGCTCGCGGTGCGTGCCCCCTCGCTGCGCATGAGTACCTAAGCCATGCAACCTTTGAGCGCGGTCACTTCGCGGTGAATGATGCGTGCAGGAGGGCAACCTCAAGCTCGGCTCGTGGCAGATGGTGCTATGGCAGCCGCGATGGGTCTTCGCGACGACCGATGCGGTGTGCTATCAGAAAATCACTTCAGACGAGCGACCTATTGGCAAGGAGAAGAAGATAAAATTCACCGACATTTTGAAGATCGACGAGCTCGATTACGGGGAGTTCCAGCTGGAGGTAGCCAAACGGTTCTACACCTTCAAAGCACCCACCAGCCAAAAGTGCACGGTGCGCTTGCGCGAGACGGCCGTCTGCAGCGGCCTGTCTCGCTCGTGCTTCTCATCGTCGCGCGCTCGTCCGCTCGCCTCCTGCTAGTGCGCCCTGGCCGCCGAATAACCTCGCGTGTGCTACGGCGCAGGTCTATGTGAACAATCTGCGTACGTTGCAGGAACGAAATCGACTGGAGTTGGAACGACGGGCGCCAGGCAGATGAGCAGCTCGAGTGCGAGCTCTCTCGGCCCTCTGTTTTACGGATCGATATCTCTGCGATGTTAATGTGTTAAAACTTTGACGAGTGGTCACATTAAAGAGGATGTTTACCCGGCCGGGATGTCGCTCCACGCATCCCGGCCTTCGCGTCCCGGCAACGGCGTGCCGTCAGAACGCAACACACGCGCCGCGCAATTGGCGCCGCGGTGAACCGAAGGCGCGGGGCACATATCACTCAGTACATGGTCGCAATAAGCTTCTCCCCATCGCCTGTCTTTAAATGCTGCAGATTGCTGAGGATCGTGCTCGCCATGTTGAGCAGGTCGCCATGCACCTGCATCGCCGTCTTCGTGAGGTCAAAGAGCATGTTGCTCTCGAGCACGGACTTGTACCGTTGCCACGTCACCTCGTCGGTGACCTTGGTGCGCTGCACGCAATACTCTTTCTCGAATGCGAGCATGCGATGCAATGCGTCGGCCGTTCCCGCGGATAGCGCGTGCACATGCTGGTAGATGCCGTCCTGCACCTCGGCGGAGATGCCCGTGTTGCCGCCGCTGGCAAGCGGCGGCACGTACGTGTTCAGCCATGTCTCTAGTTGGTTGCCCAACTTGAAGTTCTTGCGGAGTTCAGTTCGCAGCTCGCTAACGATGCCGCTCCCTAGCGCCTCCTCGTACGTCTCGATGGGCTCGAGCCGCGCCTCGAGGGCGGCCATTGCCTCGGTCTGCGTGATGAGCTGGCTGTTGAGTAACGCCTTTGCCTTTGCACGAATCTGCTCGTCCTCTTTGTCGACATAAGTCCTCAGAGCTGTCACGTCGGGTAGCTCAGCGGACGAACCAGCGGCATCGTAATCGCGGCCACGCTTGCCACGCGGTTTCGGCGACGACATGATAGAGTACGTACAAGTAGAGTACCATGGAATCCGGATACGTCGTGTCTGCAAAGTCATTCACACTAACGAGGTACCAGAGTGTTGATTCTTATTTCAAAACACGAACCGAAGTTTCAAAACCCGTAATCAGAGGTCTCGTCATGGAAATAGAGTTGTTCAGTGAAGATTCTCAGATGCAGATGAGGGCCGCTTCCGGGGCGGGCCTCAGCGCCGCATCGCTCAGCGCCGCATCGCTCCAGCGCGCGACGCTGCACGCCGTCCTTAGCAGCTCTCCTTGCTGGCTGGAGGCGCTTGCAGCCGACGTCCAGGCGCCACTGCCTGAGTCCCCCGAGGATTTGCTCTCTGTGATACAAACAGCGCTCGAGCGCAAGGTGATCAACCCCGTGCCATTACGCCGCGCGCCACATATCGATGAGAACCTCGACCAGGCGCTGCGCAGGGTCTTCTGGGAAGAGCATAAATCAGCAAACGATGTTCCCGCAGCCAACCACGTAGGGCGCACCGCAGTGGATGCGTGCGCGGCAGACGTTCGCGACATGATGGCTTACCTTGGCGGCTGCAGCGATGCAACAGCACGCGGCAGCAGCGGCAGCAGCAGCGGCGGCAGCCGTAGCAGAGGAACCCCCTTCGAAGGCAGACCCACGGGGGGACTGTCCCCCGCTTTCCACGGGCACGGGGGCATATGTTGACGGGACAGTGTCAACAGACCAGAGCCGGCGTACACACGTGCTGCCGCCAACCCCCGGCCCGAGAGACGACGCGGCGGACTACAATAGAGATGAGGACTGAGCTGCACTCTCCATCGCCAGACGGAGCCAACCTCTGCGCACAGCGCTCAGGCGCACAGGTTCGTCGTTAGGGTCTAGAGGTGAAGAGTGGTACAGAACAAGAGCTCGGGACTTGGCCATGGTCACTCGAACTTGGCGGACAGCGCATACCTTTCAAAACACTCCGGTACCACCTGGAACGGCCTCCGTTTTCCTATTTCCCCTCGGACGACATACCGGGCGGGTGGTACCGCCGCCCGGCGGAGCGGGACCGCCCTTAGGACTCCCCGGCCATGTCCCCCGGCACGGCCGGGCCTCGCGCCACCCCTGTCCTGCGCTACGGCGCGGCGAGGGCGGCCGGAGGCCTACCCTAAAGTCCGCCCCCACCCCAAGAAAGTGACCCCGCACCCCCTGAGATAGGCAGGGGTTCGAAGCGGGACCCAATTGACGGGACCTCACCCACCCGCCGGAAAGGGCGGAAAGTCTAACCTTGTCTAACCGCCTCCCACACACAGACCCATTTAGGGACCGCCTCATGTGAGGCAGGGGCGAAGCCCCCGGCTATCGGGGAACCACCCGTCCTGAAAGACTGGAGCACGGGCCCTAGATTTACGCGGGTAGGTCAATCCCGTGTGGACCCGAGTAGACCCGAGGCGTTACAACATGTTACAACACCACGAGCGCGCCGACACGTGTGACGAAGCCGATGCCGACGGCTATCGTATTGTCGTGCGTGTACAGTACCGCTGTACGCATAGTCGGTGTCTGCTTGCCAGTTCCCAGACTCGACTAGACTTAAAAACTTGACGTCTTGGTCAAGTCAAGTCAACTCGACTTGACTTGTTTCATGTGTTCACAGCCAATGTTTATAACTCGACACCCAAGTAACCGGACCGGCGTACAGACGTGTTCACACAACACTTCGTAACGATGCGTCGGCCCCTCGAACTCCTCGTCCGCTGCGTGCCGGGTTTGGAGCGTTGTGTTCTCGACGAGCTTCGAGGTTTACGCATCACCAAGGCCTCACCAGTGGCTTCTGGCGCCATCCGCGCGCGTGCCTCATTGCGTCAGCTCTATGCAGCCAACGCCTACCTCCGTTGTGCCTCCCGAGTTCTGGTGCCCGTCGCATCCTTTTCAGCGCGTACGCACATGGAACTCGAGCGACAGATGAACGACTGCCTTCCAGATCTTGATAAGTACCTGCCCACTGGCGTGCCCTTGGCTATTCGCGTCCACACAGCTCGCAATCGCGACGGCCTCAGCCACGAAGCCAACATCCGCTCTCACGTGCAAGAGCTCGTGCAGCGGCCTGCGCCAACAAGCAGTCCTATAAACGGCAGCGGCGGCGGCGATAGCGGCGGCGGCGGCTGCAGTGGCGGTGAGAGCAGTCGCGGCGAGAGCGGGCCTCGACTCGATATTACCGTCATCGGCCAGCGCGTCTCGCTATTTGTCGACTCATCGGGCCGACCACTGCATGAGCGCACTTGGCGCTCAGGCCATCCGGCGGCTGCGGGCAAGTCTCCTCTCAAGCACTCGGTGGCGGCAGGCATGCTCATGGCCGCCGGTTGGAACGACACATCCTCATCGGGGTCGGCGCCGCGCATGCTCATCGACCCGTTCTGCGGCAGTGGCACCATCCCGATTGAGGCCGCGCAGATGATGCTCGGGCTGCCTCCGCATGCGGCACGCTCGTTTGCGCTGCATCACTGGCCCTCGTTTGAGCCCAGCATATGGGCCAGCATAGCAGGCGAGACCGCCGAGCGAACGGCCACGGCACTGCGCCGCCTCACATCGATGCCTCCGCTTGTCATCGTTGGCACCGACCGCGACGCAGGCGTCATCAAGGCGGCCAAGGAGAATGCGCACAGGGCGATGGTGGGCAACGCTATCAGCTTCAGCCAAGCGGTCGTGAGCGACCTTCAGCCTCCGGGCCAGCTTGAGTCGCGCGGCTCTGCCAACAAGCGCGGGTTGTGCCTCACAAACCCTCCGTGGGGTCGACGCTTGACGCAGTCGGGCGGCGATGCTCGCAACCTCTATGCCCGACTCGGCACCGTGCTCGCCGAGCGCTGCCCAAACTATGCGCTGGGCGTCCTTGTCAACGACCCGAAGCTCGCACGCCAAGCAGGCATCAAGGCGGGCCAGCTTCTGAAGCCTCGGCTGCGCATGCTGGTTGGGGGGCAGAGCACCTACTTCATGATGGCAGATGATCCTGCAGTCGCCGTGGCACATCAGGACAACCCACACGTCCCGGTTCACGCCGGTTCTGGAGAGGGAAGTGTGTCGCAGGGCACCGTTCAGCCCCTACAGTCGAACACTTGAAGCCACAGTCGAAAGTCATACCCGTGATGCGTGAACAGAAGGCGCCACCGCAGTGGTCTGCGAGATGCGTGCATAGAATTAAACGCATTGTATTCGCCCGAATTTTTTTAGAATCAAGTATATAAATTCTTCGTCAAAGAGAAAGACAATCCTCGTGTGTCGGGAGGCTCGTCCGGTATACTACGGTATACCTCAGATTTGTGATTCGTCAACCTTAGAAGTCAGTCAGGCTGAGGGCTACTAACCTTGCTAGATTTCGTATTTGCCGAGTGTGTGTCAGCTGTCACTGTCACGTGTCCGCTGCTGTCGCCTGCGATCGAGTCTTCTTGTAGCCACGCCAACAGAGAGATGCTCCGCAGCGTGGCAAATCCGCCTGTGGATTCACAAAATCGCTTCCACAAAAGGCTCAACACCCTTGACCATTGGCCGTCGCCGGATCGTCGTCGAAAATCCTGTACGGATCACACGCGCTGCATCGAGCAGTGCCTGCAGCGAGCAGTAAGCTTGCCGCGTGACCAAAAGGCCATTTAGCACCCGAGCAACTCCCGAATCGCCGCCGGTCTCTAAACCTCCAGGCAGCTTCACCAAAACGGAACTGGCCAGAACTGCTGCACAGACATCGCAATCGGTGCAAAGCCGGCAATCTCGCCGTCGCGTTCTCGCTCACTCTCGTCCTTAGGATTGCTTCGAGTGCTGGGCCGCTTGCGTCCCGCCCATCGGTCCACAATCTTGCCAAAGTCACGCCCTGCCATGAGGATGGGCAGCGCCTTGCCGCGGCTCCCACCCAGCTGCGAGGCAACCTCCGAGTAAGACGAGTAGCCCGATCCGAGGATGAGGCGCGTGCGCGCAAGGTTCATCAAGTCCACCAGGCTGTAAACCAGACTTTCACAGTCGCGAAAGTCGCAGCGCTTTATTTCGCACGGGCGGCGCGTGGAAATCAAGTGGTCTGGGAAGAGCTGAGCCAGCTGAAGGTACGCCTCGTCTGAATCAGCGGCCAGGTAGAAACGCAACGGCTGCTCCGAAGCGTTTGAGTGATGATGCTCCTGGAGCATTGCCGTGATTCGCGGCACAAAATTACTCCAGTGAGAAGCGCGCCGCCATTCCAGTAGCGTGTCGGCGATTGCCTTGCCGTACTCTTTCTCCGCACCTTGCAACGCGGCACCGCCCTCGACGCTTTCATTCGTCTGCTGGTCGCGTGGCGCGTCGAAGACGTTCCGCACGTGCAATCCAATCATGGTGCGGTCTGCTACCAGCAAACGCTGTACTTTGGGCACGGGTTGCAGGCGCTGTATTTGCCGACGTGGACCGCCGCTCGACCACTGGCCAAGCTGGTGGTTCATCACATACGCTGAGCGGAAGTAGAGGTGCCGGTCCGGGTCGACCTCGACAGGCTCGTCCTTGAAGGCGCCGGGCTCGCCACGCATATAGTTATACACCTGGAAATCGCGTGCACTCAGTCTTGCAAGGTTGAGCGCAATCTCGACAACTGGGAACGGTATATTTTGGTAGAGTGCCGTGAAGCTGCAATTCGCATGCAGGTCGGGGACCCACACCAACATCACTGGCCTGTTGAGTGACGACGCAAGTGACATCGCTGAGGCAAGAGCACGCAGCCGATTACCTAGACCATTCTTGACATCTGCAATCACATATTTCTTCTTGCTGTGGCGAAGCAGTGCCAGCGCAGCATCTACATCAAGAGTTGTATTGGTCGGTGAGGGGCCTGCTGCCATGAATGTGGCAGAGCTTGCTCGAGCGGCTGGGCTGGATGGCCACGCCATTAGCGCTGCATTCATTCTGACGAAAGCGACAACCGTGATCAGGAGCAGCAGCGTCCAAACGAGCCCTTTGCTTCCCATGGATGGAGGGATAGTGCTCTATGAACTTCATTCACAACACACCAACACGCACAGACCAAACTCAAACCAAGCGTGAAGGTCGAACACCTCGCACACGTCACAGTCGCTTCATTCTCATGCTCGCGACATGCAACGTGTACCGCGCTCACAGACACGGTTCAGAGTCGCCATACCCCGGGTCAACCCCGGGTCTGAACCCGTGCAACCACCTCGCCTGGCGGGCGTGTGGACCGTGGCGGACACACAGACACTTCACAGTTACGGTAGGTATGAAAGGCTGTGCTCATATTCATAGGGCTCAAACATAAAAGTGAGTTGGCTGTTAATACTCGCCCCCCTTCAATGAAATGGGATATGGCGGGGCACGCAGAATAGGATCGTTCTGACACTATTGTATTCCGCGGTGTTTCCGGTTGTACCTTACCGGTAGTTACCGTACGGAACTTTGCGGTAGAACGCAATTGGGTCGGAAGACACCGGTCGGTCAGGATCCCCCCGCGCTCACCATTCGACCGTCTCAGAGTAGAACGGCTCCGGGGGGAGCCGGGTATCCGGTAACAGTACTATGGGGTGCGGTGGGAATAAAGTTAACTGTTAACGTTAAAGTTACCTAACACACGACAAAGTTACCTAACATTAACAAAAGCTGATCTTGCTTCCCGCTGGATGGCGTGTTCATAGTTAATGTTAATATTCATGGTTAATGTTCATGGTTAATGTTAATGTTCAATTGTTCATGGTTATTTGTTCGTGTTCACGTTCCACGTACGTCCAGCTGTCCACGTCACGAAGCTCGCGTTTTCAATCGAACACGTACCTTCATATTAACATGTCATGTTCATGTTCAGCTAGAGAGGTCGACTTTGTAGAGGTAAACTACCAGGGAAGTGTGAACTCGCGTCGTGACGGTTAAAAATGTGAGCATCGGCTTCTCGTTCGCGGATGCGCATGCCGCTCCTCCTCTTTCACCTCCTCACCGCCGTCAACGCGGTCAAGTATGATGACCTGCGGCCCCTCATAGCGGTCGGCATCACGAGCAGCGTGCTGCTGGCGCAGCACTTTGGATGCTCGAAGCGCTGGATCAACCAGCTCAAGCGCGAGGCATCTCCGGTTGCCCTTTGCGTAATTGTCGCGACAATTTTTGCAACATTTGCCAGAAATGAAGACTGAAAATTGTCGTGTCGTGTCGCGACATTTGCCTCCAGTCAGTGTGTCCCGTGCGAAAATGTCGTGTCGTGTCGCGATATTTGCCTACATTCAGTGTGTCCCGTGAAGATATCTCAGGTAACGACACCGACCGTAACGGCCATGGACCGCTTCACCCCCAACACAAAGAGTGGATATCGAGCCTCCTGATTGCGGCATCGACGGAGGCGGCGGTGGACTCTCCGAAACTTTATGAGCCGGTTATGAGCCGGTGCCTCGTATGTCCCCCGCGCGCGAATCAGTGCGCTGATTCTATTTTTGATTCATGGAGAACACAAATGTCATGTCGTGTCGAGACACTTTGCTATGAATGTGTGTGTAAATGTCTATGTTGTGTCGCGACATATGCCTAAGATATTATGATTTAAGACATAGACATTTGCCTAAAAAATTTTGACATCTACGCAAAGGGCAAATCTCCGGCCGGCGCACCTGCTCTTGCCCACCTGCTCTTGCCGCTTGTTCGTAGAAAAATAGGTAACGCGAAACGCCAAACGCGCTTCGACGAATTCGCGAAGGCAAACTTACTTATGTCGGCACAGATAATAAAGTTTCTTCAGGTGTTCGTCTCCTACTGGACGAGGCACACGGTGCTCGGCTCTCCCGGGGTCGGCCGCTTCCTGCTGCGCCCGACCGAGGCGGGCAGAGAGAAGCTGGAGGGACTGCCGGTGCTGCCCGACTGTCGGGATGCCCGACTTGCCTCCTCGTCGTAGTTGAGGTCGTACATGGGGGTGTAGGGCCTTTTCTCTTCGCAGCACTGGCACGTGACGATGCCCACCACCGCGCGAGTGGCGCGTGGTGCGTCGAGGAAGAAGAAAAAGGAGATGAGGGTGGCGAAGAGCAACGGGGCCAGGAGCAGCACGCGCTGAAATAATTCGTCCTGTAGGTAGGATTCGATCTGCGACAGAATCGACGGCGGCGCGGGAGGAGGAGGCGCCGAGGGCGGCGGCAAGAGCGGGGGTATTGTGGGTGGCTGCATGGGCGGCGGGGGCGGCGGCATGGGCGGGGGCAGTGGGGGAGGCTCGCTAGGCTTCGGTGAGGGTGGCGGATGAGAGGGCGGTGGCGGAGGCGGCGGTGAGGGCGGTGGTCGAGAGGGTGGCGGCGGACTGGGCGGCAAAGGCGGCGACGGCACCGGTGGCGGTGGCGACGGTGCAGAGAAGGCCATCTTCTCGGCGGACGCTTCGACGGACACAACTGCCACTCTAAGTGTCTGCGAGAGAGTACTGGTGCTGATGCTCAGAGAGTGGCTCGCCGCGTCTGCCGCAGCGATCGTAGGCATGATCACCCGCGCCGAGACCACGATGACTGCGGTATCCAGCTCGCGACGTGAGTGGTCGAGCTCGCGACGTACCGCAGGTCGATCCTGATCCCGATCCAGATCGAGCTCGCGACGGACCGCAGGCACACTGGTCGAGTGGCTCTGGATCGCGAGGTCCCGATACGCCTGCGAGGCGTCGTATTCTCGTTCTCGAGCTGCGAGATCATCAAAGAGCGAAGTGCGCTCGCGCGCGAGCGCATCTCGCCTGAGCTGCGCGAGCTCGCCTTCTGAGATGCGCGAGCTGGAGATCTCGAGCCGAGATACGTCGGCTGGCACGGCGCCGAGCTGCTTGGCGAGGGCTTTTCGGAAGGCGAGCTCGTCAAAGGAATCCCCGGCACCCTCGATGACGAATTTGGTAACCACCACGGGCCGGTACTCGCCACCCGGCTGCAGCGGCGCAGGTGGCACCGCCGGATGTGGTGGCGAGGGAGGGGGCGACGGCGGCGAAGAGGGCGGTGGCGAGGGCGGCACTGTCGGCGAAGGGGAGGGTGGCGGCAGCGAGGGCGTCGGCGAGGGCGGAGGGGCGGGTGGCGGC
>Ga0210248_101198_pt1 | contig 20595 bp, 21 predicted proteins | sample ChrtobMetP3_32mM_FD_155493 | JGI IMG/M metagenome (GOLD analysis project Ga0210248, IMG submission 155493) | Chrysochromulina tobin associated microbial communities from unialgal haptophyte culture, Seattle, Washington, United States - P3_32mM | ecosystem: Host-associated > Algae > Haptophytes >...
GGAGGAGAGCCCAATTGTCGTGGGCGCGCTGATCGCGCGACATCCAATAAACCACGCCACCTGCTGTTGGCGTCGTCACGGCCTTCGGACCCGAAAGCACGCGCACACGCGCCGCAGACACGACCATTGCCCGGGAGGACGAGAATGGGACGAGAAGTGTCCTCGAAATTTCTGGCTCCGGCTTATGAACGTTAGGTGTGAATTCTTACTCTCTCACGTCTCCGGTATCTTGGCGCATGGTCTGCGGCGGCTGTGCGCGCGCGCACTGAGCGCGCAGAGCCACAGCAGCAGACTGGCGGTCTCCGTTTCAAAAGGCTTACAAAAGGCACGCGAGGTCCGAGGTTCATATTGCGATAGGTCAAGCGAGAGGGACGTTGGTATCACGTTGGTATTTCCGTGCTGTGGACTGATACATCTGACTCGGCGCACTTCCGTAGTCACTTCCCCCAGCGCCTGCTAACAAAATAATATGTGTCTCGGCCACCGCCTCATCTCGCCTCGCCCCGAGAGCCTCCGTGTGACCGCGCCCAACACGGCGCTCATTCGCCTCCAACCGCCCGCCTCTCGCCCTCTCAGTCCCAGGGCGCCCGGGACAGCGCCCGCTGGGCGCCTCGGGTGGTCGGCCTCATTGGACTGCCGCGTGTCGTGGGTCGTGTTGGACTCGGCGGCGGCGACGAGGAGCGCTGGCCAGGGATGTTCTCGAAGCATCGCTTGGGCCTCGGGAACTCTGCATCGACGAGGTGCTTCCCGCGCTCGATGTGGTACCCGTTCTGTAGCATGCGAGCGCTCGAGTACTTATACGGCGGCGCAAGCGGGTTGTTGATGATCTTCGCCATCCGTCCATGCGGCGTCACCTCGAGCTTATCCCACAGGTCGACGTCGAGACGAGGCACGACCCCACCCAGTGCGGCCAGCTTGCTGCCCTCATTCCAAGGAAGCTTCTGATGAGGGAGGCAATCAGGGACGCACTCAGGAACGCACTCAGGCATTCCATGGAAGCTTCTGAGAGGAGGGAGGCGATCGGGGACGCACTCAGGGACACACTCCGTGACACTCGGAGGCAATCAAAGATGTGGTCCACCTGATGAGGGAGGCAATCAAGGATGTGGTCCACCTGATGAGGGAGGTCATCAAGGACGTGGTCCACCTGATGAGGGAGGCAATCAAGGGTGTGGTCCACCTGATGAGGGAGGCAATCAAGGGTGTGGTCCACCTGATGAGGGAGGCAATCAAGGACGTGGTCCACCTGATGAGGGAGGCAATCAGGATGTGGTCCACCTGATGAGGGAGGTCATCAGAGACGCACTCAGGGGCGCACTCGAAAGCAATGTATGACCATCCACGGCCACAAATCAGATGCTAATCAGATGCTCAGCGACACGGAGGGTGGGCACCGTTGTCTGTTTGGCCTCGGGCGGTTGGTCCACAAGCTTGCGAAGGTCAAGCTTGCATGGATCGCGCGCGAGATGCGTCTGGAAGGTCATCTTCTTCATCTCGGCCCCATGCAACGGATCGTACTCGGCGGGGATGATGATGTCGCGGAAGACGCCGTACGGGTACTTTGAGTTCGAGGTGTCAAGGAAATCCTGCATCAACCCCTTGTTGCGCTTTCGCACGTCGCTCATCGAGCGCGCGTTGACTTTCTTGGACACCTCGTCCTGCACACGCTCAAACACCTCCGCCTCCCACTCATTGTGAATCAGGCGCACCTTGCGCGCCTGATCACGCTCGCGTTGAAGGAGCATCTTGTTCACGTCGCCGATGAAGCTCGCCTCTTCGGACATCATCTGATCATAGATGCGATCGACCGATTGCTCGTCCAGCGATCTTGTGGCGCCGCTAGGCCCAGGCGGCGGCCGTGACGGCGTGGCGGCCTTGACTGCGAGCGCTTGCTGCGCCTGCAGCGTTGGCACCTGCAACAGTGGCTGAGTACTCGGTCGCCTTAGGCCGATCGATGAGGAAGCGAACGAGGAATCGCCTGCCAATGGAGGCCGCGATACAACGCCCGTCGTGTACGGCCGCGCGCCCGAAATGCTCGAGCTGACCGATACGCTGCTCAGCTGCGCTGCGGAAGTGGCGTGCATCTCCACAAAGTTGAGAAAAACAGTCGCTCATTCTGAAACTGTGAACGTTAACACGAATGTCGAGCCTGTGACCCCATATGAGACTGGTGTTTGCTCACTGACGTGTGTTGGTGTCTTTGCCGCATTTGGGCGTGTTTCGGGCGCGCGGTTACTTTCCGAAACTTTTTTTTTCTCCATACGGTTCTTCGGTTCCATACCGACGTAGCCGCAGCTTGAAGCTCTGAGCTTGTGTAGGGTCAGGCGTCCCTTGCCCCGGACCTCACACGCTCGCTCGCAGCAAGAGTGGAACTCAACGGACATCAACACTGACAAAATCCACTCCCGAACATGGGTCCCATCTCAGCCCTCTCCCAAAGAATGAGAGTGACCCGCGTCTCATTCTGCACTTTGGTCGGCTCCATGTCATTGGTTGGCGCTCCCGAGGCATCGCGCCACGCTCCAGGGCGCGGTCGGATGAGCGCTGCCGCGCATCGACTGATGTCCTAACGGGTACGCCGTTCCGTGTAGGGTGGGTACATCTCCGTGTAGGCCACTGGCGTCGCGGGAATGGGCGCCACGCGCGCAGAGTGAGATCGGGGCACCAGGGACCCTGGCCACACGGGCAGCGAAACCTGCGGCGCGTACTGCGGCGCGTACTGCGGCGCGTACTGCGGCGCGTACTGCGGCGCGTACTGCGGCGCGTACTGCGGCGCGTACTGTGGCGGCATGGTTGAGCCTTGCAGCTGAGCGATCTGGTGCTGCAGACTTTCGATCATCCGGCCCTGGTCATGCAGCACGTCCTTTAGATAGGTCATTCCCGGGCCGTTTTCGGCTGTGACGGTCGGCATGGATCCAATGGCGGGAAGGGCGGGGAGGGCGCGCTTGTACACCTCCTCAGGTAGCGGAGCCAAACGCTGTTGGTAGTACATATCATCAGCCCCTTTGGAGGGCGAGTCCTGAGGCAGCTTCAGCTGTGGCATGCCAGGGGCGGTCGCACTTGCCTTCGTGCCCTCGTTCGCGCCCTCGTCGGAGGTGGAAGTGCGAACGCCTGAGGCGGGTGTGAAGCCTGCGGCGACCAAGAGGTTTCTGCTGGATTTGAGGGGCATGCCCGTCATCCCCATGGCGGCTCGGCGTTTCGCGGCTTCAATTTGGATGTCTACGAGGCTCTTGCCTTCCGTTTGCTCGAGGTCCTTGTAGTTGAGGCGCCCGCTGCCATCGGCATCGAGCATCCGGAATTGCTTGATGAAAGGCGTCGCGTGCTCGAGTTTGATGACGTCCATCTCAATCATCATCGCGAGAGCGAACTCGGACTCGTTCAGGCCGTACGCCTTGTGCGCGTTGATCTCCTCCTCAGTGTCCACATCTTTGTAGACGTTGCGGAGAGCGATCCCATTCTCGAAGAGCTCCTCGAGCATCGTGCGGGTCAAAACCGTCGTGAACATGTTGTTGCGTTCGACTATCTCCTCGCGCTCAGTCCGCAGCGTATCGATCGAGGCAACGAGTTCGCCGACCATCGCCACACTCAAGATGATGTGGAAGCAAGCCCACATCCGACCCGCGTCGGTATTAATTGGGGTGTCGCCGTATCCGATGGTCGTTGCAGTGATGAAGCAGTGGTACAGCCACCTCGCCCACGAAAGTGTTGGGTCAATCGCATGGAAGACGGCGGCGCAGCTGCATTGGATGATAAGGTTCAGCGCGAAGGACGGTAGCAGATTCTTAAAGTAGTAAATGATCCAATGGCGTGGTTTATGGAAGTCGATATCGCCGGTCGCATCAAGGTCGACGCCTGTCGGCGGAAAAGCCCAATGCAGTATCCGGCGAAAAAAATTGGTGAGTGGAGCAGTCAACTGAGAGATGACATGAACGACTGGAGCGAAGACGCAGGTCATTCCAAGAGTGATCATAAAGAAGCACACCCACAACCTCGTGAAGTCATTCGTCGGGTAGATGTCTCCGTAGCCCACCGTTGCGACAGTCACGAATGTGAAGTAGGTTGCGGCGATACGGTTCGCCCCGATGGGCTCATCGCGTTCGAGCTCCATCAAGACCGCGACGGAGATCACGACGTACGATGTGAAAAGAACAATCGTCGAGAAGACTTGTTTGAGCAGGCTCAGGCGACTCGCCCTCAACGATGCCGCCGCCTCCGCTGCCTGCTTCGCGGCCACCTTTTCCATGGAGCCTTGCGAGCCTGGAGGCTGAAAATGCGAGCCTGTGACGAGTGAAGCAAGCCGTCCGTCCTATGCGCGCGGGGTTGTTGGGAGAGAAAAACGATGCGCTGCGTTACTGTACCGGTAAAAAGCGTTTCTGAGTTGACTTATTGAAACCGTTGTTTGGCACCGTGATATTTGTGACGGTTTTCGTAACGATTTGTTGGCGCCCGGCTCAGGCAGTCAGTCAGTCGCCACCCGCGCACCGGGGTTGGCTTGGTCGTGCGCGTGCGTTTCGGTGCTGACTGTGGCCACTAAGATCTTCAATCTTGCTTGACGTGGTTTTCGTTCCGCGACAACTAATCCTTCTTCGTGGGCCTGCCGCATCAAGATGATCCCGCTAAACCTCATCTTTCGCCTCCTCCTCGTCGTCGTCGTCATCGGCGGCCTCCGGGTGCGCGGCCTTCCACTCGTCCATCTTGCGCTTCATCTCGGCCTTCCTTGCCTGCGCCGAGCCGGCGCGCTCCCTGGCCTCCGCCACCTCCTTTGCGCGCTCGATCGCCGCCTGCTCGCGACGGCGCCGCTCCTCCAATCTCCGCTCCTCGAGGTCTTTGCGCTCTTGACGAAGCAGCTTCTCCTCATACGTCAGGCTCTGCGTCTCCTCGCGCCGCGCCGCCAAGGCCTCGGCGCGTGCGACGAGTGCATCCAGCCGTGCTTCGTCACACCTGATGAGGCGTGCAATCGGACACCATCAGACGCAATCCGACGCAATCTCATCCTGCCGTGCTTCGTCGCACCGGGGCAGCAGCTTGGTGCACTCCGCCAGCCCGCGCTCATCCAGCACCGAACGCATCAACGGCTCGGCATGCTCCTCAACCAAGGCGCGGCACCGCCGCTGCCCACGCCCATTGCACGTCTTGACCGCCGCATGGCCACTCTCCGAACTTGGCCAGGCAAGCACGAGGCCCTCTCCCTCGACACGGCGCATGCCGCCGCTGCCGCCGCTCTCCTTCTCTTCCGCCGCCGCCGTCGCCGGAGTGGAGTATTCACGGTCATCGCAGACCGGCTTGAGGAGCGTGGCCACCTGATGAAGGGCGCAATCTCACACAATCAGACGCAATCAGACGCCATCAGACGCCATCAGACGCCATCAGACCGGCTTGAGGAGCGTTGCCACCTGATGAAGGGCGCAATCTCACACAATCAGACGCAATCAGACGCAATCAGACGCCATCCGACGCCGCCACCTTGGTCTCGCAGACGTCCTCAATACGTTGCTCCAGCGCCGCAGCAAGTGCGACGCGATACTCTTGCTTGAGCCAGCGCTTCGTTTGCGCCTTCTGGACCTGATGAGCGACGCAATTCGTGACCATGATCAGTGACAAAAGCAAGCATGGGTCATCAGCGTCTGCGCCTGCTGGATCCTTCTCCATCCTATCCGCAACCATTCGCAGCCCCCATCCGCGGCCATCATCAGCGGCAATCATCAGCGGCGCACTCATCAGACCTCATCGATCCGATGGGCCTTATGGTCATCAGACTCAATCAGACTCAATCAGACTCAATCAGACTCAATCAGACTCAATCAGAAGCAATCAGAAGCAATCAGACTCAATCAGAAGCAATCCGACCTTATCGATCCGTAGGGCCTTCTTGTCGTTGGCCTCCTTGCTCAACTCGAGCGCATCCTGGGTCGCGAGCAAGGAGTGTCCTAGCTGCCCGACAAGCAGCGCACATAGGTCACACTCCTCCGCTTGACGACGCTCGTCCGTCGGGTTGGCGCTCGCCCGCTTGCGCGGCGCGGCGGCGGCGGGCTCCTTCTTCAGTGAGTTGCCTTTGGAGCTGCTTGACTCTCCCGCCTTCTCGCGTGCCTGATCGCGCTGTCGTGAGCGCCCCTCGCGCTGCTTGATGAGCTGGCCAAAGGCGCTGCCGTCCTTCGGGGGCAAGTTCATGAGCAGGAATTGGAGAAGAAGCGTGCGCACCTGCAATCAGAAGCAATCAGAAGCAATCAGAAGCAATCAGAAGCAATCAGAAGCAATCAGAATTGGAGAAGAAGCGTGCGCACCTGCAATCAGAAGCCATCAGAAGCCATCAGAAGCCATCAGAAGCAATCAGAAGCAATCAGAAGCAATCAGAAGCAATCAGAAGCAATCAGAAGCAATCAGAATTGGAGGAGAAGCGTGCGCACCTGCAATCAGAAGCCATCAGAGGCCACTCAGCTTAAACAAACGCGCTCAGAGGCCACTCAGCTCAGAGCTCCATCAAAGACGACTCAAGAGCTCAATCAAAGACCACTCAGACCTCAATCAAAGACCACTCAGACCTCAATCAAAGACCACTCAGACCTCAATCAAAGACCACTCAGACCTCAATCAAAGACCACTCAGACCTCAATCAAAGACCACTCAGACCTCAATCAAAGACCACTCAGACCTCACCGTCGCCGGCTCCGCCATCGCCAGCGAGTCCCCGCCGCGGTCCGGCATGGCTTTGGGCTCCTCGCGTGCCCCGAGGAGATGCAGCACGAGCCCGAAGCCGTCCGGCGGGACCGGCACGTTGGGTGGCAGCTTGTTGGCCGACAGGTCGAATTGCATGCATTCGAGGTAGCGCTCGCTTTTGGCCTCGGCCGCAAGGGAATAGAATTCGTCAACGAGAGCTGTGAAGCGCGCGTCCGACACCTGGTACTGCCGCTCGGCGAGGGCCGAGCCGTTGTGCACGAGCACCAGCACGTGCGCTTTCGAATCATGGATGCCGAACGCATACGTGCTTCCCACGAGCCGCGTGACCACGCCGCGCACCTTCTTGGCGTGCTCCCCGCGAGGCTCCGGCTCCGAGTACGCGGGGAGCATCCCGACGGCGTACGCGGCGACCGCCTCGTTGGCCTGGACGCCCTCGCACCCGGGCACCACCGACGCGCAGAAGCCGTCCGACTTCTCGTCCAGGATCGCGCGCGCCAGCTCCTCGTCCTGCTGCTCGATGAGGCTCACGCACGCCGCCTTCAGCTCGCGGTTCGAGGCGATGGACGGTCGGCCGCACAGCGCCTCCATCTCCTCCTCGACGGCGGCCCGCAGCGCCACGCCGTACTCCTGCTTGAGCCACCGCTTCGTCTGCGCTTTTTGGACCTTGTCGATCTTCTGCGCCTTCTTGTCGTTGGCCTCCTTGCTCAGCTCGAGCTCCGACTCTGTGTGGTTGTAGGCTTTGGAGAGGTACGTGACAGCTTGAGCGCATGCCGCACACGTGGCGCGGTCAGCGAGAGCGCCGCGTGCGAGGGCGAGCGCCACGAGCACGGCGAGCGCCATGACCAGGCGCGGCGGCCTCGTTCGTGCTATTTCGTCTCGAGCGAGAAGTTGCGTGGCGGGTCGAGAAACGCCCGCCAGCGCGCGCCTGACAAGTCAAGACAAGTCAAGAACCCATCCATCATCTCCGTCCTCCCTTCCACCACAACTCGGTGCCCATTTTGGGGGCGTTGCGCCTGCGGGCGACCAGCACATGTGAATCACCTGCATGAATCACCGAGTTCTAAATCGTACTAGACTATAGCTAATTATGCACTGTAGCTATACTGTGACAGGACCTCGGTGGTGATGTACTGATCGTGTGATGACGACCGCAGTCAAGGACGCTTTATTAAGTTTAATTATCGCCGGTAGGTCATCAGGACCAGGCACGGCGGCGATTCCACGCCCGGGATGGATCGCGCGGGCCACGAGAAAGTGAAGGAGAACGACAAAGGGTACGAATGACATTCGCGATTCGGTCCCAAACACAAGCTAACGAACCACGCGTTCGCCAATTTGACAGCTATTTGGCACATTGACATTCCCACGCAACTCCCCAGTCGCCACACAGCTCACAGGTCGAGTCAGGTACGGTACTACCGCGTACTCAGTACCCTGTGACAACTGCATGCGACATGGAATGCGTGTGTGCAGGCGGGGCCGATAGCTACAATACATGTACATACTCGTACACAATATGCCCCGCCGTGACAGCCCCTCACGGTTGCGGGCGAATCAAAGAGCCATCGGCAGCCGTACTATGCGGGGCATGCGATAACTTACACACCCTGTGACAGCTTTCCACGCGACTTTTTTTGCGAGCTGCGATATGACCTGGCTGAGACTCTCTTTGAAACGCAGGTCTTCGCAGTCTCCCCGGGAGGCTCCTGATGTACTGGCACTTGGTCCCGTTCATCACGCGCACATCTCGGCCAGTTCGCACAGCCCGGGCAGTACGCCTTCCAGTTTGTTATGGTCTGGCATTAACTGTAGCTCGCCGCCGCGGCCGAGCCACATGTACCCGACGACGTGCTGCTTAAACCACTCGTCTGTGATCTTGCCCTTCTTGCCCTTCTTGCCCTTCTTGCCCTGGTTGATATGATCCTTAAAGTTGTCATTGGTGACCAGATAACACTCGTGCCCATGGCCTAACTTCCCTTTGGCAAAATCGATCAGTGCATCGTCGTCGTTGCGCCGCGAGGGTGTGAAGGTAATGTAGCTCAGCCAAGCATCGAGTAGCTCCGCGTTGAAGGCCTTGAGCGCACCCGATTTCCCGCCGTCGCGCACCCACTCGACGAGGAAGGCCATCGGCACGTACTCGACGCCCGCCGCACGCGCCTCCTTCGATTCGTTCGCCCCGAGGACAGTTTCGATGGCCTTAATCACGCCGAGGGCGAGCAACGGGGGCGACTTCTCGTCCGTGCGCGCGCGTACTTCATCGAAGGCTTTGCGCTTCGGGTGCGTCTTGTCATCGTACTCGGGGTCGAAAGTGCTGTGGTTGCGACCTACATTCATGCCGTCGATTGCCACGTAGATTTTGCGCTTCTCGCTTGGAGGCGGAGGTGGAGGTGGAGGTGGAGGTGGAGGTGGAGGTGCAATGAGTGCATTCGTAGCCGTCACCGACTTACGGACGAGCTCACACGCACGCTCAAGCGTGGCCCTGTCGGGCGCCGTGATGCGCAGCACTCGTTTCGTAGAGTCTGTGCTCAAGGCCAACTTCTGGCTCTCGGCTGGCTCTAGAAGCTCGAGTTGCGCACCGCTCTCCTTGCGAAGCTGCTTGATCTTAGAGCCCTTTTTCCCAATCAGACGCCCGACTTCTGACTCTGCCACTAGCAGCTCCGTTTGAAAAAACGGATGCGCAAATTTGCACCCTTTGTTCTTGCAATTGTTGCCATCGCGGCAGTGCTTGTCGCCAAACTTGCCCGCAATCCAAACGACGGCAGGCTCAGGGACGGCAGGTTCGGTCACGGAGGGTTCGCTGTCATCGCCCTTTCCCTCGCCATTGCCGCGGCCGCCACCGCCATCCCCACCGCAGCTATCCCCGCCGTCGCCGCCCTCGCCACCGCCACCCACGCTGCCTCGGCCCTCGTCCTCACCATCACCGCCATCGCCCTCACCACCGCCACCATCGCCCTCACCACCACCGCCGTTGCCACCGCCGCCGGCTTCATCGGACAGGTCAATATGCTCCATGGTCTGAAGAAAGCGAGCGAGAGCACAAAAAGCGAGCGGAGGAATGCACCTAAGGCGCCGTGATGAGCACGAATGAGAGCCGGGAGCGGGGGCATGCGGACGCTGCAGAGGAGATGCCGCCAGCACCCAAGCGGCAGCGCCACGATAGCGACTCGGACGAGTGTCCAGTCGATCCTTGATCGTCCAAGCCCGTCTAGGGGAACTGGGGCAATTGATATGTGGGGTAGGCGCGGTGGCCTGTCGAGATTACCGTCGAGATTAGTTTCTTTTCTGGTCTCGGTTAGTCGTCAGCTCGTCACGTTAGAAGACACCGGGGGGAGCCGAGACACACACACCGACACAGGGCCGACCGCACACGGTTCACAATTAATCGATCCAGTAGAGGTATCGAGGACTGTGAGAATTCAAACAGCATTCTCTCGAAGCGCCGGGACCCGGGGGTGGTCACCCGACGGTTGGCGTTCAGACGCGGTACGCTCGCGGCTCGGACCGCATGCGGGAAAACAAGTTGAGGTGTGAATTCACAGCGCATGACGGACGCGCTTTTGGGACTCGCTTACAGCCGAAGGGGTCGCACTTGCCAAACCATGTGCCAAACATGCAAACTCGAGCTGTGTCGAGCTGTAGCTCACCAGGAATGGTCACGCCTTAGTCACGCCAGACTCGAGTGGCGCCGTACCGGAAGCGACCCGCCTCAAGAGCAAGACGTCGCGGATGGGCCTTGAAAACGACTCAACGACAGTGGGACGGACAGACGAGGAGACGACGAGAGTGACCCACGGGCAGACAGACCCACGGACAGACAGACCCACGGGAGCACAGACCGGAACACGACGACAGAAGCTTCAATATGAACGTAATCGAGCACGAGGAGAGAGCTCGTAAACTACGTTCGCCAGAACTACGTTGGACTAGACTGTACATCGATATGTGAGCGGTTCGGAAGCGACGCGACGGGCTCGACACGGACTGCGCCGCTCGTTGATCATGGGCCCGGCCCTTAGCTCTTGCCTGTTCCCACCGACGTTCACGAGAAGAGGAAGCACGCCTCATTCCCACTGAGCATTCACAGTAGGAAGTTCACGAGAAGAGTAAGCACGCCTCATTCCCACTGAGCACGTTCACGAGAAGAGGAAGCACGCCTCATTCCCACTGAGCATGCTCGCGGCACGCTCCGTGCCGACGAGACGCTGCAGCGGGTACGCATCCAGCTTGCAAAAGAGCAGCGCGCAGGTCGAGTCGGACTCGTCCCCATCCGAGCGGCTGAGTTGCTGCAGCAGCTCCGTGTAAAAGTGCGCGTACGTGGGCGGCGAGTACACGGCGAGGTGGCGCGCGCCGCTCAGCTTATGGCGCCGAAAAAAGTGCGCGCGCTCCGAGTAGAGCAACAAGGGTACCTGTGGGGAAGCGCGGGCGCCGTGATGAGCCCTTGCACTTGCATGCAGCGCCGGGGTGGGCATGCTCCGTGCGCCGAGTCGAGCAGCGAGGGTAGCTCTCGCTTCTGGAGAGCGAGGTGAGGTGCAATGGGAGAGCAATTGGAGTTTGGGAGTGGGGAGGCGGGTCTAGTCTCCCGATTTGGGCGTGGGGAGGCGGGTCTAGTTTGGGAGTGGGGAGTAGGGAGTGTTTGGGAGTGGGGAGGTGGGTTTAGTCTCCCGACGTACCTCTCGCTTCTGGAGAGCGTTGCGCGCCCGCGAGACCTGCGGCGCGGTCGAGTACTCGGAGACGGCCACAAAGGGTACGTCCTCGGCGACGAGCAGCTGACGAACCCTGACGAAATCGAAGTAGCGCGGCACGAAGAGCATCGTCTGCGCGGCGCCGACGGCGGTCGACATGGCCGTGAGCAGGGAGGGGAGCAGCCGCTGTTTGAACGCCTCGAGCCGCGCGTCCGCCTCGGCCTCGGGCTCGCTCGCCTGCAATTAGGGCAATTAGGGCAATTAGGGCACTTAGGGCACTTAGGGCTCGCTGGTGAGTGGTACTCAGTAGAGGATGAGTCGCTCTAATTAGGGCAATTAGGGTAATTAGGGCTCGCTGGTGAGTGGTACTCAGTAGAGGATCAGTCGCTCTCGGTGTTCCACAGCGACATCCACCTCGAAGCGCATGAGAGAGGCAATCAGGGGTCATCAAGAGGCAATCAGTGGGAGCTGGGATGGGGGGATGGGGTGGGGGGATGGGGTGGGGGTGGGGGATGGGGTGGGGGATGGGGTGGAGGGATGGGGGAGGGCGCAAGCTCGGTCATGTCGCGGTGAACGACAGAGGTTATCTCTCAGCTGAGGTCGGCAACAGCCTCTAGGTCATCGTCATTGCTCGTGTGGAGGGGGTGCGTGAGGGTGGGGTCATCAGGAGAGGCAATCAGGGGTCATCAAGAGAGGCACCCACCTCGAAGCGCATGAAGAGTTGACGTAGCCCGACCGGTGCATGCCCGAGGATGCCTTCATACGAGGGGGTGGTGATGACGCGCCCGCTGATATTGGCACAGCCGCGTAGCATCAGGGCGGAGAGTTCGGGGGCCGCGTGGGCGGAGAGCACGGCGGTGTGACGAAGCCGGCGGGCATCGCCTTCCAGGTACCTGAGGAGAGAGGCCATTAGGGGCAATTAGATGTCAATAGGGGCCATCAAGAGGCAATCATGGCTCATGAGTGGCCTCGAGACGCCCCTGATGAGGCAATTCGGTCTCATCAGAGGTCATCAGGAGGCACTCATGGCTCATCAGTGCCGTCCGCGCGTACCACGGGCGGACCCGGGAAAAGTCGGTGTCGCGCTGCTGCGTCGGCAGTCGGTTGAGGAGTTCAAACAAGTCGGACACGTGCGACCAGTTCTGCAGGAAAGAAGAGGGAAGGAATTTGGTGTGATCAGTCGCAATCGATGGCAGTCCGGTGTGAAGAGGGAGATGGTGTGATCAGTCGCAATCCAAGGCAATCCGAGCCAGGTCAAGAGGGTTAGGGTTAGGGCCTGCGTAGGACGCCTCAGCATTTGATGGTACAATAGCGGTCCTCACAGACGCGCTCGGTGTTGGACATGGATTGGGTTGCTCGTCCTCGACATCCCCGCGGCAGCTAGCAGCCAGGCCGGGCCGGCAGCGAGGGTGGGCGAGGCATGCAGGCATGTAGGCATGTAGGCAACGAATGGCGATGGCTGGTACTCAGTAGCCCTCCAGGCACTCAGTGGCACTCAGTGGCACTCAGTGGCACTCACCTGCATGAGCATCACGTCCGCATATGGCAAGAGGGTCAACTCAATCGACGAGAGCCAATCCGCATCCGCGCCGTCCTGGGCGCCACGCGTCCTCTTCGAGTCCTTGCCTTTGGCGCCGCCTCCGTCAAGGAGGGAGCGCAGCCCCAGTGGCGAGGCGAGGATCAGGTCGGCCGAGTAGAAGGAGGAGTAGAGCTTGGCCGCCTTCTTCGTCAGGCGTAGCGCGCACCTGGGGGGAAGCGAGGGCGCCGTGGTGAGCACGGCTGGCCGCCGATCGAGTGGGCGCCGTATTGGGCGCTTGCATGCCGCGGCGAGCACCGGAAGCAGTCGTCGTTGTTGCCCTCGAAGAGCTCGCGGTAGTCCTCGGGCTTACCTGTGGGGAAGCGTGGGCGCCGTGGTGAGCACTTGCATGCTTGCCCTCGAGAGGGCTCGCGGGAGTCCTCGGGGGCTTACTCAGCGGCATCGGCGTGCTCCCCTCGTCCTCGTCGTACTCTTTGACGAAGCGCGCCTTGTTCTCGACCTGCTCGTAGCAGGGCGGCAGGAGCGCCAGCAGCGCCTGGATGAATGCGAGCGCGTGTGAACGGAACGGGAGCAGCACCAGCACCGTCGGGCGCGTGAAGCCCTGGTCTTGAGGCGTCGCATGCAGCTTCTGGTGACGAAGCAGCATCTTGCGCGTCACCACCAAATGCTGCGCCGCATGCAGTGCAAGTACCTGCCGGCCAGGAGCGCGATTCGAGATGGCCAATCAAGATGCAATCAAGATGCAATCAAGATGCAATCATATGCAATCAGGAGCGCGATTCGAGATGGCCAATCAAGATGCAATCAAGATTCAATCAAGATGCAATCAGATGCTATCAGGAGCGCGATTCGAGATGGCCAATCAAGATGCAATCAAGATGCAATCAGGAGCGCGATTCGAGAGGTACTCAGAGGTACTCAGTGGTACTCAGTGGTACTCAGTGGTACTCAGTGGTACTCAGTGGTACTCAGAGGTCCTCAGAGGTCCTTGCACGCAATGCGAGTACGGCGCCGTCGGGGGAGAGAAGGAGAAGGGCGGATGAGGCTGCCTCAGAATTCGTGAGATTCATGCTTGACCTCATGGGGTGACCTCAAGACGAGGTGCACCTCTTCAGACAATAATTGAATGGTTGATTGGTATTCTCATTGGCAGCGTGTGATGAGCACCGTCATCATCATCAAGGCTCATCAGACAATATTCTCATGCACAGCATGTTCGGAATGGGGGCCGGGGCGCGTACCGGTATCAAAGCGGGGTACGCGGTGAGTGGGGTGCCCGCAGCGAGGACGTCGACGTAGCCCGTGAGCACACCGAGCAGCGACAGCTGTGGCGCGCTCAGCGGCCCGTCGCCGTGCGCCGCTCGCCACGTCGTACGAAGCGCTGCGATGATGCCCAACCCCTTGAGCTGCGTCTCCGCGGACTTGGCCGCTTGCAGCTTGGCCGAGGGTGGCGTCGCGGTGGGCGGTACGAGGACGCGCGCGTCGCCGAGCCCCGGCAGCTGCCAATGGTGCTCCTGCCAGCTCGCGCGTGCCTCGTCGAGCTCTGCCCGCGGCCATTCCTTCCCAAAATGAGAGTCGTAGGCCTTCGAGCCGTACAGCTTGATGTCGTCGGCGTCGTCGTCGTCGCCGCCGTCGTCGGCGTCGGCGTCGGCGTCGGCGCGAACATCTTCGAGCGCGGCGGCCTTGGCAACATCCTCGCCGATCGGGATGCTCGTCGCATCGCCCTCGTCCTCCTCATTCCGGTCGGGTGCCATGGCCGCGGCTCCGCGCAGGCGTGCCATGGCCACGGCGGGCGGCGGGAACCGATTCAGGTGATTGAGCAGCTTTTGATAGGCGGATACGGGCTCAGTGGTGGCGGCGGCGAGTGGTGCCGGCGGCGGTGCTGCTGCCTCGTCGTTGCGCGTGCGTTTCTTTGCGCGCGCCTGCGCCTCTGCCTTCGTCGCTTGCTTTGGTGGCTTCGGCGGCTTCTGCTTCGGGTCCGCGTAGTAGCCGACACCGTCGTCGCCCGCGCGAAACGCGTAGCCGACCTTGACGCCCGCAAAGGCCTTGGCGGGGATGAAGATGGGTGGCTCTTCCGGCGTCCTCTCAACAGCGGCTTTCGGCATGAGGGACACGTCGCCGTCCACGCAAGAGGCGCATTTCGTCAAAAAGATCGGTAAAAAGACACCGGGGGGAAACACGCACGCCAAAACTCGCCTCTCTATTGCCCGAAGTTTCGTCGAGTTCTGGATTCCTACGTGGAACAGTCCGCGCGAAGTCCGCATATAGGCCTCGAATGCGCGGCATCATGGCGATGCTGTGCTTCTGCTGCTGCGCTCACACAAGCGCGTTTCGCTCGCTTCTGCAGCAACGACAATCGGTGGCGTCGAGTGCCGCCGTGTCGGCGATGGAAACGCTGCCCGCTGCATCCGCTCGCATCAATCCGAAGGTGCTCCTGAAGGTGGATCCGAAGCCAGAGAAGGCGGGGTTGCCCGAGCCCTTCGCCACCCTCACAAAGCTCCTCTACTATGGAGCGTACGTCGGTGTGTTCGGGAAGATGCTGCTCACCGTCATCGAACGAGGATTGCCAGGCAACATGCCGGGAGCGGGATGATGCAGCGAGCGAGGGAACCCTCCGCCACAGCGTTCAACGCAGTGGCCAGAGCACGCGGGGCGCGCCTGAAGCATCGTGAGGCCTTTGGCCAAATAATGAAATAAATCGCACGGCTTCACACCGCACACATTCTCATGTCGTAAGCGCGACGGAAATCATGTCGTTACCCAGTGCACCGTGGCCATACGGGGCAGATATGCGACACTTACTCTTACACGGCGGGGAACGGGGCCGAGGGGCGAGGGGGTGCCCAAGGCCAAGCCACCTACCTCAGTGGCAGCGCCTCAGCACCCTGCTACACCCTGCACGCGCACAGCGACCAAACCAGCGTCCTCAAGCAGCCCAGTGTGCGTCTCCCGCGGGAGGGCGACTGAACATGACGGAACCCGCCTCATCACGCATGGGCACATGCAGGCGGCGCGGGAGCTTTTCGCGGAAGCCCTTGGGTACGACGAGGGCGGCGTCTTCAATGAAGTCGAGGAAGACGAGCGGCATGCTGCTCGTCGCGTCCGCCAGAAAGGCCTTCTGCTTCCCGTTCCACGCGCCACGCACCGGGTGCATGTCCAGCTGTTGGAAGACCACGCCTTTGAAACAGTAAAAATTGGCGTCGTGCGGTTCACTCTCGTCGATGTCGGGGTGTGACGGATTCCAGGCTACCGGTCCGGCGCTCAGCTCGAAGGCGAGCCTCGCCGCTTGCTCATATCGCCAAAAGTCGATCGTCTCAAGGTCTCCTCGTGTCCCAAATGGACCCCGCCGGCGCTGCCCCCTCCAGACCTCGACGATCTCCCGAGAGCTGCCGCTTTCATAGTCGAACTGGCCAAGCTGCTCGCGCAGGAGAGACGGCCGGTTGACCGGAGGGGCCACGTACGTCCTCTCCTGCGTACCGATAGTCCATGAGGGCCCCTGTTCCACTTCCACTTCCACACTAAGCGCTTTCCTTGGCAACATAGAGAGTGGCGCACGCCCTAACTGACTGACATTTTGAATGTCTTGAGGTGTCGTCACGAAAGACGCCTCCCATTCGCGCACAATCTGAATCTGAGGCTGGGGCGGTGGCGGATGTGCATGGGGGACCACGCCAGCATCTTCGAGCGCTTTCAATTGCTTAAACGTCTTGCCAGGCTTGGCCGGGTCGTGATCGGAGATAGCGATAGAGTACCCCAGCTCCGTGGCATACTTGTGCAGCCTCTTAGCGTGGTTTGCGGACTCGTTCTGCGGGCGCGCGATGACGATGCCCGAGACGAGGGCGCGGAGGAAGGTCTCCGAGACCAGCAGCCGCGTTCCGTCGTACGCTATGCGGCACGCGTCGATGTCGAAGTTGCTCAGCACATCTTCCATGGAGTCGAAGGCGCAAAGCACGATCTGTAGGTCATAGTCGCAGTCATCCATCGCGACGGTGATGGCGTATGGCGAGCGCACGACGCACATGCCGATCTGATGCTCCTCGCAGTACCGGGCAAGCGCAATGAGCGTCGCGCGCACCACGCGCAGCCCCTCAGCCGAGTCGGCCGTGGTCAAGAAGAAGTCGATGTCAGGCCGCGCCGCGTGGCTCGAAGAGCTGCTCATGGATGCCTCGTGTTGCGGCAGCTTACACAGGCCCGCAAGTGAGGCGGCGAGGCGGGCGGCAAAGCCTCCCGCGAGGCACATGCCTTGCGCCAGGCAGAGTCGTGCCTCCGGCGGCAGCTTCTGTTCCAGCAGCTCGGCGAGTGCACCAGGCGTGCGAAAGAGCGGCTCATGTGCGCGGTCCTCGTGCAGCTGCCGACGGAACAGGAGCGGGGAATCACCGATTGCGAGCGAGCGATTCACCGCCTCACTGCGTGCAATAAATGTGTTGGCATCCACGTGGACAAAGTATGGAGCCTCTATCTCAAGCAAGGAGCCGTTGTCCGTGTCGAACGAGGATGGTGGAGGGCCAAGTGCGAGGCAGCGACTAGCAAGATCGGTGATGCAAAGTGCGTCAGCGGCGCGAAACACATCGGCCATGTCGCGGCTAGGGATGCCCTTCGGGATGCGCCCTGTGCTCGCCCACTCCACTATCAGGGCAAAAGAGCGACGGGTTGATCATTTGATTCAGCATACAAGCGCTACCGAGCATACTCAGCGCTGACATCGAGAGCGAGAACTGCTCGCCGTTGATGACGAAAGTGACGGTGCTGTTGTACTGGCCATGAGGTTCCGCCATTTCGTCGGCCATGAGAGCGATCCGCATGTGGATTTCGCGCGCTTTGTGAACGAACTGTCAAGTCAAGTCAAGTCAAGTCAAGTCAAGTCAAGTCAAGTCAAGTCAAGCTTCCGGAGCACATTCGATAGGCTTCCGTACAGTATGGTTGTCTGTTGTTTATGTATAGACTTAGACTTATCTAAAAACCCCAGTATCGGTGGCTCTAGCTAGAGTGCCCCTGAAGCTTTGATACAGCTTTGATCGCCAGAACCCGTAGTGGCTTCGTAGTGGCGAGACGGGGGCGTCCATTTACAGCTTTTACATGTAAGCGGAAGGGCGTCTTGAGAGAGCAGAGAGAGAAGAGCGCGATGCAGAAGAGAGTTTTCCTTTTTCCTGAAAGCGAACCTAATACTCGACCACACGGAGACACAGTCACACACATCTCGTATATGTGGTATGACGATACATATGAGATGACATTAACGATACACACAAGTGCATGTTAGTTCAGTACATGCACAGTTCCTCCCAGCTGTACGTTTCTCCCAGTTAATTCGACACCATTTCACGCAGTAAGTTCACAGAATACGTCCAACATCAACTTGCTGCGCGAGCGTGCCTTGGCCCTCGATGCCCATGGCCGCATTCGCCTCGGCGACTGCCTTCGCCACCGGCAGCGAAGGGTCGAGTGAGAGCTCCTCCTTGACGCGAGCCACCTTTTGCGCCATCGTGCCCACAGCGGTCGGGGAGACAAGCGGCGCCGCGGCGGATTTGGGCGCGGCGCTCGACGGTGCCGCCGCGGAGGCGGAGGTGCCTGTGAAGTCATCAACCTTCGAGGGCGAGAGGTTTGAGGGCTGGCCACGCGCGGAGGAGCCTCCAGCGCTGCGACCCCTTGCTGGGCTGCGACTCACTGGCAGCGTCCAGGTAGCGTCCAGGTTGGCCATCGACGCGCGTGCGAGGCGGGCGTTTCGATCGATCGAACTGATGGCCTCGGCCTTGCCATCGAAGGAGCTCTCGAAGGCCGAGCCAACCGAGGGCACGGCATGGGGCGAGGGCTCGCCTCGCGTTGAGGAAGCGCCAGCTGGAGCGTGCTTCGATAGGATCCGAAACTTGCTTCGATAGGATCCGGCCACGGAGGCGTCGAAGGTGGCATTGGCGAACGTGCCTTCGCTCTTGAAAGACGCTCGAGAGCGCTGCAGACGCACCAGTGGTCGCGCGTCCTTGGCGCCCTTGAGGATGCCGGTTTGGACAGCGGGCGACGCGAGCGCGCCCGCGATCGCCGGCATGTCAGGCCGCTGCGTCGGCTCACGGTGGCAGCACTGCTTAGCGAGGGCGACAATGCTGGCGGGGCAGTGGTACTCGCGACGCTCGGAGTCGTCGAGGAGCACCTGCACAGGGGAGACGTCGCCGCGCTGCACCACGCGCACGATGTCCATCGCACGCTTGCAATTGAGCACGAAGTACGGCGGGCGCAGCGTCCCCATGTGCACGAGGAGGCAGCCAAACGACCACACGTCGAGCGCGGCCGTATGGTTCTTCTCGCCACGCGCCACCTCGGGCGATATGTACGCCGCCGTGCCGTGGAGCGCCTCGTTGCCGTCGGAGGCGGTGGCCGAGGTCTTGCTGTTGGCGGACGAGCCGAAGTCAGCAACCTTCGCCACCCACGAGTCCGAGAGCAGCACGTTGCCTGGCTTGAGGTCGCGGTGGATCACGTTGTTGAAGTGCAGGTACGCCAAGCCCTTGGCCACGTCGCTCGCGATCGAGAGGAGCGAGGCGCGCCACGTGAGGTACTCCTTGTACTCGGCGCCTCCGTGCAGCAACTCGAGCAGCGAGATCTCGAGCAGCTCGAGCACGATGCCCACGCGCCGCACGTGGTCGGTGGCGATGCCGAGCATGAGCACAACGTTCGGGTGGCGCAGGCCCATCATCGCGTCGTGCTCGCGGAGCATGTCGGCCAGCAGCTGCACCGAAGACTCCTTGTCTTCACGCAGCTGCTTGACCGCGCAAGGCGTCGCCTTGAACAAGCACGCGTATACGGTGCCAAAGGTGCCCTCGCCCAGCTTCTCGATCATCTCGAGATCGTTCCAGGCGATGAGCTTGCTCGCGTTGCTCGACTGCTCGACCATTTTGTTGAGCGCCGCGATCTTGGCAGCCCCGCGCGGAGTAGTTATGGCGATCGACGACGCGACCAGGTTGTTCTTCTTCGCCGACGCCGTGCTCTTGTCGATGTCGATGGTGCCCTCGGAGGCGGCAGAGGGCTTGTCGCCCTTGCGAGTGCTGAAGTCCTCCATCTCAGCGGAGGGGCCGCGCGGGGACGAGCTGCCAGCAGAGGCTCCACCGAAGCCAATCTGCGCACGGCCGCGAGCCGGGCTGCGGGACTTGCCCTTGCCACGGTAGCGGAAGAAGCAGCAGCATCCAATCGCACAAATGCCAAGGCCTCCACCGACTACAGCAGCGACGATGATAATGAGGTTCTTGCTCGATACGTCGGTCGGTGCGGACACCCCGAGAGGAGCGACGAGGCGGGTGACCGTCTCCACGGTGATGGTGGGGGCGCTCGTCACCTGAAGACCGAAGAACTCGCTCGCCGCGTTCGCGTCTTCGAAGATAGAGGTGCTCAGGGACTCCTCGATGGCGGCACACGCGGACAAAGTAGAGGAGACAATGGTGATCTCCACCCGAGTGGACGCGGCATAGGCAACCGTGGTGACCGCGCTGGGGTCCACGCCCGACTCGGCGGCGACCGAGGTCGAGATGTTGTCCAGCCGGGCAGGCGTGAAGGCCTCGATTGGCTCCGCAGCAACGAAGCCGATCACAACCTGGTAAGTCGTCACCGTGGCCGCTCCCGGCACCGAAGGGGGCGGCGCGAGGGGCGAGGGCGAGGGCGTGGTGGACGGCGGGAGAGGCGGGGGCGGTGGCAAGGGCGAGGGCGGAGGTGGCGGTGGCG
>Ga0210248_101201_pt1 | contig 20572 bp, 24 predicted proteins | sample ChrtobMetP3_32mM_FD_155493 | JGI IMG/M metagenome (GOLD analysis project Ga0210248, IMG submission 155493) | Chrysochromulina tobin associated microbial communities from unialgal haptophyte culture, Seattle, Washington, United States - P3_32mM | ecosystem: Host-associated > Algae > Haptophytes >...
GGGCGGCAGCGGCGGCGGCGAAGGCGGCGAAGGCGGCGATGGCGGGGGCGGCAGCGGCGGAGGCGGTGAGCGACTGGACGGTAAGTGAAGATGTACGAATAGCCGACGCTTTCCGTGAAGCTCGTCTGCAGGAGTTGGTGGCGAGGAGGAGGGCAGCAGCGGTGGCGGCGTCAATCGCTCGGATGCAGGAGAGAGGATCGAGGGGGGTGTGGGTGGTGGCGATGGCGGCGGTGGCGGCGGCGGAGGAGGCGGAGGCGGAGGCGGCGGAGGCGGCGGTGGTGGCGGCGGCGAAAGCGGCGGAGCACCTTCTCCAGACGCTGCTGCGCGCACGAGAGACACACGCACGGGCGCACACGGCACGGCAAGGTGAGCCCGTGGGCGAGGATAGCGGGGAGACTCCATCTTTGGGGGTGGCGGCACGGCGAGAGGGCTCCCTCGATGCGTCGCGCGCTGTCATGGCAGATGGACAGTCGAGGCGCATGGAGCAGTCGCTGCTCTCCGGGCTCGGCCCGCGGCCTGCACGCTCCGAGTGCCGGAGGCGGGGCGGTGCCGGCGCAGGGCCAAGCGGGGCTTTGCATGAGCACGTGTGCGCGAGGCGTTGGGCGTTCACCTTTCAGAGCCGACGTGGGGTTTGGTGCAGAGTGCACACCATGCACGCGAATCGCCAGCACCACAAGCCAGAGTCGACCAGGAGGCATGGCGTCGCCCGACGATGACGGCCGGCGAGTCGGGGCAGAAGAGAGAGCCGTGAAAGTGCGCACAGGAAACTCTAAAAAGTGTGAAACGTGTGAAACGGCTCTGTGCCGGAGATTGCGGTTCCCGAGAAGGCACCAACTATCTATATATAGGGAGTGGGGCAGTGGGGCAGCCGTAGCAGTGTGGGACGCGCGGCAGCGCCTCACCGTTGGTCTGATCGGCGCTTATGCTTGAGCTTGTTCTGCGACAGCGAGCAGTGAAGGAGCGAGGCATGTGGTTATCAGGCTGTGTTTTGGGGGAAGAGGACGTGGCGGGTGTACGCGCGCTGCCATGCCGCGCGGGCGAAACTCACAGGGGGTAAAGAAGGGCTGAAGGGGTGTGATTTCTAAGATTTCGCAGGGCGTATGATTTCACAGTCGGGTGTAATTTGGTCACATACTAGCTAGCAGCTGTAAAGGAGCTGGGGCGCATTTCACCCCGGCGGCTCGAAGTTTGAGCTCGCTGTCTGCAAGACGCGCGCTCGCTTTCTGGACTTGAGGCTCGCAAAGAGGGCCGCCTCGCTCGCTAAAGTTGTGTGCCCGCTTGCAGCGACGGCCACGCGCTTCCCCGGCTCTCACTTCTCACGAAACGGTGATGGCGGAGGTACAGTATGCGCCCGGAGCAACCATCTTCGTGCCCTCCGACGCGAATGGATGGGAGGCCATGACGGTCGACAGCTGCAAGGGCTTTGGCGAGGCGGCAACCATCCGGGCACATCAGACGGCAGCGTCTGCGCGGGGTGGCTCCTCGGTGCGTGTGCTTAGACAGGAAGAGGTGTCGCGGATCCAGGAGTGCGACGTCCTGGCGCTCGAAGGCGTCATGGTGAAGTTTGCCAAGCTCTCTCGATTTGAACGGTCTTCCAGAACCATGATGGATCGTCGGGTCAGCGGCGGCGGTGACAGCGGCGGCGGCGACGTCATCGGCGGCGACGGCGACGACGGCGATGTGAGGGTGCGAAGCGCCGAGGGCGAGGAGGTCGCTTGGTCCCGTTCGGCCGCGGCGCGATCGGCCACGCTCGCCAACTGGGTGAGCGACACAGGCGGCACCGACGGGGCGTTCGCCACTCTGGTGCCTGCGGCTGCGCTCCGCACGCTCTCGCGCGTCGCCGAGGGCGGTGCGGAGGATGGCAGGGCGCTGGAGGGGTGCTCGCTCGCGCAGCTCGCGCAGCTGTTGCATGGCGCGCACTTTCTCGACGTGGACGTCGAGCTTCTCCGCCTCCTCTCGCGCACCCTGTGCACCGGCCACCTCGCTGGCAAGAGTGGCCCGGAGCTCGGGCGGCTGCTGGGCGTCGTGAGCGACTTCCCCACCGAGGCGGAGCGGCAGGCGGCGACGGAGGAGCCGCTCAACACGCAAGACGCTCAGCACGACGCCGCTGCTACGGGAGCGGCCGACGCACCCACACCGCCAGCGCCCGTAGCGCTGCCACGGGCCACTTTGGCACCGCTACTCGCTTTGGCACGGTTCCAGGTGCTCTGCCGGTGGTGGCGGCGGCGGCGCGTGGCGCCGGCGCCGGCGCCGCCGCCGCCGCCACGCGCACGGCGCTGTGCCTCAACTGCTCAAATGCAAACGTGCTGGCTCTCGACGCAGCTCGTCAACGAGGACGCCCTCGAGGACGCCCTCGCGGAAGCCGACGTGCCGACGCTGTGTGCGCTCAAGGGCGTGAGCCTCGCATGGCGCGCGCGGGCGCGGCGCATCCTGTGCGCGCGGCTGTGCGCACGCGTCGGCCTGCCGCTCACGAGCAACCTCGTCGAGGTGACCGAGCTCGACCTCTCCGACAGCCGCGCCGCCGGTCGCCTCTTCGCCGATGCGGTCGACGCGTCGCGCTGGCTGCCCAACCTGGCAAAGGTGACGGGGCTGGGCGGCTTCGAGGTGGACGTGGCCGCGCTGAGGCGCGTGGAGTCTTCGGGTGCAGGCTCGTACCCGATGGCGGGGGTGCGCGCGTGCATCCGCGGCAAGGGCAAGGGCAAGGCACCGATGGAGGTGCTGCTTGCCGCGTGCGCGCTGCGCGATGGTGAGGCGCGCGTGCCGGCGAACGCGTTCCGCGATGACACGTCCATGACGTCGATCGCGCTGCCCGCCGGCCTCACAAGCCTCGGTGAGGGCGCCTTCCGTGGCTGCTCTTTGTTGACGTCGATCGCGCTGCCCGCCGGCCTCATGAGCATCAGTGAGTACGCCTTCGCCGGCTGCTCCTCGTTGACGTCGATCGAGCTCCCCGCTGGCCTCACGAGCCTCGGTAAGGATGCCTTCTCTGGCTGCTCCTCGTTGACGTCGATCGAGCTGCCTGCCGGCCTCACAAGCCTCGGTGAGGACGCCTTCCAGGGCTGCTCCTCAATGACGTCGATCAGGCTGCCTGCCGGCCTCACGAGCCTCGGTGAGGGCGCCTTCCGTGGCTGCTCCTCAATGACGTCGATCGAGCTGCCCGCCGGCTTCACGAGCCTCGGTAAGGATGCCTTCTCTGGCTGCTCCTCGTTGACGTCGATCGAGCTGCCCGCCGGCCTCACGAGCATCGGTGAGGGCGCCTTCTGGGGCTGCTCCTCGATGACGTCGATCGAGCTGCCTGCCGGCCTCACGAGCATCGGTAAGGATGCCTTTGAGTTCTGCTCCTTGTTGTCGTCAGTCAAGCTCCCCGCCTGCCTAACGAGCATCGGCGATTACGCCTTCTGTGACTGCTCCTCGTTGACGTCTATCGAGCTGCCCGCCGGCCTCACGAGTATCGGTGATTACGCCTTCGAGGACTGCTCCTCGTTGACGTCGATCGAGCTGCCCGCCGGCCTCACGAGCCTCGGTCATGCCGCCTTCGATGGCTGCTCCTCGATGACATCGATCAAGCTGCCCGCTGGCCCCACGAGCCTCAGTGATGGCGCATTCTATGGCTGCACCTCGTTGACGTATATCGAGCTGCCAGCGAGCTTTGACCTGAGAATGTCGAGCTTCGATCTGCTGATTTCCGCTGATGTGCCACCCAGCACCATCCTGCGCTTTGCACCGGCTTTCCCTTTCGCCATCGAAAACAATGGAAATGTGGGTTGACCTGTAAGACATGCTGACTCGTGACTGCCATGTGCGCCTTTGTCGGGGCTGGAGCAAGTAAAGTATTGCACATTCGAACGGGAACGCCGCACAGCACTCGTAAATAAACCGCACAGCACTAAACTGAGTTAAAACTGGACTCGTACTCGTATTGTAGTGTCGTGTGCTGAGATGTGAGATACATAGGAATGCGCCGCTTTTGGATCGCGCCGCACGAGCTGCTCGGTACGGCGCCTCCGAGCCGCTCTGTACGGTACGGCGCCACAAGCTGTTTACTGTCCGCTCGGTAGTCGGTAGCTACGGCGCCTCACAAGCTGCTCGCGAGGGCCTTCTCGAGGCCGCGGTAGTTCTGCTCGACCACCTTGTACACACGCTCCGACTGTTGATCTCCGCCCTCGAGATTAATCGCTTCCCCAAAATGGAGGCCGGCTGGGGACCATTTGACTGTGCGGCTCTCTCCAACAGCGCCGCCGACGGTCTCAGGGGGCGGGCAGACCGCATACCTGAGGGACGAGCCCATCGGAGAACATCAGCTGTTAATCAGCGGTCATCAGAGGTCATCAGAGAGGGACGAGCCCATCGGAGATCATCATCAGTTAATCAGCGGTCATCAGAGCCAACCAGAGCCCATCAGAGGTCATTAGAGCCCATCGGAGATCATCAGCTGTCATCAGAGCAAATCAGTGTTCATCAGGTACAATCGGTGCTCATCAGCGTACGTGAGCATGGAGAGCGGGTAGAAGTGAGTCTTGCGACCGCCCCTCTCTGTCGCCTTCTCGGCGATCACCCGGAACATCTCGACCGACTTCGGGTCGAACGGCGAGACTGCGGATGATGGGGCGCTCACGTCAATTAATGAGGCAATTAGATGCAATCAGTCGCAATCAGAGGCCATCCGCTCCGCTCAGACGCCCTGAGTCACCCTCAGCGGCGCTCAGAGGGTTTCGTCATGAGTGTGCTCGTCATCATAGGTCATCAGCGGTCATCAGAGGTCATCAGAGGGCCATCAGAGGTAATCAGAGGTCATCAGAGGGCCTTCAGAGGCCATCAGAGTTCATCAGTTGCCATCAGTCGCTCACCCGCAAACTTGCCGCTGCTGTCCTTTCGATCCCGCCCGCCCGACGGTGCGACCCAGATGACCTTGCCTCCCTCATTGAAGAGCTTCTGCATTTGAATCATCACGTTCCGATTATGGCGCGTCTTCTCGGCCTGATGAGGGAGCCAATCAGAGAGCCAATCAGAGACCTCTGATGAAGGAGCCAATCAGAGACCTCTGATGAGGGAGCCAATCAGAGACCTCTGATGAGGGAGCCAATCAGAGACCTCTGATGAGGGAGCCAATCAGAGACCTCTGATGAGGGAGCCAATCAGAGAGCCAATCAGAGACCTCTGATGAAGGAGCCAATCAGAGACCTCTGATGAAAGAGCCCATCAGAGACCTCTGATGAGGGAGCCAATCAGAGACCTCTGATGAGGGAGCCAATCTAGTGCAAGCACAGAGGCCATCAGAGGGGCCATCAGAGGGGCCATCCATTGCAATCAGAGAGGTCTTCAGAGAGGCGCTAGGAGACCTCAATCTCACCTTGAGCTCCGGCGTCATCAGGGGTCATCAGGGGTCATCAGGGGTCATCAGAGGTCATCAGAGGTCATCAGATCTCAATCTCACCTTGAGCTCCGGCGGGTTCTCGATGTGCTTCTTGCTAAAGATGCATAGCAAGTTTCGTCCCATCGAGAACGGCTGCGCGCGAGTAGGTCGGTGGTCAGCGCTCAATCAGATGCCATCAGATGCCATCAGATGCCATCAGATGCCATCAGATGCCACCAGAGGCAATCAGAGGCAATCAGAGGCAATCACCTGCGCGAGCAGGTCGGTGGTCACGCGATCTCCGGCCACGAAGATGCAGTTCTCCGCAAAGCCCGGGTAGAGAGGATCCAGCAGCACGGACAGGATCTGCGTACGGGCAGAGGCTCGAACGGGTGTGGTGAGCCTCGCGTCACGTGGCACTCGGTGCCAATCAGAGGCAATCAGAGGCAATCAGAGGCAATCAGAGGCAATCAGAGGCAATCAGAGACAATCGGAGGCCATCAGAGGCCATCAGAGGCAATCAGATGCAATCGGAGGCAATCAGAGGCACTCAGAGGCCATCAGCCCCGGGCCGCATGGCACTCGGTGGAAATCACGTGTCATCCGAGAGCCCAATCAGAGCCAATCACCTGCGGATCTGCCTCGCTTTGGTGGTTGGCGAGCAGCACAACGTTGTCGCCGGCCGCCATCTGCGCCCTCATCTGATCAATCTTCTCGAGGCCGACGAGGGCGGAGGTCTGGCGGTTGATGATCGGCTTTGCAAACTCGTTGCCCAGCGCGTAGTAGTCGAACGGCTCGCGCATCGCCCTGTGGAATGGTTCGAACTTGTGAGGATCCTTGGCTCGCTCAAGCACCTTCTTGAAGAGCGCGGTGAGCGTCTTCTCGTAGTAGTCGACGTCATTGCCCGACCGGTAGACCTCGGTCATGTAGGAGGTAAAGAAGCCACCCATGATGGCCAGGTACTTTTCGGGCACGTCGTACTTCTCCTGCGCCTTCTCGAGCTTCTCCTTAACCTTTTGCTGCACGATCGCCGCCGCGGCCGCGAGCTCGACCTCCCTGGCGGCGGCCTTCATCTGATCGATGATCATCGTCGCCGCCGGTGCGCGCGCGCCGCGCGCGGCGGCACCTCGCAGCGGCGCCTCCACGAACGCACCGGTCGCGCCGGCCAAGAGAGACAGCGAAAGGACGGCGTAAAGCAAGGAAAGGCGACTCATGTTCTGCGAACTTCGAGAAGAGATTCTCCGCGCTTCGTCCAAGTTGCGCGGCTTCACACCCACCCTCATAAGATTCTCAGTGTGAATTTTTTCACTCACACGTGTCGGATACGTGCGATCGTTCACGCTTCACGGCGACCCTAGCTTCATCCTCTGTGCAGCGCCAAGTGCAGCACCGCTCAATACGGCGTCTCGCCCTCCAACACGTAAGGTGGCGCGTCGGGCGGCGGCACGGCGGGGGGCAGCGCGTCGCCCGGAGCCCACTTCCAGACGCTCACCTGCCTGTGGGGCGAGATCACGCCGAGATCGTCCTCCTGATGGAGAGGCGTCCCGCAGCCACGCGCTCCCAAATACCAGTGGCAGCACGGCATCACCACGGCCCCTAATTGGGCGCGCCATCCCACGAATTGCATGCAGTCGTCCAGCCCAATGTGCGCATGCGGAAGCACAAGTAGCACGCGCTCGGCCACAAACTTGCCGTATTGGGAAGGAGCCGCACCAGCAGCAGTTGCACCCGCCGTGGCACACGCCGCCGTAGCATGCGCCGCCTCGCTCAGCCGCGCACGCAGCACAGTGAGCCGCTCCACCCGCGCCGCCCATTCGGTGTCGTCGCTGTGGAATCCGAGCGAGCCGCGCACGAGAGGCACGGCCGAGATTGAGGTCGAGATACCGCCGAGATGCACCGAGATGCACCTCCATTTGGTACGGTAGCAAAAGAGGGAAGCGGTCAGAGGCAATCAGAGGCAATCAGAGGTAATCAGAGGCAATCACCGAGATGCACCTCCATTTGGTACGGTAGCAAAAGAGGGAAGCAGTGCGAGGCCGAAGCCCATCGCCCATGCACACGAGCAGCACGCTTGGGTCGTCGGGCCGAAAGGCGTCGCTCAGGTGTTCGCGCACCTGATGAGGGAGGCAATTGGTGGCTGGCCATCTGATGAGGGAGGCAATTGGTGGATGGCCATCAGTGGCCATCAGTGGCCATCAGTGGTCATCGGTGGCTACCAAGGGTCACTCAAGGGTCTACCCGTCGCACCGCGTTGAAGCATGCAAAGCTCTCCGTGAGCTCCTTCGCCGAAGGGAAGAGCCCGAGCTCGATCATCCTTGGGGCGCACCTGATGAGGGAGGCCATGGGTGCCCATCAGAGCCCATCCAGAAATCTAAGGAAAGTGTCCGAGCTCGATCTCAATCTCTATCTCGATCTCAAGTGTCCGAGCTCGATCTTCAGTGGCCACACTTGAGACTGAGAAGCTCGTTGGTGTACATTGTGAAGTGGTTCGTGCTCCTCTTCCCGACTATGCGGCGCCGTTGCGGGTCGGCTTCCGGCGGCAGGCCGCGCGCGCACCGCCATGCGGCACGCGCCGCCTTCTTGTCCGGAAGCGGACACTCTACCCACTCAGACGTGGCCAGTGGTGCTGCTGGGAGCGATTCGCACGTGACGCCCCAATAAACGTTCCCGATGCCCACTGATGGTGTGTGCGGCGTCGGCGCCAGCCGCACGACCGTGCAAGAAGTCGCCCGCTGGAGCGCGCGTAGCAGCGCGGTGTTGAAGAAGCTCTCGCACGAATCCGTGATGCCGGTCGCCGCTCTGGCCGCTGCCACGACGTCGGAGGCTTTGACAAACGAGAGAGGCTGTGCACTTTCGAAGCCGGCAGCGACAACGTACGCCGACACTTTAGCGGCGACCGTGGCCCGATCGTTGCTGCGCGCGGCCAGGGCCATGTCCGTCCGGAGCCGACGAGCGCGCCGAAGGCAGTCCCGAGGCGTGAATTGTTGAGGACAGGGCTGTGAACGGGCATTGAATGCGACCATCGATTAAATAATTTGCCGCGAGGCGGAGGCTCCTCGGCCTGGTCTGTTGTGACTGTGGATGACGTACATGTACTTGTTGTTTTGTGTGTGTATTCACATGAATGACTGACAAGCGACGCGACCTCGGAGCGGACGAGTCCCTTCAAAACAAAATGGACGACATGTTTGCGCTGGGCCTTCCCATTCAGACAACGACTCCCGCCCCGGCTGCCGCGGGCAAGGCCGGCCGCAGCTCTATTGCACAGCAGTTTCGCGACCTGGAGGCGGCTGCTGAAAAGCACGTGCCAACCGTGAAAGCAGCCGATGATTCCGATCTGTTCCGTCAGATTCTGTCGCGCGCCACAGAGGTTTCGCGCACCTCCGCCCCGATCCATAAGATCGATGCCAGCAGGCTGCAGACCAAGTCGCTCCTCCAGATCAAGAAGCAACGGTTGGAAAAAAAGGCGTCTCGCAATACAGTTCCCAAGGCGACGCAGGCAACGCTGGCCCTCGCGAGCAGCCGAAAGAAGGCCAGCATGAGCAGCAGATGAAAGGTGTGCGTGCGGTAGCCTAGTTCGCATATGAATCAAAACCTAAACAAAGCGAGCCTGCAAAGCTCTGCCTTCTGGGCTGTTCTTACCATGGTTACTGCTGACACTTGAGCTGACAGCACTCAGCAGCGCCGGCGGCGGCGGCCGTCGCAAGCTCCGCCCCCAGGCAAAGGTTTCGGGCGGGTTAAAGTCCGCAGGCTCGAGCAATTCTGTCACCGGCCGATGAACTCCCAAGCCCCGTGAGCGCTCATCAGTCGGGAATGGCATGTGAAATCCGGGCTCAGGATGGAGAGGCTGTGAAATGCAATGACTTGACTTGACTTGAGGGGGGCCCGCATGTGTTTTCTAATGAACGACGAGTGGTTTCTCGCGCGGCGTGACCTTACAACATAAAAGCGATCATCTCCTGGGCCGAGCCACTTTTTCCTCGCGAACCACACGACCGCAACACAGTGGTGTCGGCGCGCCTCCACCGCGATCGCTCAGCTCGCACGCTCGCCACTTCGGGCCACATTGCCCTCTACAGCGGCGACGAAGAACAATCCAGATTATGCGCTCACTTCAAATTGAAGGCCATCCCACGAGCATCAATTCGCTGCACGCCGCGCTTGTGGCTGCGGCGACGGCCCATATTGACGAGGTGCACCGTGCCCAATGCACACCAGAGACCCAGGTGATGTTTGCAAGGATGGACTGCCATGGTGTCGGCGAGGACATCAATCAGGCCGTGCGCATGTTTGCCGTAGCTTTAGCACAGCGTCGTCAGCTTGTGCTTCTGCCACCTGCGCCGCACACAGCGCGTGATGAGTGCAAGGTTCCCGCATCGCTTTCGCTCACAGCAGCCAAGCCGTGGCACTGGCTCGCGGGCCAGGCTCTGCCCATGGAATCCATATTTGTTCTCTCGTCATGCCACAAGGAGCTCCTGCGCAAGCAGCCACACATCATGGAGGCGATCGCCGAGAGCGGTGCTGGAAACGCCACCTCCACAGCCGTACGCCTCGGAGCCACTGCTCTCGCAGCCGTCAGTCGGGAGTCCACGAGCCTATGGAGATCACATCTTGCCGTGAGTCGCCACGTACCGAGGGTGTTCCAGCGGCAAGGCCTCCTCTGGTGGTTTCAGGTGCTGACGACCTACCTCGTGCGTATCAACGGAGCGCTGGCTAACATGTTACAAGGACATCCAGCAATGCAGCCCTTTGTCAGCAGCCAGACGATCTCCTATCGTGGAACTGCCGCGGTGGACGATGCCGCACTGGCTGGGCGCTGGCAGGGTCTCGGCTGGGCTGTCAAGTGCAGCACTCGCTATTGCGACGGCCTGGGGCCCGGTTGGGCGCCAACTGCTCGCTTCGATGCTGGTGTGCACCTGCGCATGGGGGACTCGTGCCGCTCGGGCCCGACACGGTACGCACAGCACGTGCGACGATGTGACATCAATCTCACGCACGCGCTGCGAAGGCTCGCGGAAGCTGGCGTGCGCAATGGCACGTTGTTCGTGGCATCAGACTCGCAGGACATCATCGAACAGGTCGACGCAGGGTTGGCGAGGCCGTTCAACGTCTCGTACTTGCGGATAAATCGCGCTCGCTTCGAGACTGCTTCGGGCACCGAGAAGCTCGAGCTCCCGGCCATACGTCTCAACTCGCTCCTGGAGGCTCTGATGGATATGATGCTGTTGGCCCGCTCCACGCTCCTCGCGGGAAAGATGATGTCCAACTTCCCTCGCGCTGCTCTTCAAATGCGGATCCAGCTGCCGGCGAGGCGATCCCACGCACGCGCGTACATCGCCCTGGATGACCGCCCATGGTGCACGCGCACGTCGTGCCGCGAGCCATTCCCATCGGCACGAGACCAGCAGGCGGCGATGCGGAGGGAACTTGCGAGGAATCCCAGCATAACATGATCAGGTAGTGTTCATTCGTGGAGCAACATAGAGGGCTGTTGCGTTCTTTTGGGGCGATGAAACTTGATCTCAGGCACATTCACGCCTTGTAGATTCACGGTTTCCGATTCGTCAACGTCTTTCATGTTCACAGGTCCACACCTCGTTCTCTTTGCTGAGCACAATGCTCAGTCGACTCGCTCGACGATGCCCGCTCGCGTGGCGACCGCTCGCTGCACAGCCGTTAACCCCGCTGCCGCTCGCCACCTGCATGGTGGTCGTACGTACGCTCGCCAAGGGAAAGGAGGCCAAGGGAAAGGAGGCCAAGTCAAAAGGTAACGCGTCGGCCGGTGCGGCAGACAGCAGCGAGGATGGCGCAGCAAGTGGTTCGTCGTTCACGGAGAAGGATTTAGAGGACCTCAAGCAGCAGATGGACCGGCCGTTTGAGCACTTGCAGCGCGAGTACGCCAGCATGCAAACCGGCCGTGCGATGCCCAACCTCCTCGACAGCGTGCAAGTCGACCTCGGCAATGGCGCCAACCCGCAACCATTGCCCACGTTGGCCAAGGTGCTCGCGCAAGGGCCGCTAGCCTTGCAGGTGAGCGTCTACGAAGCGGCGCACGTGAACGCCGTCATCAAGGCGATCGACAACGCGCCGCTCGGCTTGCGTGCCGAGCAGCAGGGCAAGCTGATCAAGGTCAACGTTCCGAGACCGACGCAGGAATCTCGACAGGCGCTCGTGAAGCATGCCAAGGTGCTCGCCGAGGCGGCGAAGACTGCGGTGCGGGGCGTGCGCCAGGGAGCCATGAAGCGCGCCAAGAAAGACGCGACCAAGGAGGAGCTCAAACGAAGCGAGAAGCAGATTGAGGATGTGACTGCCAAGGCGATTGCGGCGGTGGACAGTGCGATCAAGGCCAAGGAAAAGGAGCTGCTCACGGTCTGACAGTGTGTGCCCATGGGAGCGTTGCAAAATATGGGCAGGCGGTTATTTCTAGATGAGCCTTCTGCCTTGCCGGAGCTGATGATCTCGCTGATACGTGATGCGCTTGCTGCGGTGCGCCGAATGCGCCGGATGGGGCCTGCGGACCCCGCAGGCCGTGTCATCCAAACTCTATATGCGGAATTCCTCAACTTGTCCTAACGAAACCCTTTCATCCATTTCGAGAGTTGCGCCGATCTCGGTCCTCATCACTACAGGCTCGCCGCATCGGCAGCATGGCCAGAAGGCTGACGTGGCTGCTCGCTGCGTTCGCGCCGTCGCTGTCGAGCGGCCTGCGTTTCGCGACCATGCCCGCCACCCAGGCCCGTCAGAGCAGCTTCCGCGCACGCGCGGTGACCATGGAGGAAACCCAATGCGCCATGATCGACCTGTCCACCAATGACCCACTCCGCGTGGCCCAGACGCTCAAAAAGGCGTGGATGGAGGGCGCTGTCAAGCGCGGGCTCGTCGGAAGCGTGCTCGTGCCCAGCGAAAACATGGTCACCATCGTCGCCATGGGCCCGCGATCACGTCTCGATTCATTTGCGGAGTGGATCAAGACGTCTTCAGAGCTCGTCTCCAGAGTGACGTACGACACGGACTCGTGCGCGGTGGATCCGGGGCAGCTGAGCAGCAAGTTCAAAATCGCCGATGTCGAGTCCAATGCCAAGGGGCCGTGGCTTGAGATGCTACAGCAAGCGACGATCGATGTGAAAGATAAGGGGAAAAAGCAATCCAGCGACGAGGGCCTCGTGTGAGTGTGAGAGCGCGCCGCCGGACGCCGCAACCTGAGCGCGGGCGCTCCGACGGCCAGAGCTCCACGTGGGCGCGGGTGCGTACAGGCGGCACCATGGGCGTCGCGCGCACGCCACGCCGTTATACTTCGTCCACTGACGACACTGTCGTTGCGGTCCGGTCGTCGCAATACGAAAATTTCCGGATTATGTTTACTAGCGCGTAGTGCTGGTGTGTATTATACGGGCGTTCGTTTAATGAAACATGGCGCGATCATATTTCCCACGCGATATCTCATCAATTATTCGAACGAGACACGCCGCGGCGACGGACTCCCCGCTCTGTGTCTGATAGTCTGAAGTCCGCCCTGGCTCTGGCGCGGAGGTATGCTATCCGTGGCAAGCTGCTCGCCGGCTCACGCCTCAAGCGTTGGGCCTGTGGGCATCCACCGCGACGCTGGCGGCGCTGGCGGAAGGTTCTCGGAACCGTCCGAGTGCTCGGCACAGCGCTCGACAGATTGGCGGAAGGTGCTAGTAGTGGATGATGGAGGGCTTGGCGGCGGGCTCGTGGGCGTCGGGCCATCGTCGCTGTCACTACTGCCCTGGTCAGTTGAGCCGCCGCTTGACCACTCTGCTGGTCCTTTCTTATGTGAGATGGCACAGTCGTCTGCAGACGAGGCCCTTGCTGCTGCCCGCGCTGCCGCCGCCCTGGCACCCGCTCCAACTGCCGCCTGCGTCGCTTTCGCGGCCGGCTTGCGCGCGACGGCAGCCTTCTTCTTGGGCACGCCTGAAGCCTTCCCGCCCTTGACCTTGGCAGCCGCGCCCTTGCCCTGAGCCTTCGGCTGATGCTTCGTGTCGGCAGCGCCCACGCCCTTAGCAGCAACAGCAGCAGCAGCAGCAGGTTCGTCACCCGGCGCGCTCACACCCCAGCCGAAGCGCGCCTTGATATCAGCCTTGCCATCGTCGAGGAGGTTCGTCTTCACGTCCTGCCAGCCAGGTGGCAGATGACGAGGGAAGACTTTTCGAAGCGGATTCGGGCCGGGGACGGGGGCGGCATTCCTATTCACTCTCCACCACAGAGAGTCCTTAGGCGGCGGCGGCGTGTTGCCGCTGGGATCTGGCTGAGCGATGTTCCATTCACGCTTCGGGATCCCCAGTGCTATGGCCCGGCTGGCCGCCCAAGGTGGCATCGGTCGTGCGTAGCCGGTCGCCATAGGCGGGAGAAGTTTTCTATTCATGTTAATACACACAACACGTAAGCAGGACAGCCGTGAAGACAAAACAAAACAATACAGGCCAGGCCTCAACTGAGACACATGCAGGCAGAGAGCTGAGAAACAGCCTATAAGAGAAGATCGGCGAGACCCATGTATGAACTCGGGAGGGAGCGCGCCCGCCGACGTGGGCGGTGAACCCCCAGTTGGGCGAGCCAAGGGGCAACGAGTATGTACGTCGCGGCCCCCTGAAGAGACGCATGCTCCGTCCGTCCTCGCGCATGCCAACGACCCGGCATAGAGCCGGATTCGAGACAGGGAACCACTCGAGCTCTCCCCTCCAAGGGGCAATCACCCGAGGAGCTCTGCATGTGCCCCAAAGAACACCAACAGAAGGCCGCCACACAGCCAGCCAGAAAAGAAAAAGAAAAAGAAAACGAGCGCTCGTCACGCAGAGCCTCGGTGTCTCGGTCCAAAACCACGCCTCTGCGGGTGGGAAAAAAGTAGACCGGGACGTATGTGCAGGTCGTGGGGCCCCAAAAACCTTCGGCGGCAGAGCGAGATCAGTACGGGATCGCTTGCCTTGACGGCCCGAGTGAGATCAGAGCGGGATCACTCGGAACGTGAGCACGCTGATCACCGGAAGGATCCAAGCACCCTGAAAAAGGATCGGGCGTGCTCTTCATGTCCAAGCCCAGTCAGCGGCGCCCACTGCCGTGCCTCGGGTAAAAAAGGGAGGCCCTAGCTGCGGCAAAAGAGGGCAAGATGGTCAGGTGTATAGCACGGGGCCCCTCCAGGAGGCAAGCCCCTCATGCATCCTTCGCACAAAGTCCCCTGGTGCCTGCCCCACCCCCCGGGCCAGGTGTTCGCGTTCAAAGAGTTCCGCACCTGAGTCAGCAGGCTGGTAAGGGCGCGGTCCGACCAGCCTGATCAGTAGCAGAGGAGGCAGTCAGGTCACTCGCCATCACTCGCCATCACTCGCCGTCACTCGCCATCACTCGCCGTCACTCGCAATCAATTGCCTGTTCCGAGGTACATGATGCCGATGGCTCAAAGTCAAGGACGCGAATGTGCTGATTGCCTCGGTAATAGGCGCCTAGAGCGTCGCTTGTCCCTCAGGCGTGCCAAGAAGCATGCTTTCCATGGCCGCGGCAAGCTGCTCAAAGTCGGCGTAATGCGGCAACAAAAGCTCCAATGGGGCCCGCTGTGCCCGCGACAGCATTGTCCGACAGCATGGAAAAACGTTTCATGTTGCCCAGTTTTCTATTCACACCCGAATTTTGACCGAGCCACTGTGTTGGCCCAGGGCCGGCACCAGACGACACGTTTCAGACGAGTTATTAAAACAACATGGTATGTCCGGTCTGAACTTAGGATGTGAAAAGCTGCGGCCAACCGAGCAGCCGCCAGCCCCGATACTAAAGACCTTGGTCTGTGTCTCTGTGAGCATGTTGGGCACCAGGCACCTCGTGGTAGACCTGTGAAGGTAGACCTGTGCCTGATCTCGTACTCCATCTCCGAATCTCCCACCAGCGAGATCTCCCACCAGTGTGCGCCGTCTCAGCCGTCTCAGCCGTCTCGGTTTCAGCCATCCAGCCATCCGTGAGAGGTCATGGTATGTCAGAACCGGCGATGGTGAGGCCAGCTCTCGGGGATACGTACTCGGGAGCGGCTGATATTCTCCTGATGATCTCAGGGTCGGTCTGAACCAGCGCCGTGGTGGGCGCGTGCGTCAGCGTCATGCGCCGTGATGGGCGCTTCGGTGGCCGTACGATGGCCGGCCATTGGTGGCGACGCGTGGCAGCGGCGGCGGGCTGAGCCCCAGTGGCATCTGCGCGCCGTGCTGGGCGCCATACCCGAGCACGGGCGCCATACCGGGCGCCTGGCCGTGCTGGGTGCGCATGAGCTTCGCACGCACTCCAACGGTGAGCTCATCGAGCAGACGCACGTCGCGCTTGAGCCGCGCCGTCTGCATCGACTGCAGCTCGCGAATTTGAGCTTCGAGCATGTTCAGCTCCGAACTCAGCGCTTCGCACGCCTCCTCATAGAGGCTGCTCGACGAGCGAGGCTGATACGGGATGATGCCGTCGTGCTCGCCGTCGCGCTCGCCGTCGTGGCGGCGGCGGCGGCTGCCCCCCGATGAAGCGCCGTCGTAGGCGCTGTCGTCGGCATCCTCATCGCCATCGTGGGCGCCGTCTTCGCTGCCGTAGTCGCCGCCCTCGCCTTCCTCGCACACGTCGTCGGCGGTGTCGGCATGTCGTCGAGATGAACTCATCAGCAGCGCCGCCGCCGCCATCTCCGCCTCCGCCGCGGCTGCCGCGTCCACCTCATCCGCCTCGTCCGCCTCGTCGGCCACGGCGGCGGCGCTCGGCGCGGCGGCGGCGGGGGCGGTGCTCGCGACGGCGCCCGCGCTCGCGGACCGTTCGAGAGCGCCGTCGCGAGCGGTCTCATGTTGGGGCTGTGGAAGGGCAGCGCTAGCGGAGAGGCGCGCCTCGGCCTCCTGTTGCCTCATTTGGGCTTCTTCTTCGCGAGCGGACGCTTCACTTGCGGCCACCATCATCGCCACGCATCCATCGAAGCTGCTGTCGCCGCTGTAGGCGCCCCCCCCGTGCAGACTGCCCCCATGCACGCTGCCGCCATGGGATGTGGCGCCCACCCCGGCGCTCGAGAAACTTCCACTAAGCAGCGGCGGCGGATCCGACCGATGATGGCTGCCGTAATCCACGCTCACCCGCCCCACGTCGTACCGGTCGTACCGGTCGTGCCGGTCGTGCCGGTCGGTGCCGCCAACACCGCCCAGGACGACGCCCCCCCGCGGGCTGTGGTCACGATCCATATAAGGCAAGTGGCTCCGCGGACTCTCGCGACCGCCGCTGCCACTGCTGCCGCCGCCGACGCCGCCGCCGAGGGCGCTGGTAAGGCAACCGCTGCTGAGGGCGGTGCGAAGGCGCGAGGGCGACGAGAGCAGACTATGCGAGTGGGCAATGCCCGCGACAGCGCTGCCCGCGACAGCGCTGCTCACGGAATGGTTCCACGCACCAAGATCTCGGGCGCCGAGATCTCGGGCGCTGAGGCTCCTGCCAAGAGTACCGAGGCTGCCGTTGCCTAGGCTGCTGTTGCCGAGGCTGCTGTTGCCGAGGGTGCCGTTGCCGAGGGTGCTGTTGCCGAGGCTGCAGGTACCACCGAAGGTGCCACGGAGGCTGGCCGCAGCAGCGAGACCGCCTGCGAGGCCACCGCCGAGGGCGCCACTCAGGCCGCCGATCCCGCCACAGGCGAGCGCGCCCGAGACGGCGGCCGTGACGGACGGAGCTCCGGCGGAGATGCGGCTGAGATCGGGCGAGATGCGGCTGAGATCGGGCGAGATGCGGCTGAGATCGGGCGAGATGCGGCTGAGATATTCGGGCGCGAGCCGAGCGTCGAGACCCAAATTAGGGTCGAGGCCCAAATTAGGGTGGCTCAGACCAGCGCCCCCCCAGCCACTCGCGCCGTTGTGGGCGCCGAGGGCGCCGCTGCAGAGGCTCGGTCCAATGACGCCCTGGCACAGAGGGAAGGCCGATGGGCTCACGAGGGCACACGAACGGAGCTCGGACGCGCCCGTCGACCCGTCCGACCGACCGTCCGTTCGTCCGTCCTCCGCCCCGCCTAGGCACTGCGGTGGGGCCGAAGGGCTGATGAAGGGAGCGGCGCACGCGGCGACGGGCTGCGCCGCGCCGTTCTGGGCGCCGTACGCGGTCGCAAGATGGGCGGAGTTGGCGCCGTGGTGGGCGGCCTGGAGCAACGTCGAGGCGCCGTGGTGGGCGCCGTGCAGATATGGGTGTACAAGGTCGCCGCCGCAAAAGGCATGCTGGGCGCCCGCATACGCGCCGTGCTGGGCACTCGCGCCGTGCTGGGCGTAGGTGTACACGCCGTGCTGGGCGATCGCGCCGTACCCACCACTCGCCGTGTGGCGGGCGGCGGCCGCGAGCTCCATGATGCTCTCCTTGATGACGGAGGTACTCAGGTTTCGGTCTGGCTGAGTGCCTGAAGATGATGGGCTCTGACTGCCTCGGAGGGCGCTTGAGACGACGCTTGAGCTTCGCGAAGAAGCCGAACCCGCCGTCTGCGCGCCATCGGATCGGCCGCACTTTTGGCGAATGGCCTCGGATTCTCTGCTGCTGCTGCGGCCTGCGGCGTCGACGCCCACGACGGCGCCTCCCTCGATGCTCGGCGCCGTCGTGGGCGGCCGTTGACGCTTCGTCGCCCGGGACGACGCGGCCTCCCAACCACTCGCGACGACGCCTCTCGGGACACCCCCCGCGCCGTCGCGGTCCGTCGCCGCCGCCGCCGCCGCCGCCGCCGAGGACGTGGCTTGCCTCATATGGGACCATGCCGCCGCCCTTGTCGCGTCGCCGCCGCCTCCGCCCTCGCTCAGGATGGGCGAGTACGCCGCACCGCCGCTGTCGCCGCCGTCATTGCTGCCCGCGTCGTTCGAATCCGCGTCGTTGCTGCCCGCGTCATTGCTGCCCGCATCATTGCTGCGCGCGTCGTTGCTGCCTGCGTCGTTGCTGCGCGCGTCGTTGCTGCCCGCGTCGTTGCTGCGCGCGTCGTTGCTGCGCGCGTCGTTGCTGCGCGCGTCGTTGCTACGTGTGTCGTTGCTGCCCGCGTCGTTGCGCGCGTCGTTGCTGCCCGCGTCATTGGATCCCGAGCCAGATTCCATCCCAGATTCCATCTCGCGAGTCGAGCCCGCGTCCTGATTCGATCCGCAATCATGCGAGCCACCCGACGCGCTGCCACCCGAGGCGCTGCCACCCGACGCGCTCTCGTGCGAGCTATTGCCCAGGGCATTGGCCAGTCCGCCGCGGCTGCTGTGGCACGAGTTGCCGCTACTGCTGCTGTGGCAGCTGCAGCTGCGGTGCGAGGCACTGCCGCCCGACGCACTGCCGCCCGAGGACTGATGAGAGCCGTCTTTCGACGAGCAGCTCGGCACCGAAGAGAGCGTCTCGGTGGTCTCGGTAGTGCCCGAGACGACGCTGCCCTGGGTGCGTCGCATCGCGCAGGACGAGACGCCGAACGCGGTGCCAGAGACGGCGCCGCCGCCGTGGGCGCCCTTTGTGTGCGACGACGACGACGGGGGGTGCGACGGCGGCGGCGGCGGCGCCATGGAGGCGCACGGCGCGTCGTCCTGGGCGCCATCCGAAGGGGGCGACGCGTCGGACGGGGAGGGGTCGGGCGGCGGCGAGTCGCCGAGCGGGGGCGAGGGGTTCCGGCCGGCCGTGCCCAGGTTCGTCAGGTTCGTCAGGTTCGTCAAGGAGCCCTCGTCCGCGCACTGGGCCCCGTTGGCCGACTCGCCGCCGGGGAGGCGTGGTGGGGGCGGCGGCATGAGCTCAGACGCGGACACGGAGGCCGGGGCGCCGTCGACGGCGCCGTCGGGACCTTGTCGGGCGAGCGACGGCGCCGGCGGCAGCGCGTACGAAGGCAGGGCAGGCTGCTGCGAGGACGATTGCGAGCGCACGACCGCCGAGCCCATCGCCTCGGCCATGGACAGGATCGCCATCATCGACTGATGCCCATGGCAGGGCTCCGACAGTAGCTCGCGTGGCGTGGCGCCGTCGCGAGCACCGCCAGCATGGCCAACGGCCGCCTCGGCTGCGGCATCGAGCACTCCGACGCCCGTCGCGATCTCCGGCACCGAGATCTCGGAGCGCGAGATCTCCGAGCGAGAGGCGCAGAAGAGCAGCGTGATGGTCGCGGCGGTGCTCGTCGTCGTTCCGGCAGAGGGCGCCACGCCCCCCCACGCCGCCCCCGTCCCATCGGCGCCGCCTCCCGCGCCGCCACTCATCGTGGCCACTTGCAGGATGGGTGACATGTGAAGGGTCAGCACGAAGGGGATGCGCTGTGCGTCATACGCTACGAGCCGAACGGCCATCTGGTGCCGAAGCGCGCCCGCCTGCCGCAGGCTCGCCAGGGTCGCCAGGTCCGTCAAAGGACCCACCAACATGTCAAAGGACGCACCGAGAAGAGAAGACTCGGAGTGGCCGACCAGCCGGCAGAAGGCGGCATTCGAAGAGAGGATGCGCCAGGGAGCGTACGCCTCGGTCGCAACGTACGCGCGCGACGCGGCAGCCGCGGCGACGGCCGCGGGCGCCGCCGCCGCCGGGGCCGCCCCCTCACCACCTGCTCGATACGGCGCCGCGGCGCCGACGCTGGCGCCGCTGCCTGAGGCTCGGCCAGCAAGGGCTGAGAGAGTCGCGCCGCCGTGCCTGGGACGCATGCCGCCGCTGGCGCCGGCGACGTCGGCGGCCTGCTGGTCGGGCGGCGGGGGCGGCGCCGTCGGCGTCTCGCCGAAGACGAACCGAAGCCACGAGAGCGAACGGTCTGCCATCGGCCGCGCTTCGATCGTCACGAGCGCTGGCGTCCCGTTCTTGCGGTACGCGACCAGGCTGGCAGTGCAGGCGGTGCAGCTCTGCGCAGGGCACACGCAACGCGCAGGCAACGCTCAGTCAGTCAGCCCAGCGTCGCGACCAGGCGAAGGGCAGTCAGAGAGTGGCATGCTCGAGAGAGCGCATCGACGACGAGGTCGGACTGCCAGGGCTCGGTTTGAGAAAGCACAGGGCCTGCGGGGCCCGCTGGTGTGCCAGGCGCGAGTTCGATGTGCGGGCAGCAAGTCGAACCTGCACGGCCGTCCAGAGCGCGCCAGTCGTCACCAGGCAGGTGCCGGAGCCATGCAGCAGAGCGGCCGAACGGCCGGTGACGTCGCTCTCGACGTATCCGGCCAACTGGAGCCACTCGGGCGAGACAGCCACGATCAGATGGGGTGGCTGCGTTGTCACCAGCAGCCACGCGCCCGCAACGTCGTTCGTTGGCCGGTGCGCCGCAGGCGGTGC
>Ga0210248_101204_pt1 | contig 20550 bp, 19 predicted proteins | sample ChrtobMetP3_32mM_FD_155493 | JGI IMG/M metagenome (GOLD analysis project Ga0210248, IMG submission 155493) | Chrysochromulina tobin associated microbial communities from unialgal haptophyte culture, Seattle, Washington, United States - P3_32mM | ecosystem: Host-associated > Algae > Haptophytes >...
GCAAGTACTCCGTCTGGATCGGCGGCTCGATCCTCTCGTCGCTCTCGACCTTCCAGCAGATGTGGATCTCGAAGCAGGAGTATGACGAGTCGGGCCCGTCCATCGTGCACCGCAAGTGCTTCTAAGCGCGCGGCCGTGCGCGCCACACGCGTGCTGTCGCGTGTGTCGCTGTGTGCGGGCGCGTGGCGAAGTGCACCCGAGATCTTGACAGGTACGAAGCTCAGAACGTCACTCGCTCCATGGCTTGTTACGCCGGTCAGTGTGACAACAGTGAGGACAGTGTGCGGGTGAAATTTCTGTAAACTCACATTTGTATGATCGCTGAAAATGGATCACTGTTGAGGGCTGACGACCGGACGCGTGCAGGCGCGGGCTCTCGCGGTCTGCGGTCTCGCTCTCCCGCCCGCGGCCGCCGGCGCGCCGGCCGCGGCCCGCGCGCCGCGGCGCGCGGGCCCGCCGGGGGTTACTTTCGGGTTTGCGCTTTTTCGAGCATAGCGGCGCTTTTGCGAGGCGCTTTTGCGGGATTGGCTCAGACTGGGGCTCCCGGCCCCGCGTCTTTCGCGGAGGCGGCCGGCGCGTGGGCCTTCGGCGCGTGGGCCTGCGGCGCGTGGGCCTGCGGCGCTGGGGCTGCTAGTTCTCTCTTGTGCCGACTCCAAGACGCGGCCCTGTCGAGAGCTGCCGCTTGCCGGGGCGCCGTGGCGGGCAGCGGCGCGTACGAAATCAGGCCTTTGGCTGGGCGTCATACTGGGCGCGTGCTTGGGTGCGGGGATGCCTGGCATTGAGCGTCGGCTTGTAGAACGAAATGCGATCTCCCTTCGAATCTCCCTTCGACTCTCCCTCGGGCTGCGGCGCGGGCTGCACGGGCGGACGGGTGGCGGCTTGCGAAGCGGCCTGGGAGAACATAGTATCGGAGTGGATCTCTGAGGTCATCTCAGAGTCTGCGCGCTCCAAGGCTTGCCTTGGGCGCCGCTGAGCGCCTTCCGCGTTCGCCTCCCGGGCGGCGGCAGCACGTGCGAGGTGCGCGGCCGTGCCTGTGCCTGCCAAGGTTCGCTGCTGAGCCTCTTGGAAGCCTAACCGCGCTCGCTGCTCCACCCGAGCCGCGTATTCCTGGGCCGCCGCCGCCGCCGCCGCCGCGTTGGCCATGACCTTTGCCTTGGACGCCGCGTCCTGTCCAACCTTCCATACGGCGAGCCGTTCTTGTTTGTGTCTGAGCGCCCCCATCTGCGCCCCCAGCAGCGCCGCGCTCGCCGCCTGCACCCGCTGCACTCCTTGCGCTCGCTTCTCGCTCCATGCGGCAACGCGGCTCTGCGCCTCACGATAGAGGCCGCGCTTGAGCTCCTCAGTGAGACTGTCCACCTCGTTACGGCGGCGCACGAGCTGCTCGGCCGCGACGACGCTCTCCTGCTCCTGCCTCGCAAGGAGCTGACGCATGTACAGACGCACGGCTTCCTGCCTCACCGTCCGAGCTTCGGCCGGCGATTCAAATGCAGCTCGTCGGTCGATGGTCACTCGCCCTGTCATTGGCGGTGCAGTCATTGGACGATGCTCAGATCTGCGAGCCCGTGATGCCGAGGCCAGTTGATCGCGCACTGAGGTGGGCGCTCTGTGCACCCCATGGACACCTGCACTGAGCACCGCGTTGGCTGAGATGCTCGCCGTGCTGCCCTTGGGTTCATAGCCCGTGTAGGCCATAGCCCGTGCTGCCGTCAGCTGTGCCATCCGTGTGAGCAAGTCATAGTCGTCCAGTGCCGCAAGAGGCTGGCCGAAGCCCCACTCGACCGAGAAGTTGCGTGGGATGGTGCCGCTGCCAGCCTCAATCCGAGCCCCTAGCCCATCGTCCAACTCGATCGCTTTGCGGATGTGCATGGGAACGGTGTGCATCGGCATGATGGATCTCCTTGGATGTGGTAGAACCGGCGGCTCGCATGGGCTCGCAATCGGAACGGACACTGTGAAATATCAGCAAGTGTGAAAAAATGGAAGGGGAGTCTTTGTGCAGTAAAAAAACATGGAACATAGTACACTCCACGCCCTACATAGGTTGATGGTCTAACTCTGCGGCGGCTTCGAGCCCTGAAGGATCTCCTGCTGCGCTTGCCGGAGCGGCTCCGTGCACATGCCGACCGTGAGCGCGAGCGAGAGAAGCTTCTTAAAGCCCTGCCGCTTCGGATTCGCATCAGTCTCAGGGCCAAGTTCCGGCCCGAGTAGGTTGAGGATGGCGCCGGCCGCACACACCTGGGACTGGACGTCATCGCCAAAAAGAAGATCTGTGAGCGGCACGACAGCGCCGAGCTCGCGGATCTCGCGCCGCGCCGACGTCTCGCGCGACAGGTTCTGCAGCGCGCCCGCGGCCGAGCCGCACACGGCAGCGCTCGGCGTGCGAAGCAACGAAACGAGCGGCGCGATGCCCTCCAGCCGCCGGATAAGTCGAATGGCCTCCGGCTCGGACGAGATGTTGTGCACAGCGCCGACCGCGCGGGTGATCACCTTCAGCGATGACGACGAGAGCAGCGGCAGCACCGCAGGGATGGCGCCCATCTCGCGCACGTATGATCGGCCCTCGGTCTGGAAGCAAATGGATTGGATGGCACCTGCCGCATTCGCCTGAAGGTCGAGCTCGGGCGCACCCAACAGCGCGATGAGCGGCAGCACGCCACCTGCGGCTATGATGCGCGCCACATTGTCGCGCTCGTAGCACACGTTGAGCACCACGTTGGCCGCCTCGCCGAGCACGGGCGGCGATCGCTGCTCACCGAGCACGCGTACGAGGTCAGGCACGATGAGCTCGCCGAGCCGGACGCGGTTCTCATACTTGCGCGAAAGGATCTTGAGCGTCTTGAGCACCCGCAGCGCCATGTCGTCCGGCGCCATCACGGCGACGTTGGTCATCAGCGCGACGACATCCGTCAGGTCGTCCGGCGTCTGGCTGACAAAGTTGGCAGACTTGCTCGCGTCCTCGTTGGCAGCCACAAACTGCTGCAGAACGTTCTGAAGCTTGACTGGGCGCGACGTCGCCACGCGCGGCTCCGAGTGCAGAAGCTGGCGTAGCTTGCTGAGATTGGACTCCGCGCGGCTCTCGACATCGGCCATGGACATACAGTTAACATTCACTTTGAGGAATGCGCAGGCCGCTTTTCACGATTCGACAGGGATTCGACGAGAAAGACATGACACCCTCGACGACCCTTTAGCTCGCAGAGCCTTGGGTGTTTCACACGTTGATTCGGGTGCACATCCGAAGCAATGCAAATGACATCGAGATCTCATTTCAAGTTTCAGGAGCTCGTCGGTCGAGCTGCACGAGAGTTCATCGGGACGAGGGACTTCATAATGTCGCTGCTCTCTGTCGGACTATTCCCGCTGCTCGCGCTGCTGAACGCGCCGCTGCAGGCGCCGGTGGTGCGCCGCGTGCAAGCGCCGATTCGCGCCGCGGTCAGCAACCCGGACCGCGTTGTGGGACAGGTGGCGCCTCCGAATCCGACGAGTGTGCTGTTGGGTACCAAGCTGTACGACGGCAAGAAGGAGCTGCCGCCAATCTGGGGTGGTCTCAAGGTGGGCACGCGCCGGCTGGTCGTGATCACCGGGGCCTCTTCGGGCCTCGGCCTGTGGGCCGCCAAGGCGCTCGCTGACAAGAAGAACTACTTCGTCATCTGCGCCGTGCGAGATCCTGAGAAGATGGACCGTGCGGCCAAGGAGATTGGCATCAAGCGCAGCGACTACATCGCGATGAAGCTGGAGCTCGGCTCGCTGCAGAGCGTCAGGGACTTTGTGGACAATCTCAAGACCTTCACACCGGTGCGCCCGATCAATCACCTCATCTGCAACGCGGCCGTCTACCGCCCGGCCGACCCCGTGCCGGCATGGACTGACGATGGTTACGAGATGTCGTTTGGCGTCAATCACCTGGGGCACTTCCTGCTGTGCCAGCTGATGCTACCCGAGCTCAAGCGCGCAAAGAATGCGCGGCTGTGCATCGTGGGCTCGATTACGGGCAACAGCAACACCATCGGCGGCGGCCTCGTGTACCCTCGTGCGGAGATCGGCGAGCTCGAGGGATTGCGACAGGGTCCGGGCGCTGAGATGGTGGACGGCGGCAAGTTTGACGGTGCCAAAGCTTACAAAGACGCGAAGGCGCTCAACATGATGACCATCACTGAGCTGCACAAGCGCTTCCATGACACTACGGGCATCACCTTCTCGTCCATGTACCCAGGCTGTATCGCGGAGACCAACTTGTTCCGCGAGAAGCGCCAATGGTTCAAGACGATCTTCCCGCTCTTCATGAAGTACGTGACGGGCGGGTACGTGCCTGAGGCCGAGGCTGGCCAGCGCCTTGCCCAGGTCATCGACGACCCGGAGTGCGACAAGCAGAGCGGCGTCTACTGGAGCTGGAACGGCAACGCGCAGCAGGTGGGGCTCGCCTCGCGCGTCCTCAATAAGCAAACTGGTAAGTGGGAAGTCCAGGTGCAGGGCGCGGGCGGCTCGGGCGGCAAGATCTTCGTCAACCAGTTCTCGGGCATGATCAGCGACAGCCGCAGGGCCAAGCTGCAGTATGACTACTCCATGGACCTCGTCAAGGACTACTTGTAGAGACAGAGTAGCGATGCGCGTGTAGCTGTAGGAGGCAGACCGGACAGACAATTGAGGCGGAGGAAAGGTGACAACAGTGAGCGCAGCAGCAACCAGCACGACACCTCAGATCAGCAGCTTCCGGTTGCTTCCTGTAGAGATAGCGCGCGCGAGAGATGAGCCGCCAAGGCGCAAGGGCAGACGGGTCGCGCCTGTCCTGCACGGGTACAAAAGCTCATACAGTAACATGTCGTGTTGCAATGTGGTGTCGCGGAAAGCGCGTGGGAGGTCATTACGCTTTCCTCGTCCGCGTCGTCACGAATTATTTCAATTTTGGAATTTATTGGAACGCGCGTTTCCCGGTGGTGCGTGGAGCGTGGCCGCACGACGACGACCCGCCGCCGGACCGGCGTCGCCGCGCGACGGGCCGCGCCGGCTTGCGGCGGGGCGGGGACCGGGGTGCTCCGGGGGTGGCTGAGCCGCGGGAGCGCGGGACCGGCGTATAGGGTCCGCGCCCGGCGCGTTCCTCATACACATGCGTTCTCACCAACTTACCAGTTCTCGACTTTATAGTATTGCGTGCTCGACTTTATAGTATTGCGGGATCTAATCATCAGCTCGCAGCGCCTACATGAACTGGTGCGGAGTCGAGCGGATCAGTTACTGCACCATCACCCACATGAGCGTGTATGTCGCGTCGGTCTTCAGTCTTGTGAGGCCCCACGGATGTATGAGCATCAGATGTATCACAACCGGGGGTATCTAGAGTGCGCCGCAACGTGAGGCTCGAGCGTTGAGTTGAGGGCTGCCCCCAGCCGCGGATTCTCACCACGCAGGGATAGTGATGTCACTGGTTTTCATCGTGAGACCGCAACTCACACCTCATCCTTGGCTGCGTCCGGAGCCCCAACGGCCAAAGTCGTCTTCTTGTACTTGTGTTCGTCATTCTTGCCGTTCTCTTTCAGGAAGCCCAGCACTTGTTCTTCCAGCTTTTCGACTGCAGGCAAGTCGTCCTTTAGTGGAACCATTTCAGCCTGGCGAGCACGGGAGTTGAAGATGAGCAGCCGGGGTACCATGCGCTTGCGCACGTTGAACTCGGACGCAAAGGCCTTCACACTGTCCACGTCTGCCACCGCAAACTGCACCGCAGACATCTTCATGGATAGTCTCTCGATCAGACCTATGGCAGCCTCGCCATCCTCGCCTTTGGATGCAGAATTGAAGAGCACGCCCCAAACAATTGAATCCTGCATCACCGTTGCCTCGAAGGCTTCATCGGATTCAATCGTCTGCACGCTCGCGCGTGCGAGTGGCACGAGTAGGAACAGCAGGATTGATCTGGGCACGGCCATGTCTCCGCCGACCCTGGATCGATCTTGTTACGTTCTCGGTCGCCTTTGTCGCAAGGGGCTGAGAGCGAGCCCCTTGTTTGTCGACGCGTTTCGTTTGCTACTGTGAACGTTGAGGTGTGAATTGTTTTATTACATGTAGCGAGAGCTGCGAAGCGGTCTAAGTGCACTCCTTGTACGCTCTCTATTTCATACTAGAACGCTCTCTATTTCATTTTCGGCTGCTGAATCGTGAATCGGCCCGTGGCGCGTCTCACCACGCTACCCCACCACTTTTGGATGACATGGCCCAAACGCCCGATCGGGCCCGTCGGCTCGGCCCCGTGCGCTCGGAGCAGGCGTGCCACTGCTCGGTGGCCTGCTCGCTCGGCAAGTCGCCGCGCGGTCTGGCCCTGGAGGTCGTGCTTCTCGAGGATCGCTGCAGCGCTCGAAGCGTTGAGAAGGGCTTCCACAGCGGCAGCATGGCCGCGCTGCGCGGCGTGGTGGAGCGGCGTCCGAGCGGAGCTGTCGAGAGCTGTCGCAGCGGCCCCTGCGCCGAGGAGTACCTGGATAACCGCGGTGTGGCCCATCAGACTCGCCCCGTGTAAAGCCGACATCTTGGCCTCATCAGCCTGGGCGTCCACTGCAGCGCCCGCATCGCACAGCGCCTTGACGATCTCCACGTGGCCCTCAGCAGCTGCGAGCTGGAGAGCGGTGACGCGCCGGTCGCTAGTGGAGTCGACGGCGACGCCAGACTGAAGGAGCAGACGCACGGCGTCATGATGCCCACGTGAAGCACTGTAGTGAAGAGCTGTTCGCCCATGATCATCAACAGCATGAGGGTTCGCACCAGCGTCAAGCAGATCGCCGAGCACATCGGCGTGGCCCTGACCGGCCGCCCACAGCACAGCGGTCATTCCATCGTGATCAGAGCGCGTCTCGAGTGGCGCACCGCGCGCCAAGAGTCCCATGGTTGCCTCTCTATGGCCAAGGTACGTGGAAAGATGCAAAGCGGTGAGTGCGTTATCATCGAGTGTGTCGAAGGCTGCGCCAGCCTCAATCACTGCCGCGAGCTGCGTGATATTATTCTGTTGTACGGCATCGTGCAGCGGAGTGGCCGCGACTAGCGCAACTAAAGCCAACGCGGAGAAGCTCATGTTTGCGAAACTTAGTGTGTGAGGTGTTCAGAAACTTAAGCCAAGTCGGCGACTCACAATTTGAGAATTCCACGCGAAACTAAACCTGAGCTGACTCGACATCCACGTGCGTTACAGTGTACGAGATGACGACCGCCATCAGAATGGCTCCAACTGTGCACTGGCGTGGGCTGGACGGTTCTTTCCCCATTTAGTCCTACCAAAGCAGCAGCAGCATGCGAACCCTGCCCGAGTTCATACGGCAATCGCCCAGCACCCCGCTGATGCCGATGACCCTGCAGAGCCGGCAGATCGTCTGGAAGCGGCCACCAATGCCGCCACCTTCGAATGCGCTTACAAAACTCCTGCTGCAGCACGTGCCACAGTCCATCATCTCCAGGCCGACGCGGCCGGCCTCAGCGCAGGCACGGTGTTCCAAAGAAAGCATTGAACGCATGGCCCGGCCACCCGAAAAGACGCGCCGCGTCAGCAGCGCACCCGTTCATCGGCCAGCTCCCATACGGAAGGTGTGCAGTGAGAGCACGCTGCAGCGACTAGCTCAGACGCACCGCCGGCCGCTCTCCGCAACAGTCTACCGGCAGCCACCCCAAGCGAAGCCACAACGGCCACAGTCTGCCTCTGCGACAGCCTCCTACACTCCCGCTCCCGCTGCTCCTCCAGCGGAGCGAGAGGTGGACACAGACGCTCTGCTAGAAGCCGTGCCTCCACTGCCGGAGCCACGACCTGAGCCGGGTCCCAGGCGGCTCACGATTGTCAAGATGGAAGAGAGGCCGATCACTGTTACATCGCTCCGACCGCGGAGTGCCCCGCCCGCTCGAGTCCTGCAGCTGCTGCTCAACGGTGAAGACGTTCGGCCGCCCCCCCCGCCGCCCGTTGGTGTTGCTGCAACACCCAAATCCGTGAGCTTGCAAGGTTCTCGGCCCACCTCCGCCTCGCAGCGCTCCGCGGCTGCCTTCGAGCAGCGCGCCGCGGCCGTGTGCGAGGATGTGCCGCTCGGCAAACTTGGCTACGAAAACGGGCCGCTCGCGTGGCAAAGCAGCTTGCGTGGTGTCGGAAGCGCAAGGGCGCCATCGTGGGCGCCACCAGCAACGCCACCAGCAACGGCAGCGATTTGGACCGGCAGCGGGACAGCGGCAGCGGGAGCGGCAGCGAGGATCCAGCCGACCAGCGCGCGGAGCCGGCCTGGAAGCGCGAGGATCGCGAGGACTGTGAATGTGAATGCGAGGACCACCGCTTGGGCGGAGGAGCTCACCGACGCTGATGAGGTCGCGGAGCTGTGGCTGTCATTCACTCAGCGCCTCCTCAAGCTGAGTCGCGCAAATTTGCGCGACTCAACCTGGATGACCTGGATGGACTCCCGCCCCAAGCTCGAGCAGCTGCACGAGTTCAGAGAGAGATCGGCCGTGGAACAGAAACGGATCGATGCCGCGGTGGGCATGGTGGCGAGCATGGGCCTCGATGAGCTCACAAAGAAACTGGCGGAGGCCAGCATCGTCACGACGGGCTCGCGGTCCGAGCTGGAGGAGCGCATGCTTGCCCACCTGCTCGGCGAGGACGTAAACTACGTCAGCGGTGCGGGTTCCAGAGGCGGCGATCGCGCAGGCGCGCTGGCGGCCGCAGCCGAGGACGAGGGGCCTGGTGAAATTCTCTCGCCGCGCTCGCTCGCGGTGATGCGCTCGTTAACGCGGTCCTCGCCGCCTGTGCACGAGGATTCGGAAATGCTGGCAGCTTCCGCCCCGGCTCCCGCCACTGCTCCCGCCCAGGCAATCTTCAAGCTGCGCGTGATCAAGGACATGAGGGTGGTCGATGGAAAGCGAGAATGGCTCGTCGCATGGGATGGCGAGGACGAGCATGGCGAGGGCTTGCCAGACTCATGGGAACCGACGGCGAACGTGTCGGAGGTCGCGCGCACCGAGTACTTCGAGACCACCAAAGCTCTCGCCCACGCGCCCGCCCCACAGTCCAGGGCAGAACCAGATATCCTCGCGGCTTCGGAGGCTGCCTTTTCGCGGGCACGCACGCAGCCCCATGCAGCAGCGCCGGAGCACGACGAATACGGCGAGGACGGCAATCAGGAGGCGAACCTCGATTCATTCTTGCAAGCGACGCAGGAGCAGTGACCAACGCTCAAGACGCAGGGCGGTCAGTTGCGGCACATGAACGCACGATGAGGGCCTCCAGGTGAAGAATCCAGCGCCAATCAAAGCAAGGAATCGCAATCACGAGCACGACCGCAAAAGCTATGTGGCACCGCCGGCCGATGACATCGGCTACACGATCAACCAGGAATGTTCAGACATCGAGAGCGGCCGTAGTACGTACGCTGACGCTTGAGCGCGTTCGCAATTACGATTTAAGGTCGACCGGTCGGTATCGGCCGCGCAAGGAACGGGGTACGGTATCGGCTATCGCATCGAAACAGGTGCCGAATACCCGAAATGCGCGCATTATCCGGATTATGGAGATTGCAGATTCGCGCAGTAGCCAGTACGAACGCCCGGCGTGGGGCGTGCCCGGGACGCATGTATCGGGAATCGGGTATAATCAATATGCACATCTTGGTTCGAAAAAAGCCGCGCGTCCGCGCGTCCGGCCCGCTACGACCCGGGCCGCCGCGCGGACACCCACGACCGCGAAGCGCGATCCCCCCTCCGAGTCGGCGCGGCGACCCGACCGACGACCGCAGTCCGCACACCGTCCCACAGAAGCACAGTCTCGTCCAACGCAACGATCAATATAGCCGCAAGATACCTACAAAAGCTCCATGCCAAATCGGCCCCGCGACGATCAGACGCTACGGCCGGCCCAACGCGGCCGGGCGCGCGCTCTCACTCGGGTACGTCTCGCGTACCGTCCCTTTAATCTCGCCGTTGTACAGCGTGAAGAGCTTCGATCAGAACCATTCATGCATCCAGATCCCAGCCGCCTGCAAGCGGCGGAACATGTCCACGCACTCCTTGTACTCATGAGGACCTTGCTCATACGTCTCTTTGTGATGGCACTCGATCATCATCTCGTCGATCAGGCGTGCGGCCGCTGGATACGCCAGCAGCTCCGACACGATGTCAAACTCAGCACGCTCAATGTCCATCTTGAGCACGACAAGGTCCTGAGGCTTGACGTGATGCTGCAGAAACTTGAGCAGGTCGACACAATGGATGCCAACATCACCTTTCCGCTTTCGTTCCTTCGTCATGGAGCTAGCGCGGTCGGAGGCTTGGGAGAAGAAGCAGTCGCCATCGAAGGTGGAGATCGCAGCTTGGATGAATGTGACATTTTTCAGTTGCTTGTACATTGGCGCGAAGGTTTTGTCGGCCTCGAAGGCGAAGACGGAGAATTCCGCCCCTCCAGGATATCCTCGCCGGAAGGACTCGACCGAGCCGCTGGGTTCTCGTGCGCCAAGGTCGATGTAGATTCGGCGCGCGCCTGTCTGTATTGTCCGTGGATGCCGCAAGGCTCCGAGCGAACGATCCATTGCAATGTTGAGCCTTGACGCACGCCCGTCCCTATGATCGTGTGCTGTGCCAGGATACGCAGTGGCTCTCATCCAAGGACCCAAGTGCCAACCGGTACGGTCGTTGGCACGATCCCAATACACTGGGAAGGGCCAGAAGCCGTGATGGTAATGACTGATGTTTTCGAATCTGTTAGCTTGCAGTGATTCCCAAGGAACCTGTGTTGGATCGACGACAGCGCCCTGCTTACCGAGTTGGTCGCTCACCCACCCATCTCCGAAGCTTTGCCCTGCAGTTCCTGACCTGTAGTACGAGGATGACAAAAGTCTTGCCATCCAAATCAGAAACGCAAATGCGATGGCAACCTCGATCGAGATTCTCATGCGCGTGTTCGGCCGTCGCCGAAAGAGAAGGCCCGTCCACGCTCCGCCGATTGTCGCGACGCGTGTTCCATCGAGGCGTGAAAAAATTGCAGGATTACCATCGTGAAAACAAAACATTGGGCGTCGCCCTGTGTGAATGTGAACGGAGTGAAAAATGACTGTTGAAGATCGACGAATCTCGCCAGCAAGTTTGGGGCGAGATGACCTCTCCATCATTCATGCGGCCGCTTCTTGCGCTTGCTATGGGCCACACCATTGTCGCGCTCGACAATGGCCTCGGTTTGACGCCTGCGATGGGCTACAACACGGTCAGGATTGAGACCGAACGAGCAACTCAACACTAACTTGTTAGCCATGCTTTTCAAGGTTCACCGGTTTGTCTTCTCAAAACCGTCGTTTGTTCGAATCCCATATCCTGGCAGTGGAACGACTTCCGCTGCAGCCCCGAGATGAATGCGAAGGCGGTCATGGCCCTCGCCGACAAGATGGATGAGCTGGGCCTCGTAAAGCTCGGGTATCGCTATCTCAATCTTGACGACTGCTGGCAGCTCGAAGAGCTGAGTGACACGGGCGAGCTCCAGCCCGACCCCGTCGCCTTCCCCGAAGGGATGAAGCCCGTCGTGGACTACGTGCACTCGCGCGGTCTGCTGCTGGGTCTGTACTCGTGCCGCGGCTGGAAGACGTGCGCCTTCCGAGGCGCGAGCTCCGGCCACGAAGCCATTCATGCGCGCCAATTCGCGCAGTGGGGCGTGGACTACCTCAAGCATGATAGCTGCTGGGCGAGCGGAGAGCGTAGCGCAGCGTTTGCGCAGTACGCAGCCATGCGGGACGCCCTCAACGCGACGGGCCGGCCCATCCTGTACTCTTTGTGTGGCTGGTCGTCGTGGTACTCGCCCGAGGGCGCCAAATTAGGCAACTCGTGGCGTATTTCAGCTGACTGTGACGAGTGGGCCAACGTCTACGTCGCAGTGCGCACGAACGAGCTGCTCGCGGCCTACGCGGGCCCGGGTGCCTTCAATGACCCCGACATGCTCCTCGGGTCCTCTCCCAATGCGCCCGCGCACTTGACACCTATGCAAGTGCAATCACAATTCTCGCTCTGTAAGTTGATCGCTTGAGCTCCATCCGTAACCACTTCGTGACCTGTGCTGAGTCACCTTCGTGCGATATGTGAGCCCCATCCCTGTCATTTGCGCTCACTCGGCTGTCCCTGATGCTCCCCTCTTGCGTGTGGCCAGGGGCCGTTATGGCGGCACCGCTCTTGATCGGCTCTAGGTTACTCTCTATGCCTGCGAGCGATCTAGCAACCTACACAAACGATGAGGTGATCGCCGTCAGCCAGGACGCGCTTGGGCAGCAGGGGCGTGTTGTCTGGTCCAACTGCCCACCGTACGTGCCTCGCGACAACTGGTGGAATTCTCCTTGGTCGATGCCGTTCGACGTGTGTTGTATGTGGACGCGTGCGCTCGCAACGGCCGCGGCCGTCCTTTTCACGATGGCCGCCACCTGTCGCCGCTTCGCCCCTCGCTGCGGGGCGTACGTGCTGCTGCCGCTCGGTCTCTTCTGTGCCCTCTACATCGCTGTCCTCTGGAGCTTCCGCCCGCGCACCCACGAGTGCCAGCAGGTCTGGGCCCGCCCGCTCGCCGACGGCGCGCAGGCTGTGTGCTTCGTCAACTTCGCACAAGCGCCCGCCCGGGTTGCATGTGACGCCAACTGCCTGGGCGCGATGGGCTTTTCCAAGGGCGGCACGGTACGAGTGCGCGACCTCGTACGGCGCGTCGACGTGCCCGTGACGACGCTCGGCGACGACGCACTAGCGGTGGACCTCGAGGGTGATGGCGATTCAGCGCTCTGGCGCGTGCTAGAGCGAAGGTGAGAGCGTCAGACACTGAGAGAGGTCGAGGGTCCTTATCGCCCCCGCCCCCGCCCCGAGGGGGTGTGTGGTGGGGATTTGGAAAGCTGAGGAGGCCGCTCGAACGCGAATTACACACACGCTTGCGAGGTGTGCTGACGCGAGGGGCCGGGGTCACTGGCTCGTTCGTACTTTTCATTACGTGTTCGTATTTCGATTTTTGGCGGCCGGGTGTCCTGCATGCGTGTCGTGTCTGGCTCTGGGTTCCGGGCAAATCCGGGGGACCGGGACCGGTTTAACAAGACACTAGACAGACTGTTCCGTTCAAAATACGGGCCGGACCCAGGCGTGCATGGCGGACAGCCGGGACACAATGACAATCACACACACGACAGTCGACACCCTACAAACTCGTACTCAGTCCACGGGTCGTACGTGAGGGGAATTGTGTGTGTCCCAGCTTTTTTCCGGTGTTTCTGAACCGCCCGATTTGGTGCGTACTACCGGTACCAGCGTCTTTTTACCGGCACGCCTTGCGAACCGGAGCCAACAAAACGCTTGTGAACAAAAAAATAATGGGCGAGTAGGCCCTTGCGGATGGCCATCCCGCTGCACGCACCACGTGGTACTCCAAAACAGGTCGTGACATTCTTCACTGGTTGGTATAAGTCAGATGTCGCTGACCACGGTCGCCAGCTGCGCAACCAGTTGATTGATGCCCTCGGCTCCGAGGTGGCACTCGTGCTCTCGCATTTTGACAAAGACGAATGTGCTAGTAGACGGGCAGCCTGCGTTCGCGCGCGTTTCCGTGGGTTGGAACCCATCTCATTCATATCCTCCGAGCGACAGCTTTCTATCGCTGAGCTTACTCTGATGCTAGAGGCGCTGCCCATCTGGCCTAAGGTGATCGGCAAGCTCAATCGCACATGCGCTCGCAACGAAAATGGACAGCCATCGATATGCCAGTTCTCGTGCATTCGCGACCCGACATGGAGCGCGACTTCGTCGCCACTTTACGTTTCGCCATACAGATGCAGGGGGATGAGCAACACCGTTTTGTCACCCGTACTAGGGGATGGTCTGAGAGCCAATCAGCGCTCCAACGTGTTGCTTGAGTTTCACTCGCAGCAGCGTTCCTACAATGCGCTGCTCAGAATGGAACAAGATCGTGGCTCTGCATTCGAGACAGTCGTCTTTTCGCGCCTCGAGTACACTTGGCTGCGGCCGTGTCGGGAATCAATGATCGTCATGCCGTTATGGATTGTCGTGCCGCCGCGGCCTACTTTGGTCGCCTCGACATGGTTCTGAACTCCCGGAAGCTACTTCGAACCCAACTCGCGACATCACGATCCGAAGTCTGTCTGCGAGACGGACTCGACTTGCGCCAACATCGTGTTTGCCAATTTGCCGGCACTTGCTTCCTCTCGTGCTGCAGCAACGTAACAGCCGCGAATTGCTGGACGCGAAAGTGCTGGGAACGCATTGTCTTCAGCGGCTCGCCGATGCTGCTGCGTGGCAAATACCCCGAGGAGCTCGAGCTCGCCCTGCAGCACCATGTGGCACTTGGCATGAATGGGTCGAGGTACGTCATCCACTCGATTGAGAATCGCAGTAGGCTTGAAGACGCCGGGAAGAAGGACACAAGACGTGTTGACGTTGGAAAATCAGTTGGAAACGTCGACGATGTCTGGCGGCCCGCATGGGATGGAAATACCACCGCAGCTGATGGCCTGGCCGCGGCGTGGCAACTCGGCTCTCGCAGACTCTTTCCCGACCAAATCTCCATCGTTGGGATAGCTGCTCGTCGAAGCGCGCTTGGGGAGTTTACGACTGCTGTCCGCCCTGTTCGTCAAGGAACGACACGGAGTGCAGCAGTGTCTGCACTGATTCGATGGGACTTGCAAGAACGATGACGAAGCGCAAGGAGCGGAATTGTTGAGTATATAGTCCGTAGTATATAGTATATAGCGACACCAGCAGCCCGAGGCAGGCACCACCGGCGTGGCCGTGTCGGGCCGCTGCCCGCACGAGACGAGGCTCGTCGCTTTCTCGGTCCTCGGTGGCTCGGCGCGGCGCCCCGGCCGCGCCCGCGCCATCGAGCCGCTTCAACGGCGCGGTCTCATCCGCTCTCGCTCTGTCGTCGTGCCGTCGGCCGGGCCGGCGGGCGCGGCGACCGCGCCGCGCGGGACCGCCCGCGCCGGCGCGCCCGGTCGGCAGACGCGAGACGGCTGACGGGCACGCCGGGTTCGGCGTGGCCGGCGGTCCACGCGGTCGCGATCTTGCATAACACCGTATAGAAGCGACGACCTACGCTAAGCAGCGAGCCTACAACCGAGCACGAGCAAGCGTGCGGCTATACACAGACTGACGTCCGGTCACGGACGAATTAACACCCCGTTGTAATGACCATTGTAAGTTACCTTGCTCGCGTCACAGTACGAGTGAGAGTGAGCCCATACTTGATGGGTTTCAAAGCGCAAAGGGCGGGTTCGTCGTTCGACGCGTCGCGGCACGTCGTGGACGTGGACGTTCCCCACCAACCAATCACGGCGGAACTCTCGCCGACGCCACATTGGGCCGGGGCCGGAGTGGCGTCCTCGTCGCCCCATGCCCGCGCGATCTGCGCCTGCTCTTCCACCGGTCGCGCGCCGCTGCGCTCAACCGGCGCAGTTCATGCCATCCCAGAGCGCGCTCTGCCAGAAGCCGTGCTCACCTTTCTTGGCGCTGCGCGCAGCGAGGGCCGTCAGCTTTAGAGTGCGCCACATCTCGAGGTTGCCCTCGAAGAAGCCAGGCTCGTGGTATGCGATGCCATTCGGGAAGAGTCGCTTGCACTCGGGCGAGCCAGCGGGGAAATGCTTCTCGACCACCTCCTTGACCATCGTGCGTGCCTCGCGCAGGTTGTGCCGCGGCAGGCGCGGGAACAAGTGGTGCTCTACCTGGAACTGGAGGCCGATGTGAACGAAATCGAGCCACTTCGGCGTCGAAACGTTCATAGTGGTGCGCATCGTGGTGATGTACCACTCGTCGTCTGGACCCGTGTACGCGCGCCCGGCGTACGCATGCATCGACCAGTGCGAGAGCACGATCTGAACGTGCAGCACGCCCGCGACGGCGTGCGACACCATGACCCAGCTGACGGCCTGTGCCCAGGTGGGCATCGACCAGGCGGTGGCAAAGACCCACGAGAAGAAGACGGCGATGCCTGCGAGCTCGGTCTTAGGGTAGTGCGTCTTATCGGGTTGTGTGAGCAGGTAGATGAGCCCCTGCACATACAGGTTCCACCGGCCGAGCGCCATCAGAGGATAGAAGAAGAGGTGCTGGTACGACACGAGCAGCCGCGCCACGTCATCCATGCCTACCCACTTCCGGTGGTACGTGTCCCACCACTTGGGCCGGCTGAAGATTTTGGGGCTGATGGCGAGCATGGGCATGTGCTGGATGTTCGGGTCGTGCTCGATCGCATTGCACGCGACGTGGTGCGTGTTGTGGTCGCTCTTCCACCAGCCGACCGAAAGGCCCATGAGCGCGGAGAGGGTCGATCCGATCCGATGGTCGCGGTGGAAGTCGTGCGTCACTCCGCTGTGCCCGAGGTCGTGCCCGATGCCCGCAAGCTGCTGCCAGAAGACCCCCATGAGCACTGCGCCGCTCATGTGCGCAGTGCACGAGGTGCAGCCGAGCGAGAGATACAGACTGCTCAGGAAGAGCGCGGCGTGCCAGGCGGCCATCTTAGCGTAGAAATGCATGTCCGTCTCGAAGAGGCCGCGGCGCAGTAGCTCGAGGCGCACCCTCCGAAAGTCGGCCACGTGGGGCCAGACCACGATTTCCCCCGGCGCCATCTCGCCGATCAGGAACGCGGGCAGCATCTTCTCGTAGACGCGTGCCGCGTGGTAGTTGGCAAACACGTCGGTGCACTCCTTGCCCGCGAGGTTCACTAGGGGGCCCACGCCGCCCGGATGCCGGTCGACGAAGCGCGTCACGTCGTACACGCGCTCGTCGATGATGATCCACGCGTCCTCACGCGTGCAGTGCTTGGCAACCTCGGCCAAAGTATACTGCGGCAGCGGCTCGGCGCTGCCGCCTTTGAAGGAGGCAGCAAAGTCCGACGCTGTGGCGGCGGGAGCGGCAGCGGGGGTGGCGGCGGGGGGGGGGGGGGGGGGGGGGGGGGATGGCGGCGGCAGCCGCGGCGGGTAGGAAGCTCAATCCGCGCGGATTATCCGTGTTCGCCATCGTTCGGCTCGTGCCCTCGACGATCGGAGAGCTGGTCGTCTTCGCGCGGCCGATGTGCACCGGTGCCATGGTGCTCTTGCCCCAGTCCTCGCGTAGCGTGGCAGTGGAATCGGCGGGCAGCTCGATTATCGTCGAGCCCGTGCCGCTCTCCTTGTCGAGCAGCAGCTGCGCGATCAGCATTGCTGCCGCAGCCGTGGCGCCCAGCCGGAGCACCTTCGCCCCCGGTGGCTCGTCCCCCGCCGTAGAGGCAGCCTGCCAGCCCGCGACCGCGACGAGGCCTCCGGCGAGGCAAGACAGCTGGAGGTAGAAGCGGGGCAGCGATGAGGCGGCGGGCATCATCCTAACCGTCGCGGCGACACTCCGAAGGCCGCGTAGAACCCTGACTCACGCGCTTGCCTTGCGTGCGGCGGTCGCCGCCTCTGATGATTGATGCAAGGGAAAAAGATGGATGCGCTTTCGTCACTTGAGCTCATGATCACAGTCAGTCAAAACTGTTTAACGCTTCACTTCAAGCAAAGAGGGCTACACACTTTTCGCAGCCGGCAAGGAGGTGACAGTTGCTGAGATCCTTACACAGGTTTTTCGAGCGAGCAAACGCTTGACTTGACTTGACTTGACTTGACTTGAGCAAACGCTCGCCAAGGTGAGGAAGCAAACCGTAGAGGCACACTCCATTGCAACCGGTGGCTTTGCGAAGAGTGGAGGAAGCACCCGAAGCTTATCCGCAGAGGCCCGGTGCCACCATGGGGAAGGCGCACATTGACGTCTACGCCCGCATCCGGCCGACCAAGAAGCCGTCGCCGCACGTGCAGATCGACTACGCTGACCATGCGATCGCAGTGCACATACCCAAGCACGACCAGGGACTGATCAACAACCAGCGAGAGAACTACCAGTTCGCTTTCACGCGCGTGCTCGACCAGAGCATCACACAGGAAGCCGTCTTTGAGACGGTCGCGCAGCCCGTCGTCGATTCGGTGATCGAAGGCTACAACGGCACCGTCTTCGCCTACGGCCAGACAGGCAGTGGCAAGACCTTCACGATCACGGGCGGCGCGGAGCGGTACGTGGACCGCGGCATCATCCCACGCACCCTCTCCTACATCTTCGGCAAGATCGCCGAAAAGGCCGACACCGCGTACGAGGTGCGCGTCTCGTATCTGGAGATCTACAATGAGGCGGGCTACGATCTGCTCGACCCGTCGCACGAGACGAAGGGGCTCGAGGACCTGCCCAAGGTGACGTTGCAAGAGGACCACGACGGCCGGATACACCTCCGAAACCTCTCCGCGCAGCTCGCGCGCAACGAGGAGGAGGCGCTCAACTTGCTCTTTGTGGGCGACACGAACCGAATGATCTCCGAGACGCCGATGAACATGGCCTCGTCGCGATCTCACTGTATCTTCACGATCTCGATCGAGGCGCGCCCGAGCGGCTCGGACGTGGTGCGCCGCTCCAAGCTCCACCTCGTCGACCTCGCCGGGTCGGAGCGCGTCAAGAAGACCGGCATCGAGGGCACCGTGCTGCGCGAGGCGCGCTACATCAACCTGTCGCTGCACTATCTTGAGCAGGTCATCGTCGCGCTGCAGGAGAAGAAGTTTGTGCCGTACCGCAACTCGATGATGACGTCGGTGCTGCGCGACTCGCTCGGCGGCAACTGCAAGACCGTGATGGTCGCCACTCTCTCCTCCGAGGAGGCCTTCCTCGATGAGTCAGTTTCGACGGCGAGGTTCGCGCAGCGCGTGGCGCTCGTCTCCAACCGCCTCGAAGTCAATGAGGAGCTCGATCCGAAGCTACTCGTCGCGCGGCTCAAGGCGGAGGTGCGCGAGCTCAAGGAGGAGATCCAGCTGCTGCGCGGCGACGGCTACGAGCGCGCCGTCGACGCTCTCACCGCCGACGAGCGTGTGCGCTGCGAGGAGCTTGTGGAAGCATGGCTTCGGGAAGCGGCCGCCAACCCTCAGGCCACGCTGAACCCTGGCGAGATGGCCAAGATCCAATTCTGCTTCCGCGTGCTGCGCGAGCGCGGCGGACGCGGCGGCGGCGGCGATGGCGGCGGCGGCGGCGGCGCCATGATGGGCGCCACAGCTCCAACAGGAGGTGGAGGAGGAGGCGGAGGGAGCAGCGCCGACGCAGAGGAGCTGTCGCGGCTGCGCATGCAGCTCCAGCAGCGAGATCACGAGATTAACATCCTCGTCTCGATGCTCAACAAGCACGGGCACGCCGCGCCGCCCGGCAGCTTTGCGGCGAGCATCGCGGCCTCCGCGGGTGCGGGTGGACTCACGCCGCTGCCGCCGCTGCCGCCTCGTGGCGGCGTGCATGCCGCGGGCGCGGGCCACGCTTATGCGAGCGCCGCCGCCGCAGCAATGCCACCGCCCGTGTCGGCGGCCGAGCTGGTCGCCAAACGCGAGCACGTGGCACTCGTCGTCGAGAAGGTCGGCGCGAGCGGCACCGAGGAGGCCGAGGCGCTCTTGCAGCGCAATGCGGCTTTCGAGGCGTTCCGACGGTCCTACCGCAAGAATGAGGTGATCGAGGAGAATAAGCTGCTGCTCAAGCAAAAGTACGACGAGGCCAAGGCGCTCGGCGAGGCGGTGAACGGCACGCGCGCGCAGATCAACCAGCTCAAGGGGCAGATAGAAGCGCTGCGCCAGAAGCAAGCGGCGGCTGGCCTTGCCGAGGACGCTGACGACAGCGCGGGCGAGACCGTCGAGGAGCAGGCGCTGCGCGCGAAGATGGAGGAGGGCAAGCGTAGTTACAAGGAGGGCTTCGCGAAGCTCAAGGAGCTCAAGGCCGAGATCGAGCACCTGCAGCATCTCCTCGAGCAGAGCCGGCGCAAGCTGCAGAGCGATTTTGAGGCATGGTACGCGAAGCAGCAGCTGTGCGCAGGCGCCGGACTCCCCGCCAGCGCACCGCCCGGTGGAGCCGTCGCGCCGCCGGGCGCGTCGCCGCACAGGGTGCCCGCGCCGCCGCCCGCGCAAGCCTGGAGCTCGCCCGGACGAGGGGGCGGTGGGGGGGCGCCCTATCCGCCGCCGCCGCCCGCTGGAGCGAGGGGCGCCGCCGGTGGTGGCGCGGGGCCGACGCTCACGGGGCAGCCCGACGTTGATAAGGAGATTTTGGCCTTCTATGAGGCGAGAGACCTGCTCGTGAAGCAGCGGATGGCGGGTGGCGCCAAGAAATGACCGAAGACGATAAATAGCGCACGTGCCGGGCGGTTCGGCATTCCGCTCACAGCCTCACACGGAAGTCCGACTCGCGCTTGTAGCGGGGAGTCCGTCCGAAAGTGCGGGACTGCAGGATACATGTACGCATCCGACGTAATCCGATAAACCTCCACCACCAGGATTCGCTTTTGTCACTACATTGACCACGTGGTGACTTACCGGTATCCCCCGGTGTCTTTTTACCGGTAAAAAGACACCGGGGGGAGCCGGGACACACACGAGACACACGGAACACGCGGACGCACAAAGGCACACAGACCACACAGACGAACCTCACAACCATCGAAACCCACCAACAACACACACCCCGCACGTCAGCGCGACGACCGAAGCCGCGGCCGACTCAACAGCCGCAGGCCCG
>Ga0210248_101208_pt1 | contig 20510 bp, 8 predicted proteins | sample ChrtobMetP3_32mM_FD_155493 | JGI IMG/M metagenome (GOLD analysis project Ga0210248, IMG submission 155493) | Chrysochromulina tobin associated microbial communities from unialgal haptophyte culture, Seattle, Washington, United States - P3_32mM | ecosystem: Host-associated > Algae > Haptophytes >...
CTGTAGGTGCGTTTGCGCCGCAGGCTGTGCTACGCGCACTCCCACTGCCAGCAGCGCGTGCGGCTAGTGTGCGGCTGCCGCCCGCCGCACGCTCGCCGGCTGCGTGTGCGGCCGCAGGCTGCCGCCCGCCTAACGCCCGCCTAATGCCCACCGGTTGCCCACCGGTTGCGTGTGCGCAGGCTTCCGCCCGAGTCCGAAGTTTGGCCTTCGAGGGCGGGGAGCGAGCCGCGGCGGCCGGCGCGGAGAGGCGCGGAGAGGCGCGCGCATCGCCGCCGCCGAAGTGTGCGGCTGTGTGCGTGTCATAAGTTCGTCAAACGTTAGTCCCGTCCGACGGGTGTGGTAAAGGCCGGCGAAACGGCGTTCGGTCAACGAGCGTTGCTGTCGTCGCGTCTTAGACTCTAGTACGCTGGGCTCGGTCTCTCAGCGGGAGGGCGGGGACCGGCGAAATACGAATTACTTAGACACACACACAGCCAACTGGACTCTTCGGCGGTGCGACGCCCCCTGGGTCTCTAAGCGCGCGCGCGCGCCCCGCGCCCATGCCGATGCCCGCGCCTCTTCGCGCCTCTTCGCGCCGCACGCTCGCCCTCGAAGGCAATGCCGCTTCGACTCCGGGGCGGCAACCTGCGGCCGCACACGCAGCCGGCGAGCGTGCGGCGGGCGGCAGCCGCACACTAGCCGCACGCGCTGCTGGCAGTGGGAGTGCGCGTAGCACAGCCTGCGGCGCAAACGCACCTACAGGGCTCCCGGGTCCGCTGGGGGCGTTGTCTGCACTGTCGGTAGACGCGCCCGTTGGCGCGCCCCCCGAACGGGAACGCAAAAGAAGTCACTCGACGCCGCCGTCGCGTGACGAGCGACGGCGTCGAGTAACCAGCCTTGTCGTGGCGTACGGCAGCTTGCCAGCCGCCTGACCTACCACGCCTTTGAGGATGCCCGGGTTCGCGCGCCGCGTCCGCGGGTGCACTGTCAACGGCCGCGGCCGCCCGCCACAACCCGCGTAAGTGGGGTCTCGCATGCATTCGTGGATGGGGGATGGGCGCCCCTCGAGCTGTCCACGCACGATTCGTCGACGAGCACGAGCTGCCGAGGGTGGTACGTCAAGCGCACGTTCACGTGCCAGCTGAGGCTTGCCGCAACGTCGCGTTCCTTGGCTACGGCGCTGAGCTGCGCTCAGCAGGAGTCAAACGACACGCTTGCGAATGAACAGCGGGCAGGTCAAAGGTTTGAGCGAGTAGCAGCAGCAGGTGCATTCACTCGCGCACAAACGCAGGGCGAAGGGAAGCGCGCCATGGCACGTGCTCACGGCACAGCGGGGCGCCATGCCACCCGCAATGACGCGCACCCGCTTGCGCGTGTAGTCCAAGTGTTTCAGCAGCGCTTCGCACAACGTCCGATAGGCTGGAAAGCCGGCGCCGGTGCGGCGGAACTCGTGCCACACCTCATTCAACGTCTCGGCATCATCGCCCGCCTCCTTGACGCGCTCGAGTGCGGCGAGGTTCTGCTCGCCGTGCGGACCCGCAAAGGTCCAGCGCACATCGCTTCGCTTGCCTATGCCTTGGCGCGGTATGCGGTCCGTACCGTGGTCTCGATAGTGACGAAGCGCTCTGCGTATGGTTTCCACGGAGTACCCGACGACATGGGCGACATCTGCGTTGGTGTAGCCGTCCTTCCGGAGCGATCGGCAGAGCTCCGCGCCCCATTCGGGCATCGGCTGATGATGGCGACCCACCATCCGGAAGAGACGCGAGAGGCCGAGTCGGGACTTGAGTCGCGACTCGAGTCGCGAGAAAGCAGAAAAATTCTTGCGACACAACGATTTGCGAGTGGGGGGGTGGGTGGGGGGGGGTCAGAGGTGGCCGCCGCGATAGTAGTGTTGTTATGCTCTCTCTACATGTAAAAATCGTATGAAAGGCAGCGGTTCGGTCCAAGACACCATTGGTCCAAGCAACGCTGGTGACCGCGCCCGTCGCCGCCCTCGGCGCTGCGGCGCTCAGAAAATGTCGGGGAACTGGTGCGTGAGGCTCACCATATCAGCGTACATGCCCATGTCTATGAGAGCACGCGCCGAACGTGTGTCACGCGTCAGAGGGAGGCCTGTGGGCAGCAGGGGACTCGGGGCAAGCGGCCAAGCGATGGCGGTGGCGCGCACCAAAGTTGTCGCCCATGTACACGGAGGTCATCTCCATGATCTGGCCGCTCTGCAGCTGGCCAATGACCTCATAGTGGCCCTTGCCCATCGTCTCCGGCGAGTACTTGTGGGTGCCGTTGGGGCAGACGATGGTCGTCACGGGCCCTGCACAGGCGACGGTCGGTCATGAAGTCATGAGTGGGCGCGGCGACGAAGGCGGCTGAGAGAAGAGGACGTCGGCGCGGGCGGCAGCCTTGACCAGGGCGCCGGTGTGGCGCGGCGCGTACCGCCCTCGTGGCTGCCCGCAAGCACCAGCTGCACGTGGCCGTCGTCCATGGCCACGAGCTTGCCGACGGCGCGGACCGACTGGCCCTGGAATTGCGGGCTGTTGACGTGTTCGAAGGTGATGCGCGAAGTCGAGCGTGTGGTCATGGCTGCCTGTGTCCACGGTCGCGCGAGAGGTGAGCGTCAGGTCGCGAGCGACGGCAGAGGGCACGAGAGCCCGCCGCGCTATACCAGACAGTGTGACGCTGCCGACGCTCTCCGCAAAGGCGCGCGAACAAACTCGTGACCGCGCCGGCGCGCGGCGGCCAAACTTGACCAGTTTGGACCAGGAACATGTTGGATCTCGTCTCGAGAGTAACGGAACCGCGCAGGGTCATCGTGTTCCCCAGTGAGAGCGAGATTCTGTGCGAGATTGCAAGCATGAACGCGCTGAGTCGCACCATGATGATGTCCAGGCAGGAGACGCTGGCGCGGCTGCCACTGCCGTCGCTCGAGGACACGCTCGCGCGCTACCTTCGTGCAGCGACGCCGGTCGTCGCCTCGCCCGCTCAGCTGCAGGCCACGCGTGCTCTGGTGGACGAGGCGGTGCAAGAGAGAGCCCTCAAACTCTCGCGCGCTGCCCTTACCGAATGGAGGTTGCCACACTCGTCTGACGGCGCACGTGAGCTCGGATCTCGTCGCCGTTGCAGCTAGCGGAAGGAAGCGCGCTGCGCGCGCTGCATCGAGAGCTCGAGGAGCGTGAGGCAAAGGCGCTCGATCCGTCGTTCGTCTCGGTCGGGTGGGACATGATGTACCTCAAAGGACGCTGGCCGCTGCCGATCAACTCGAATCCCGGCACGGTGACGCCGACGGCCACCTTTGGCGACGCACGCACGCAGGTCGCGCGCGCCGCGCGCCTCGCGGCCGCGGCCACCGACTTTGCACTCCGCATCGCCGATGGATCCCTCACACCGGATGTCTTCAAGGGCGTCGTGTTGGACATGCGCCAATACCCCCGAATGTTCTCATCGACGCGGCTGCCGGTGGCGGGCGGGGCGGACACGTGGCACAAGGCGCCGCCCGAGCGCTCGCGTCACATGGTCGTATTGCGCGGCACTTCCTTTTGGAAGGTGCGCTGATTGCGCTCGATGACGACCGAGTGCTTCTCTGATTGCGCTCGATGGCGACCGAGTGCTTCTCTGATTGCGCTCGATGGCGACCGAGTGCTTCTCTGATTGCGCTCGATGACGACCGAGAGCTTCTCTGATTGCGCTCGATGACGCCGTTGGGCAGGTAGAGCTTCTCGACGCCGTGACGGGCGCGCCGCTCCCAGTGGCCTCGATCGAGGCGGCACTACACGCAGTCATCAAGGGCACTCCACCGACGAGGGCCGACTCGCCGCCGTCGCTCGCGGCGCTCACGACGGCGGATCGAGACACGTGGGCCGCCGCCCGCACGAAGCTGATGGCGCACTCCGCGGCGAACGTCTCGAGCCTCGGCTGCATCGACGATGCCTTGTTCCACCTCAGCTTGGATGAGGTGGGCTCTTGATTGTTGACCTCCTGATCACCTATCGTTTGCAATTTGATGACCTGCTGATGATCTGCTGATGACCTGCTGATGATCTCCTGATGACCTCCTGATGACCTGCTGATTGGAATTTGAGTGTCCCTCGATTGCATGCAGGTGGACCTTGGCTGCCACGACGGCGCGGACCCCTCCGCCGGAGAGCCGATCGAGGCGGCGGTGCGACTCGCGCTCTGCGGCGACACGCGCCTGGCGCCGCGCTGGTTCGACAAGGTGAGTCTCGTCCATCTGATTGCCTCGGATTGCCTCGGATTGCCTCGCTCATCATGTGGCGCCGTGTTGGTTCGACTAGGCTGTCTATTGGATGGTCTCGAGCGACGGCGTGCCTATGTTTGGGTTCGAGCATTCGTGGGGCGATGGAATCGCGACTGTCCGTGGTGGACTGGAGATGCATAGCTGGATGCTGGCACAGCGCAAGAGGGAGGCGAAGGAGGCGGCGGGGGCGGCTGCCTCGCCACCGCCGCCGCCGCCGCCGCCGCCGCGTCAGTTACCGTTTGACATCCCCCCCGAGGTGGCGGCCGTGCGGGACTCGAGCGCGGCCGCCTTCGCTGCCGTTGGGAGCTCACTCGAGATCAGCGATCTCCATTGGACGCTGTGGGGTTCCGAGCGACTCAAGGCATGGGGGGTGCCGCCCGATGGCGCCGTACAGGCGGCCATGCAGCTCGCCTTCTATCGCGTGGCAGGAAGAGTCGGCTCCACGTGAGCACTCTGATTGCGTTTGATTGCGTCTGATTGATTTTTAATTGCGTCCGAGTGCATTTTGATTGCGTCCGAGTGCGCAGGTACGAGTCGTGCTCTGATTGCCACTGATTGCCTCCCTCATCACTGATTGCCTCCCTCATCACTGATTGCCTCCCTCATCACAGGTACGAGTCGTGCTCGACGGCGCGCTTCTCCGCTGGTCGAACTGAAACGATCCGCTCCGCGACCGCCGAGGCGGCCGCATGGGTGATTGCGTCTGATTGCACCGGCCGCATGGGTGATTGCGTCTGATTGCACCGGCCGCATGGGTGATTGCGTCTGATTGCACCGGCCGCATGGGTGATTGCGTCTGATTGCACCGGAGCGCCGCTGATTGCCTCGGAATGAGGCTGAGTGCCGCAGGGGTGATTGCGCCTGATTGCGCCTGATTGCCTCGGATGGAGGCTGAGTGCGTCCGATGGCTCACGATGGCGTCTGGAGTGCAGGTGCGTTCCGTGGTCACGCCAGGCTATGACGTTGCGGCACAGGCGGACTTGCTCCGCACCGCCGCCGCGCAGCACACCCGCATCTCGCGTGAGGCGGCGGATGGTATGGGCTTCGATCGCCACTTGTTCGCGCTGCGTGGGCTGGCTGCTTCACGGGGGGGGGCGCCCGAGCCGGCGCTCTTCACCGACCCAACTTACGCGGCGGTGAGCGGCAATGAGCTCTCGACGAGCACTGCATGCCCTGCATGCATGCGCTCACCACGGCGCGATCCCTTCTTCACAGGTGAGCGGCAATGAGCTCTCGACGAGCACGCTGACCGCGCCGACGACCCTCGTCCTCTCGGGCTTCGGGCCGGTCCACCCGCAGGGGTATGGCGTCTCGTACCAGCTGCCGCAGGAGAGCTTGCGCTTCTGCACCTCCGCGTACAAGCCGCGCTCGGCACGGCGCTTCAACGAGGAGCTCGCACGCGCGCTGGGCACGGTGCAGGCGCTCCTCGATGCCTCGGGCACGGGGGCTGGGGTGCAGGCGCGCTTGTGAGGGCGCATACTAAGCGAGACTAATACGGCATACTGAACGTATGGGCGTAGCGATGTGGTCCGCGGCTATCGACCGCGGCTAAGGACTGGCCGGAGCGTGATTGTGTCGGTTGTGGCTTGTGGGGAGACTCGTCGCGCGGAGCGCAGTCGCGCCGGAGTGCAATGTTCGGATGAAGATCTGATCCGGCTAATGGTCTATGTAAGGTCTATGGTGTGCTGCTTCAATGCCGGTCGTGAAGTGTGGACAGGGGCGCAGTCGATACAAGAACTCAGATACAACAACGACACAGACGAGACACATACAGTGGGCGGAGAGAGGAGAGCGCGCTCTCGAACAAACCGAACTCAGCCACTCTTGCCTGACTCACGACTTACTCGCTCTCTCTCGTTCCCACGACGCGAGCGCACACGCAACGTCCTCCGCACCCGGCAGTCGCTAGCTAACCCAACGCCAGTCATCGTACTAAGACTGAGGTCAGGGTTGAGGCTAGGGCTAGGGGGGAGGGCAACGGGAGGAGGCGCTGCTCTACGAGCAGGCCTGCCCCCCCCAGGCGTCCGACAACTGCGTCCCTTCTCAGCCTCTAGTCCGTGGTCGTGAGCAGGCAGACGGCCCGCAACGTCCACTTGTTCACGGGGTCCTCGGAGCGCAGCTCGGCCATCGAGATGTAGTTGCGCAGCTGCGTGCCGTGCGCGGCACGGGCCGGGCACGTGTAGATCGGGCACTCGTACCAGAGCTCCTTGCCCGCCTTGCGCTTCTCGCCAGTGGCCGAGATCCAGAGCACAGGCAGGGGAGCGAAGCGCACTTTGGGCTCCGAGTCCGTGAGCGCGTTGCGCCCCTTGTCCCAGCGCGCGCCATCGAGCGCGAGGCCGTAAATGTAGATGCCCTCGGCAGGGCCGGCCTTGACGTCGTCGCGCTCCTGCTTGAGGACTTCGAACGTGTTGACGCAGTCGTCGAGCGCCCAGCCGTCCTTGGAGTGGGCGCGGCACACCTCCTGGCGCGAGGCGGTGAGGAAGCCCGACGGGTTGAAGAAGCCGGTGAGCCAAAAGCACAGAGGGCGGCCGTTCTGGAGCCACGTGGTCAGCTGCTCGGCCCGGTTGAGCATGTTGGCGAACCACACACCAATCAGGGGCTGGAGCGGCAGCGATACGGGCATGACCTTGGCCCACGGGTCGGGCACCTTGGCGTCGAAGAGCGCGTCGACGGCGCCCGCGAGCATGGGCGACATGACGATGGTGCCCGCGATCGCAAGCTTGAGGTCCGAGAGGACCTTGCGCAGTGCGTTGAGCACCATCTGCATCCGGTCGATCTCCTGCTTGAGGACGATGTTGAGCGGCTTGCCGAGGCCGCCGAGCACCTTGATGCCGTTCTTGACCGCCTCGCCGTTGTAGTTGGGCGGCAGCTTCTTCTGCAGGTCCTCGACCATGTTGAGCACAATCTCTTCGCGCGTGAGACCGCCGCCGCCGCCGCCCTCCTTGGGCTGGATGTCCTGGATCGTGCCGAGCGTCGTGGCAGCCTGCGCGGTGCGGTACGCGAGGTCGGCGTTGCCGTGCAGGCCGAAGACCTCGGGGTCGTCAACGAGAGGCAGGGAGTCGATGTACTTGCGGTACGTCTCGATCTCCTGGCTGAAGGGCGGGATGAAGTACGTGTCGTTGCCCGGCACGAACTTGAAGTCGGGCGAGAGGCACTTTTCGACGAGCCACGACTTGCCGTACGTGTTGAAGAGGCGCCGATCCCAATCGTCCGTGATCTTGCCTCCGTACTGCACGTCGCACACCATGTAGTTGACCGTGATCCAGTCGACGGGGCGTCGCTTGGCCTCCATCATGTTGAGGTGGTTCTGCATGTACGTGACGCACGCCGAGAGGTCGGCCTGCGAGAACTCGTACAGGATGTTGAAGCCGAGCGGGCCGAACTTGCGCCGCTCCTGCACGATGGTGTGCATGAAGGCGAGCGCGAAGAGCATCGTCTTCCACTTCGGGTCGCTGACCGAGTCGAGCATGTCCTGGTTGAGCCACGTGTACGTGTTGCGCACGCCGAGCATGATGCCCGCGGGCGCCTCGTTCGTAAACTTGATCGAGAGCTGCAGCAGCGCGATGGGGAAGTCGGGGTTGGGCTCGGCGGTGATCCACAGGCGGAAGACGGGCTGCACCGAGCCCGGCGACGTGTCTTCCAATTTCGGGAGCGCCTTGACCCACTCGGTGAGCTCGCCGAGGAAGGAGAGGCCGAGGTGGCAGTTCTGGAGCATGACCCAGATGCCCTCGGTGATGCCCACCTCGAGCAGCTTGCGCGCGGGCGGCTCCTGGCCCTGCCCCATCGAGATGCCCTCGACTCGCTTCTTGCGCTTGCGCGCGAGGTCGAGGATCTTGCCCGTCGGGTCGGAGCCCATCGAGAGGATGGTGATCATCGGCACGTACGCGCTCGCCTCATCGTGCACCTTGGCAATGTCTAGCGGATCGACGAGCAGATAGTCACGGCCGAGCGACGAGGCGATGTACGTGTCGACGGCCAGCAGCGCGCGGTCCACGCGGATGGCGCGCACGAGAAGCATCTTCTCGAACTGGTCGAGCCGCTCGTTGTAGTCGGGGAAGAGCTGCGTCTCGGGCGCGTCGTGATCGTACCACGCCTTCCACTGATCATTGAAGCGCTCGAGGTTGTCGGGCAGGTCGCGCAGCATCCCAACGGTGCGCGAGAGCGCGATGCAGTTCAGCCACACCGACTCAGGCATCCACTTGGCAGGCACGGGCTTCTCGGACTTGGCGTCGAGAGCGCCACCAGCCTTGAGCAGGTTGCCCACGTACGTCGCCGAGAGGGTGCCCGCAATCTGCTGGATCTTCATCGCGAGCATGAGCGTCCAGATCTTCTTGTGCCGCTCGAAGAGGCCGCGGTGCATGTAGCGCGTCACGTAGTTGGTCATGTAGTCCATGATGTTGATGATGCGCTTGGCGGCGATCGGCGCCTTCTCGGAGTGGTTGACCGAGAAGTCGTGCAGCTCGAGGAACTGCTGGAGCGACACCATGTACATGTTATTGATCGAGGCCATGTCGACGACCATGAAGTAGAGGAGCGCGCCGCGGCGGGCGGCGGGCCGGTACTCCTCGCGCGCCGTGTTGATGCGGATGTCCGTGTCGACGGCGGTGGTGAGTTTCTCGTTGACCTGGACGGCGGTGATCTTGGACTTGGAGAGCACCTCGATGAGCTCGACGTCGTCGAGCAGGTTGCCGGTCGAGTTGGCGAGGCGGTAGAGCAGATCGTCTTCGAGGCCCTTGAGGATCTTCTTGTTCGAGTTGACCTCCTCGACGAGCTTCTTCTTCTGCTCCTCGAGCTCCGGCCGCTCCATCTGCACCACGCGCGACAGGAGCTGCTGCTCGAGGCCGCCCATGGTGACGGTGAAGTTGATGATCGTGAGCTGCGCAAAGATCTCGGGCGAGTAGTGCGGGTTGGTGAGCTTCGTGCACAACACGAGCGAGAAGGTCTCCGAGTACTCGCACTCCTTATCGCTCAGCTGGATGATCAGGTTGCGGCCCTTGCGCTGGATCTCCTTGTTGAGCACCGGGTCGAGCACCGGGTCGATCTCCGTCTCCACGTTCTCGATGATCATCGGGTTGCCAAAGGCCATGCAGTCCTCAAGGTGGTTACGGAAGCGCTTGTCGATGAGCTGCGTCGACTTGATGCCATTCTTCGCCTCGCGGCTCTTGATCCAGCCCATGCCCTGCGACTGCGGGTCGATCATGAGCGGCCACTTCTTCGAGCGCGTCACCATGATGCCGTTCTCGACAGAGAGATCATCCGAGGGCAGGCCCTCGAGGTTCCAGTCGCCGATGGTGCCCGCGTCGACGAGGAAGAGCGAGACGCCGAGGTCATCGGTGCACGGCACGCCCTTCTGGATGCAATCGGCCGCAAAGAGTTTCGTCTGCAGGTGCTTGCGGAACTCGGCGTTGTACGGGCCGACGTACGTGATGAAGGCGCACGCCTGCGCCACGTCGCCCGCAAGCCGGCGGATCTCGTCGGCGAAGCCGGCGGACGACTCCTCCCAGCGGGAGCGCTCTCCGGCGAGGCCGCCGATGAGGCGGTTGGCCGCCTCCATCTTCTTGTTGCATGCGTCGGCATCGTCCTGAAGCGCCTGCTTGGTGGCGAGCGCCTGGTTGAACTGCATGGTCATCTCGTCGAGCTCCCGTGCGACCTGGTCGAGCTCGCCCTGCGCCTTCGCAAGCTTGGCGTTGGCGTTCTTGAGCTTCGACTCGGCCTGCGCGAGGCTCTCCATCTTGGGCTTCACCACCTTGGCGATGTCGACGTAGAGCGCCATCGAACGCGCCCACAAGCACAGGCCGGCGAGCGCGGAGGCGACCTTGCGCGCATCGTCGGGCGTGAAGTCGGGCGCGCTCAGGTATGGGTAGAGCAGCTCGACGGTCTCGTCGTTGATCGCATCCTTGTTGAACTTCTCGAGCGCGCCCAGGAAGCCAATGTCGGCCATCATGGTCAGTGCAAACGGCCACGAGCCCACGAGCTGCAGCACCTGGCCACGCTTGGTCTCGACCGTCTCGGCGGCGACGGGGCTGATCTCCTTTTGGAAGAGGATGAGCACGACGTCGAACGTACGCTTCACGAGGTCGGGGGGCATCTTGAGCTGCTTGAGCAGACCAATGTCCTTGGCCGTGATGGCCTTGAGCGCGTTCTCGGCGTCGTCGAGCGCGGGCTTGGCCGCCAGCAGGTCCTTCTCTACGTCGTCCTTCTGTTGGCCGATGACGGCCGCCTCGGAGCCGAGCGTGTCCTTGACCGCCTGCACCTCGGCCTTCTTCTTCTCGGCCTTGGCGGTCGAGGCCGTGATCTCCTGGAGCATGATAGCGCCCTTCTCCTGTGCAACGATGAGCGTCTTCTCCTTCTCGCGCACCTCGATCTTGATCTTCTCGACGTCGGCCGCCGCGTCGCGAAGCTTGTCGAGACCCGTGTTGATCGAGTCGGCGAGCACCTTGACGCTCTCGAGCTTTCGCACGTACACGCCCTTGTACTCCTCAATGAAGCCGAGGTACGACTTGGGCGTCACGTACGTCTTGCGCCGGTAGCGCTCGAAGAATTGCTCGCACGCGTCGTTCATGCCCGCCTGCACAGCCGCCATGTGCTTGATGAGCTTGCCGCGCACCGCCGAGTCGCCCTGGAGCGCGTCGAAGGAGCCGATAAAGGCGGTCGCCACGTCGGTGAGCGCCTCCTCGGGCCACGTGAGGAACCAGTCGATCGTGGTGCCGTTGATGAGGCCGGGGAACTTCTGCGCGCGCTGCGAGAACTTGACGCCGACGGGCGAGAAGCAGAGCGACAGGTGCAGGTTCGAGCGCACGCGCTCGATGAACCACGCCCACAGCTGGTCGACAGTTGGCTCCGAGCCCTTGTACATCGCCTGGTACTTTTCACGGAGCTCGCCGATGATCGCGTCGTACTCGTCCCGAGGGAAGAGGTTGGGCAGCTCACCCGTATTGAGGAAGATGTTAAAGTACTCGAGGAAGCCCTCGTCCTTGATCTCCTTGTCGGTGAGCATGAAGATCGTCGGCTTGGCCGTCACGCCCGCCCGCCGGTAGAGCGGCTTGAAGTCCTCGAGCAGGTTGTTGCCGTTGTAGGTCTTGGTGAGCGTGATCTGGAAGCAGGTCGCGTTGCAGATGAACGAGGAGAGGCGCGTGAGCGACTGCTTGCCCGAGCCGCCGACGCCGACGAGGAGCGCGCAGCCGCGTGAGAGCGCAAAGAGGCGCGTGATGCGGCAGAGGTGCTCGAGGGCATCGTGGAAGAAGACGAGGTCCATCTTGAGCAGCTTGAACGCCTCGTTGAAGCGCTTCATGTTCTCGACCGCCTTCTTTCGCGCGTCGTTGAGCTGCTCGTAGGGCATGGCCTCGTACACCTTGGGCGCAGGCAGCAGCTCGCCCGTCTCCGGATCCTCGTCGGCGTCGCGCAGGAAGTCGACGAAGTAAATGTCCTTCTGGCTCTGGAGCTTCTCGATGTCGGGGCCGAACTTGGAGGCGAACGGCTCGAGCACGACGAAGATCTCCTTGGCGAACCACGCCTTGTCCTTCTTGTCGACGAGCTTGTCCGAGAAGACGCGCATGCACTCGTGCTTCCACAGCGCGAGCAGCATGAACGAGTCGGTGAGCGTCTCGAGCACGTTGATGTTGAAGATGCCCTGGAAGACGCGTGAGAGGTCGCGCAGGTTGAAGAGGTAGTGGAACTTGGCGGGCGTGGGGAGCATCTTGGTCTTGATGCGGTCCCAGATGGAGATGGTCATCGACACGAGGTTCGTGGCCATCTCCTTGATGGCGTCGTCCTTGGACCAGCCGAAGAAGGAGCTCGACATGGCGCCAAAGATCTGGTTGATCGAGGCGTTCGAGGGCAGCGTCACATTCATCACGTGGAAGTGGCGCTTGGCGCGGTTGGGGATGTCGTTCTTGCCCGCGCCCGGATGGAGCATGGCGCCGAGGATGAGCACGTCGACGATGCCCGTGAACTCGCCCGGCTTGTCGAGGCTGTAGAAGCCGCGGTTCTCGATCTGCATGCGCACAATCTCGAGGGTGATCTGGTCGCCCCACTCGTTGACGAGGGGCATCGAGATGTCGTCGATGAAGCAGAGCATGCGCTTGTTGTTGGGCGGGCCAAAGGTCTTGCCCTGGCGCTTCTCGACCGACGACTCGATCTGGCGCTGGAAAATGGACGGCGTGGTCGCCTGCGAGAACGACATCTTCTTGAAGGTCACCTTGATCGGGTCCACCGCGTTGAGCACGGAGAGGATGATCGAAGTCTTGGCCGTGCCGGGGCCGCCGACGAGGATGACGGCGCGGTTCTGCGAGATGGAGAGGCCCATGTTGTACTCGCAGCGCACCGAGTCGATCGTCGGGATGAGCAGCGACGCGAACTGCTTGCCCAGCTGATCGGGCTGAGCGGTGAACGACCAGCCGGGGATGAGGGCGCCCCATGAGACCCACGGGTACGACTGGTTCGAGGTGTCGATCTTGAACTCGAAGATCGTGTCCGGGTGCTCGCACTCGGGCAAGTTGTTGGTGAGCGTGCGCAGGAACTTGTCGACCTTCTCGCGGTCCTTGTTCTCGAGCACGCCGGCCATGGTCGTGAACATCGAATAGAGCACGAAGCGCTCGAGCGCCGCCGCGTTGGGCGTGCTATCCAGGGCGCCGAGCAGCGCGTCGAGGAGCGTCGAGCAGGAGGTGCACAGCGAGATGTTGGCGATGGACATCTTGGACTGGCACTCGATCCGGATGAAGTTGAGCAATGGTGCGGTGTACTTGTCGAAGATGGGGGTGAGGTCCTTGCCATCCTTGGTGCGCGACGTGAGCCACGACGTCACGTACGGCATGTAGCCGAGGTCTTCCTCCGAGACGTAGATGATGCCCGCGCGCGAGACGGTCGCCGGCGAGGCGTTGCGAAGGTCCTCGACCTCGAAGTGGAGCGTCACGTTCGGCCGGAGCATGGGGATGCGGTCGCTATTGGCGAGGGTGAGCAGCTTGTTGTCGTCCATGACAGTGTTCATGTTCTCGATCCAGATGGCGTCAACGGGCCCGTCGAGCACGAGCCACGTGAAGTTCTTCCTATCCTTGTTCGCGCGGCGCCACAGCTGCGAGAAGATGCCATCGTGCCACTCGCCAGCGGCCACGTCCATCGTGCCGAACATCTGGCCCGAGAGGATCGCCTTCGGGTTCATCGTCACGAACTTTTGGGGCTGGCCGATCATGGCTTCGACGAGAGCATCGGGCGGCACGACGATCGACTGGAAGGCCTGCTGGAGCACCTGCACGATCCTCGACTTGCCCGTGCCCGACGGGCCGACGAGCATGAGCGAGTGGCGCACGAGGCACATCTCGTACACCTGGATGATCTTGAGCATCCACGAGGGCAGCGACTGCAGGTTGTTCGCATCGACGGCCTTCTTGACGGCGGGCTCAACGAGCGGGTGCTTCATCGCGGGCGCCTTGAGGCCCGGGAAGAGGTCCTCGATGAGCGCGAGGAAGAGGGGCACGTCCTCAGCGACGAATTTGGACAGGTTCATGTCGCGCAGCGTGCGCATCACAAGCATCGGCTCGAGCGCGCCCTCCGGATCCTTACCAGCATCACGCTTGGACGAGCCGCAAGTGCGAAGCACGGCGAGGATGTTGCGCAGGCCGAAGTCGTAGTGCGCCTGCTTCGAGAGCTGCTCCTCGCAAAGACGGTAGAGCACGTTGAACTTCTTGCCGCAGATAAAGTTCTGAATGTAGCCCGCGCCCGTGAGCTTGACCTGCATGATAATCTGACGATCGGGGACCATCATCGTCACGCCACGGTGCTGCGACTTGAGGTTCTCGGGCAGCTCCTGGCGGCCTGCATAGCCGGGGTTCATCGTGATGAAGTAGCCGACCGCCGGGTCGCAGTTGACGGTCTGGCCGTCGGTGAACTGGAACATCTGGGCGCCCATCTTGACGGCCATGAGCACGGAGCCCACCTGCTGCGCCGCCACGGAGAGCACATCGAGGTTGATGCGGTTGAACTCGTCGAAGCAACTCCAGAGACCGGCCATCGCCGCGCCCTTGTAAATGTTGCCGAGCGAGCGGAAGTCCATCTGGTCGCCGCAGTTGGTGACCATCACGAACTTGCCGAGCGTGCAGCCCATGTCCTTGGTCGTCTCGGTCTTGCCCGTGCCGGCGGGGCCGGCGGGCGCGCCACCAAGGAACATGCCGAGCGCCTGCGAGAGGGTGACGTAGCAGCGATCGGTGAGCGGCGTGATCACGAGGCGCTCTTTGACGCCGAGGTACTCGTTGGTGTAGTGGAAGTCGACGTCGGCGATCGAGATCTTGGCGGCGTCGTGGTCAAAGTCCCAATAGAAGCGTGCCTGCTTCTGCCACTCAAAGTCCTCGATATCTTTCACGCGGAACCTCTCGATGTCGACGAAGACGTCGCGCTGGTGCACATCGACGACGATCATCGTCTCGACCTTCTTGCGCGTCCACTTGCCAAAGTTGCGGAGCTCCTGGTCCGGGCGCATGTTGATGGCGACGAGGTCGGTGAGGCGCTGCTGGTGCTTCTTGTTGGTGGCCTTGATGATGCCCTTCTCAGCCTTGGCGCGATAGAGCGCGTCCTCCGAGTCGGCGGTCCACTTGAACTGGATGCCGATGAGCGAAACCTGTGCCTGGTACTTGTGCGTGAGCTCCTCGGTGCTCATGTGCTCGGAGTCGGCCGCCGCGTAGCAGATGATGCGGCTGACCGTGACCTGCATCTCGCGGAGCAGCTTGCCGAGCCAGTCCTCGATGTTGCCCTCGGCGTTGACGATCTGCGTCAGCTTGATTGACTGGCCCTCGCCGGAGAAGAGCGCCTCGACTTTCGCCTTGTCCTTCTTGTTGAACTCGGCGTACACGACCGAGTCGAAGCACGACTGCAGGTGCGGCTGGATGGCCTGCGGGTTGGAGCCTTGCGAGAGCACCTCGAGCAGCGTCGCATCGGCCACGAAGAAGAAGCGCGGGAAGGCGGCACGCTTCTGGTCGAGGTAGCCGGAGAGGGCCTTTTGGCAGAGCTCGAGCTGCTCGAACATGTGCGGCAGCAGCTGCTGGAGCGTGTCGTTGCCCACAATGTAGTTGACGAGGTTGGGCACCTCGTTGCCCTTGGACATGATCTTGACCCAGTTCTTGTCGATGCCCTGGAAGCGCTTCGACTCCTGTGGCAGCTGCTTGGAGATGTCGCCCGAGGTGAAGACGGCCTCGAGGTAGTTCTACATGGCCTGCACCGCGACCCACTGCTCGAGCGTCTCGCCGATAACCGAGAGCTGCTCGACCCACAACGTGGCCTTCTCCTTGAAGGGGATCACAAAGCGCGAGGCCAGCACCGAGCCGAGGCCCATCTGCGCCTCCTCGAGGCCTTCCATCAACTCAGCGGTCGCGCCCGTGTTGAGGATGATGTTGCCACGCGTCTTGAAGGGCGTGAAGGTGAGCGCGCGCACCGCACAATCGTCGGCGATGGCGTCGAGCTTGCCTTCGATGGCGAGCTCCTTGACAGCCAAGCTCGCGATCTCCTCGACGTCCTCGGACACCTGCAGGATCCCCGCGTCGAGCAGGTCCTTGAGCATGAACGACTCCAACGTCACCTCCAGCTTCTTGCCCGTGAGGGTCTCCAGGGCCTTCCAGTGGCGCTCGCGCAGCGACGGGTTGGCAAGCTGCTCGACGAGCGGCAGCGTCTCGAGGAACTCGTCAACCATCTTCTTGAGCTCAAGGTAAGCGTCCCAGCCGCGCAGCTCCTTGGGCATCTTCTTGATGCCCAGCTGGAACTCCTCGAGCTTCTTGACCATGATCGAGATGTTCGACTCGGGGCCCTTGGGCCCAATGGTGAAGCCGCACACATCGGCCCAGTGCATGTCGTTGTAGCCTGTGATCGTGTCGAGCACGGTCGTGAAGAGGTCGTACAGCTTCGAGAGCAGCCCGAGCTCCTCCTTGGTCTTCTCGAGCTCCGGGTACGTCGTGAGCGGCAGGCCGAACAGGGCTTCACCTGCCGAGTACGCCTCGAACTTGCGCCCGCGCTCCTCGTAGAGCCGTTGGAACTTGCGCAGGCGCTCGTTGGCCTCGAGAGGCGGCAGGCCGGGCACGCCCGGCCCGTTGGCCTCGAAGTCGGAGCGGAATTGGGCCACGTCGACGACGAACATGCGCACGTTGCGCACGAGGGTCTTCTTGTATTGCATCTGGTGAGCGCCGAGATGCTCGTTGACGCCGTTGGCCACCGTCTTGAGCCTGCGCCACGCGTACTCGAGGTCGTCCACCTGGTCGGTCTCCTCCTTCGGGATGTCGACGTTGTACTTGGTGAGCAGGCTGTACTTCTCGAGGATGGGGCCGAACTCCCAGTCGAGCATCGTCTCCTTCTCACGGATGGCCGCGAGGTAGCCCACGGCGACGCGCACGTCGTCGAGGTCATTGAGCTCGCGTTTGAGGTAGCGTGTGTGCTTCTCGATCCACTCGGTGATGGTGGCGAGCTCCGTGCGCGCCTGGCCGTGCAGGTTCTGCGCGTACTGCTTCTTCCACGTCTTGGCCTCGGTGGAGAGCGCCGTCTTGAGCGCAAGGGTCTCGAGCACGATCGCACCGATGTTGTGCTTCTGCGGGATGCGCATGATCTCGTGCTCGACGAGATCGTACTTCTTCAGCTCAGCCTCGAAGTCCTCGAGCGACGGGTCTTTGCTCATGAAGGCATTGTACGCCGCCTTCTTGTTGTCCTTCCACAGGTAGTCGTACTTGGTCATGGTGTGCATGTACTCGTAGACCTGTCGCTTCACGCCCTCGAGCGCGCCCGTGAGCAGCAGTACCACGCGCACTACGTCCTTGTCCTTCGAGACGACGTCGAAGACGTTCTTGCCGCTGGCGTAGTTGTCGTCGTTCTCCCACAGGCTGATCTGCTTCGAGCAGCTGAGCACGGCTCGAACTACCGTGTTGATTGCCGTCTGGATCTCGCCGAGCTCAGGGTTCATCTTGGCGCCCTTGGGGGTCATCTCGACGCTCACCTCGAAGAGCGGCTTGTCGATGAAGAGGAAGGTCGCGAGCGAGCGCGCCGCGATGCGGCCCTTGAGCGTCTCGAGCGAGAGGCGCGTGCAGTCCTGCACCGCCTTGTACGAGGTCGTCGAGAAGTGCTCGGACAGCTTCGCAATCTCGGCGGGGTCGACCGACTCCTGCACAAACGAGAGAGGGTACTCCATGATCTGGACGATCAGGTCCTTGAGCGCGTGCTCGATCTCGATGCTCTTGGCGGACAGCGTGGCCGTCTGCTCCTCCGAGAACTTGACCTGCATGTCGACGAACTTGTCGAGCGGCAGCAGGCCCGTCTCCTCGCCCTCACCCCCCAAGGGCATGTCGACGAGAGGAAGCTCCGCGATCGTCTTCTGGTTGCGCACGAGCCGGTTCGCCATGATGTCCTTGAGCTTGTCCACGAGCTCGTTGAAGCGGAGCATCTCGCTGTGGAAGCGCTGCAGGAAGGCGGAGATGTTCATCGAGGTCCAGGTGAGCGTGACGAGCCCCGGGTTGATGACGGCCGTCAGCTCGGCGATGTGCGGCTTGAGCAGGTTCATGAGGAGCTCGGGCACGTTGGCCATCACGCGCTCGTACTCGACGAGGGCGTACGAGAGCAGGTTGTAGTGGTGCTTGTACTTGTCCTCCATCATGAGCACCATCTTGGCCGACTCGGGGATCTCGTGCCCGAGGCGCCGCAGGCACTTGGCCTCCTTCATCAGCTCAAGGATCTGGTGGTCGAAGTTGACGTACAGCTTCTCCGTGGTCGGGTGGCGCACGAGCAGTGTCGACTGCAGCCCGCTCTTGGCAGCCTCGATGCCTCTCACCCACGCAAGCTCCCAGAGCGCCTCGAACTCGACCACGGTGCGCGCGATCTTGTTGTACACCTTGACGGCCTTCTTCGAGTCCTTGAGCTCCATGAGCTCCTGGTGGTTGCGGAACTGCTGCATGGGCTGCTCGATACGCCGCATGAGCTGGCGCGCCCAGAGCACGTTGCCCGTGACCGGCGGCACGTTGCGCGTGATCGGCGGGTTGTTCTTGAGCTTCTCGTACGTGCGCGAGACGACCTCAAGGTCGCCCAAAAAGTGCTGGAATATGGTGAGGCGCTTGGACTCGAGGTCGTCCTTGAGCGAGTCGCGCTGCAGCATGTGGCGCAGCTGGTCGAGCAGCAGCATCGCCGCCTCCGTCGAGGTGATGCGCTCAAACGACGAGTTGATGAAGCCCTGCAGCGACGACTCGAGCTCGTGGATGTTGGCGAGGAACTCGAGGTAGTCGCGATCGAACTGGTTCAGCTGGAAGTCGAAGAGGTCGTACGGCTTGCGCTTGAAGTCGCCCACCATCGAGAAGAAGTTCTTCATCAGGCCCTCGAGGCCCTCGAGATCGCGCTTGGCCAGCTTGGTGAACTGGTCGACCGTCGTGAAAAGGTCGATGAGCTTCTCAACGCGCCGCTGGAAGAGGTTGGACTTGGAGAAGATGATGTTCTCCGAGAACTCGAACTGCTTCGACGAGGGCACCTCCTTGAGCTTATCGCGCGTCTTATCGTACTCGGACCGGTACTCATTGAAGAGCGAGTAGCACACGTTGAGCGCCTTGAGCAGCTCGCCAATATCCTGGTCCCAGAGCGCGCCCTTGCTCGTGACCCACTTGCGGCAGTTGGCGATCATCTGCGCGGTGATCTTGGTGAAGAGCACGGTCATGCGCTCGGGCGTTGCGTAGTAGCGCGCGATCGCGTGCATCATCCGCAGGTTGTTGAGCAGCCCGGAGAGCGACTCGTGCACCTCGGGCGGCGTCGCCGTGTAGAGCGGCTCGATGTACTTGTCCAGCGTGGCGAGGTACTTGACGTTGTCCTTGGCCTCGTTGAGCGCGTCCGTGATCGCGTTGTTGATCGCGCGCCACTTTTTGAGCTGACGGCTCTTGCACTGCTGCAGCACGAGCAGTACCATCTGGCACTTCTCCTTGCGAAGGTCGTCCACGATCGAGTTGAGCTTGGTGGCGCGCGTCTGCCACCACAGCAGCTCGGTGCGTGGGCCAATGTCGTCGTCCTCGTCGGTCGTCTCCATCTTCTCCGGCTCGTTGAGGAGCGCCTCGGTCATATCCGTCCACTCCTTGATGACGCGCTCGTACTCGGTCACGAAGTCGGCGTTCGCAGCCGCCGCCATCACCGCCGCCGGCTTGGACTCGATGATGAAGTTGTCGGCCGGGGTCTCGAGGCTCATCACGAGCTTGAGCTCGCCGAGCGCCTTGTGCAGATTCTTCTCGAAGCCGAGCGCGTCATGTATGAGCTTCTTCTTGTGCTCCGCCGTCATCTTCTTCATGAACCCGAACCCGTTCGTGTTCAGCAGCGGGAAATAGAGCTCCTTGATCAAGCCGGCCATCGTATCCATCGGGTTGGCACCCTTTTGCGTGCACGAGATCGTGCCAACGTTGCAGTCCATCTCGACATCCTTGACGGGCTCCTTTGGCGCCGTGTTGCGCACGACGTAGCAACATTTGCCCGCCAGCTGCGAGTCCATGCCATCGGTCATGAAAACCACAGGATCCGACGAGCCGCCGGTCGGCTGGAGATAAAAGAGCAGCGCCATCCGGGGCTCATAGCCGGCATCGGCGCCAGCCATGAACTCCTGCACGAATGTGGCATTGGAGCCTTTGTCTACCATCGCTGCCGTCACCGTTTGCCCTCCGGGTACCGAGAGCTGCGTTGCCACGAGCTTTGTGATGTACTTGAAGCGCGGATCATCCTTGATCGACATCCCGGACCGCTCCACCTCTAAACTTCAGAGGCGACTGTTGAACCGGGGCCTGCGCAGACGGGGTTGGGGAGGCACGGTCACGTTTTGGGATGCGCGAATGCCAAATTGGGGGTGCGAGTGCCATTCGACCGGGATCGGAGTGGCGAGAGATGAGCAGGCGGGGGATCGAGCGGGTCAAGGGGGTCGAGTCGAACGTGGCTGGCCAGGCTCGGGGACGCGCGAGATCGACGCAGCAGGCAGCCACCTCGCCGCCAACGAACGAGGAGGCCTCCAGGGGTCCGTGGGGTTGTACAACGACAGCGCCCCTCCGCGGGCCGCCCAACGCGACGCGCCGAAACGCCAGTAAACTTGGTCGCGTTGGTTGATTGGCGGTTCATCAAACTACACAAACGGCTAAAGCTAGACCAGGCTCTGAATCGCGGTGGGTGGGCGGGGACACATAACACTCCCAGAACTGATACGCATCGATATTCGAAAGCGCCGACCGGAGACCGTCGGCACATTCTCGGAGCATGCCGCAGAGACCGGCAATACTTCACTCGCCGAATAGAGCAATATCAGCCC
>Ga0210248_101210_pt1 | contig 20484 bp, 26 predicted proteins | sample ChrtobMetP3_32mM_FD_155493 | JGI IMG/M metagenome (GOLD analysis project Ga0210248, IMG submission 155493) | Chrysochromulina tobin associated microbial communities from unialgal haptophyte culture, Seattle, Washington, United States - P3_32mM | ecosystem: Host-associated > Algae > Haptophytes >...
GCGGCGGCCGCTTACGACGCCCGCAACCCCCCGCCCCCCCCCGCCGCCGCCGCCGCCGCCCAGGACGGCGCGCTCTTCGCCGCTGAGGAGTCTTCCAAATTAGGCAGCCTGGGGTTCCCGCCATTCGCCCACGTGGCAGCGGATGGTCACCTGTGCGCACCCACTGCGCAAGGGTCATCCGCGGCGTGCGCGCAGGCGTCTCTCGGAGCGGCTGTGAATGTGAATGTGAACGCGCAGGCGTACATCGGAGCGGCTGTGAATGTCTTCGCCGCCGCCGCCCAAATTAGGGAGGGCGTCGGCGTTGGTCCGAGTGACGAAACCCGAGTGACGAAAGGCTGTGGGCCGAGTGACGAAACCCGAGTGACGAAAGGCTGTGGGCCGGGTGACGAAACCCGAGTGACGAAAGGCTGTGGGCCGGGTGACGAAACCCGAGTGACGAAAGGCTGTGGACCGGGTGACGAAACCCGAGCGGCGGTGCATGCTGGCGCGCTCGCGGGCTCGTGCCTATGCAACCTTGAGCATGTGAGTGCGGCACATGAACACGCTCGCATGGCCCTCGGATGGCCTGATTGCCTCTCTGATGGCCTCTCTGATGGCCTCCCTCCTCAGGTGATGATGACGTCCATTGATTGCGATTGATTGCCTCCCTCCTCAGGTTGGCTCGGCAGTTGCGTCCGAGGCGCCGTTTTCGTCGGAGCAGTGTGAACAGATCACTCGTGAACGGCGCCTCGTTCACCTAGGCGCCGTCCTGTGTGAAGAGATCAGGGAAGCTGCCGCCGATGGCGCCCACGACGGCGCCCCCGACGGCGCCTCCGCTGGTGGCGAGGGCAGCATCCATAGCCGACGCAGGGAGAAGCTGCGGCACGTCGGCGCGACGAGTGCCCAGCTCGGCGCGAACCGTGCCCAGCTCGGCGCGACGGGCGAGGAGAGGCAGCGCCCCCCGGGGCTCCGGCCGAAGCACGTCATCCTCGGTTATGATGGCGAGGCGGAGCCGACCGGTGCCCAACTCGGCGCGAATAGTGCCCATTCCGGCGCGAAAAGTGCCCAATACGGCGCGGGCGACGCCCAATTCGGCGCGATTAGTGCCCAACACGGCGCGGCGAACGAGGACGATGAGGAGCTTGTCGCCATTCATCTGGCCGCGATGGCTGCAGAGGCAGAGGCGGAGGCGTCCATGGCGATGCACGAGGTGCAGGCAGCCAAGGCGGAGGCCGACGCCGACACGGCCGCCAACGACGATCTCGCGCTCCAGATCGACGATCTCGCGCTCCAGATCCCCTTTCGGCTGACTCGAGAGGCTCAACGGCAGGCGATCCAAGCAGAGGCCCTCCGGCCGCGCCTCGCCCGACACGGCGCCCCGCACGCCCCCCCCTCCGCCGAGGACGTCGCCGCCCCCGGCGCAGACGGCGGCGCTGACGGCAGCGCAAGCGCGGCGTCGCTCACGACGGCGCCCGAGGCTCTCGCGTGCCACACGGCGCCTGGGCGCCCAACTCGGCGCTCTCACCTCGCCTCCACCTCCGCTCCGCTCATCACGACGCGCCTCGACGCCACCTCATCAGCCTCGCAGCCGGAGCTTCTTCTCCAACGGCGGAGATCTACCCGAGATCTACCCGGAGAGCACCCCCCCTCCAAGCGCCCGCTGACCGGCGCTCCCCGCACCTCGGCCTCGCTCTCAGCGGCCTCGCGCCCCCGGCGTCGCTCAGCAGCCCGCAGACCTCGCTGCCGGGATCGCTTGCGAAAGGGTCGTCCTATGTGGACTACTACAAGCGATGCCATGTGGCAGTAGCGGTGGGCGCGGCGCGTCGATTCACTCAAGAGCAGCTGCAGCCGCAAGGCGCCGCAGAGGGCGCTACCAACGGCCCCACCGCCGCCCTCGTCGCCTCTGCCAGCGCCGCCGCCCTCGCGGCCTCGTACGGCTCTGCCGCCTCTGAACAGCTCTGCACAGCCGCCGGCATGCCCGGCGGCGCGCCGGGCGCCGTGGCGGGCACCTGGTCGAAGGGTGGCGATGGCTGTGGGGTTTCGAAGGGTGGCAATGGCTGTGGGGTTGGAGCAGCGGCGGTGGCGGCGGGCACCGCGCTACCTGCCGCGGGAAGCGCTGCCCTCTGCCCATTGAGCGCCCGCCCACTACAGCGCGTCCGCTCCGCTCCAGTGGTCAAGCATGCCCGCCTGCCTAATTTGGATGCGGGCCCAGACATCCAAATTAGTCTGCCGCCACCGCCGCCCACCGTCGCCGCAGGCCCGACGTTGCCCAGCCACGGCGCCCAGCACGGCGCGCGCACCCTCGCGGCCGCTGCAGCGGGCGCTGCAGCGGGCGCAGCACGCGTGCGCCCGAGGACGGCGGGGACGGCGCGTCCAGCTATGGACACGGCGCCGGTGCGTCCGAAGCTGGTGCCCGGGACGGCGCGCTCGAGCCTGGCTCCGCCTGCCAGCGCCGTCGTGGGCACCCCCCGCGCGGCCGAATGGGGCCACGCGGTGGGCGCGGGTGAACCGCCCGGCACGGCGCTCGCTGCCACGCCGGGGGGTGCCCAACTCGGCGCCCGCCCGTCGACGGCGCCCGTCCATCGGCTGAGCGAGCCTAATCAGGAAGCCATCAGGCTTCGATGGGCCCGATTGCCACCGCCATCAGACGCCGAGCTCGCCGCCGTCGCCGCCGCCGCAACGGCCGCCGCCGTGGCTGCCGCCTACGCGGCCGCGGGCATCTCCGTCGACGACGAGGACGACGAGGGCGACGACGACGACGACGAGGGCGGCGAGGAGGGCGAGGAGGAGGGCGAGGAGGTCGCCTCTCAGCAGGCACTGCCCGTCGGCGCCGTGGGTGGCACGATGCTAGTCGGCGGGCTGCAAGTGCCCACGACGGCGCGCGCTTCGGGCGGCTTCCGGCTGGCAGCGCCGCCGTCGTCGCAGGCGCTCGCGCCTCACCGCGTGATGCCCTCGGCGCCCAACTCGGCGCCGCCGATACGGCGCGGCGCCCTGGCTGCTTTCGGATCGGGGCGTGGGTTTGGAGCGACGTTGGCTAAAGTGGCCGCACAATCAAAGGCCAAGCTAGAGGCAGCGGCGCGGCAGGCGCCGATCAGTCAGGTGACTCAGGCGGCGGCGGCGGCGGCGGCGGCGGCGGTCAACAGCAGCCCGACGGGTACCCCCCTATGGCCCCCCGCCGCCCATCCCCCCGCCGCCCATCCCCCCGCCGCCGCTCCCTCTGCGCGTGCACCGGCCACTTGCTGTGCTCACGACGGCGCGTCTTTCGAGGACAATTTGAATGCGGCACCGACCCAAATTAGGCAAGAGCAACCGTTTGGATGGGCAAGCGCACTGGCGGCGTCCCATGCGGCCACTCAAAAGGTGATCAAGGTGAGCGTTGCAGCAGCGTCAGAGCTGTGTGGGCCGCATGCGCATCGTCCCAAATCAGGCATATCCGAGCACCGCGCCGCCGCCGCCGCCGCCGCCGCCGCCGCCGCCACCGCCGGTGCTACTGCTTCCGCCAGCAGCATGCATCGTCCCAAACTAGGCCTACACGGCAGCGGCGGCGGGCTAGTACTCGAAGGAGGCGGCCGGGGACCCAAATTAGGACTCGCCGGCTCGAAGCATGCGTCGGTGGCCGAGCTCGCGGCGATCGGCGCGCGCGGCGTGCCGTTCCCCCCTGGCTTGACTGAGTGGGTGCATGCGCCGGCCGCTCGCGACAGCGCGCGCGCCGATCTGCCCGCACCCACCCTGTGGGGAGCTGGGCAGGTGGGCGTGACGGTGGCCTCCCACCCGTTCGCGCACTGGATGCTCGACCCTCAGGCGCCCGCGCGTAGCGCGCCCGAGACCACCGCGCTGCTGCAGCCCGTGGTGCACGGCGAGCACGTCGCGGAGGATTTTGAGCAGCTGTGGGGAGTGCAGCGCCCGACTTGGGTGAGCATGACCCTCAGCAACGGGTGAGCGCGCTAAAGTTTTACTCATTGGCAACATTGGGTAATTATTTTAAATAATTACGGTAATTCGATTGCTACCCCGTCGCGGCGTCCGGTCCTCCCGGTCGGCGCCCGGGCCGTCGCGGCTCGCGCGTCACCGCAGTCACTGTGTGATACACTGTGGACTGTGAGACACCGCACGCGGTGTGGGCCCGTCTAGAGGTATTTTTATATTACTCCGCCCATGCGCGGCACGTGGAGAACGCCGCGACGCCGCGAGACCCGACGAGTTCCGACTTGTTCCGTTTGTGCTAACACATTTCCCTAAAAATCATTTCGCGTAGAAAATTAAGGACGAAAACCACGCTCAACGCTGCACGCTCTCCACGCTCTTACATCTATCAACCTCTCAGGCAGCCTGCGATCAGCCGGCCCGCCTCTTGGTCCTTGAGATAGTTCAGACTCTGTGCAGATAAAAACGACCCATCTTGAGTCGGCGGTATCGGCCACACGATGGTATCGCGGCCTGTGCCCCTCGGCGGACTCTTCCCACCCTGCTGCCGAAGGACGTCGCCACGCCGTTCACGATCGGCATCGTGCCGTGCGAGAGCACCGGCGAGTGCAGGCCCGGCTTGGTCGCCGTGCCGATCTCCTTCACCTGCGTGGCGCTCACGGCAGCGCTCGCTGAGACCGCCTCATAGACGGTCTCGCCGACGGCGATGTCCTTGGCCTGCTTGAGGTCAGCGCAGCACGCGGCGCCGACGGGCACGTGGTGCGTGGGCGTCAGCGTCAGGCTCCGGCCAGACGCCGTCGTGAGCACCACGAAGGTCGTGCCCTGCACGTCCGCATCGGCGAGCGAGAGGAGCGAGACGGTGTCAGTGGTGAGGGTGCCGTCGGCGCTGGCGGCGACGATGGCGTCGCCCGCACGGAGCGCGCTGAGGGGGCGCGGCGTGCCATCGGCCATCGTGACGAGCGCCTCGCTCGGGAAGCACGGGGCTTTTCCTGTGCTGAGTTTGCAGGTCTTGAGGGCAAGGAGTTTGTCGACCGAGTCTGCAGGAAGGGCGCCAAATGCGATTGCGAGCGAGGCTGTCACGACTAGAGAGTCGATATACGGAACCAGAAAAGTCGAAAACTCCGCATCGGTGCACGTGGAGGCACAGGCCCGAATTGAGGGATGATAAAGGCTTCGCACGTGAAAATCGGCGGAGCGCCGAGACCGCCACCGCCACCGCCCCCACCTCCGCCACTGGGTGGAGGCGCACTCGGCGGCGACGGCGGAGGCGAAATGAAGCATGAGCTCATGCAAGAGGGAGGTGTGAGACCCGCGGGAACTTGAAGGCGCCGAGGGAGCGCCACCTCGCCTAAAGGCGTGGGAGACGCCGGGGCGCCGACGAGAAGCAGAAGTGCGAGCATTGAAACTGAAACTCGCGCGAGGGGGACAGCAACAACTGAGACTCATCACGTGGTTCGTCAGGCGCGAACAAACAAAACAAACCATTTTTGGCTCGACGCGCCCCGTCGCTTTACGAACCTAATTTACGTCATTACGTTAATTACGTGTGGAGAGAACCGGAGTGTTGGCCACAAGGCACTTGCTCTGTCAGACAAGTCAGTGTCTTGGTCAGTGTGTCTCTCATCATTTCATGTTGAATCAAACATTACATTGTGGTACGCTGAAATTAAATTTTTCGGCTCCGTCGACCGGGTCCGCGTGTTTACGGCGTGTTTTCTGTTTAGACGCGCGCGCCCGCGGCCGCGCGCCTCAGGCCGGCGTCCGGACCGTCGTTTTACGTCTGTTTTCGCGCTCGAAATTTCGAGAAATCGAAAACGCCGCGAGTGTTGGCATCCGAGCGTTCCGTTTGCGCGAACACATTTCCGAGAAAACCCGTCGCTCCACCGCACGGGCAACCGCCACGGTCGACGGTGTACCCCGCGACCGCTGTAGCCTGTACACGGCTGATTAGCGGACCCACGCGGCAAGATCGTAGAGAGACCCAACACTCGGAGAGGCTCGGCTCTCACCAAAGCGCACTCGGCGCACACAGCTTTGCGATCTACGAGAAGTCTACGTGAAGTGTATCGTACTTTCTCGGCCGCTGCAACGTTCCTGGTTCTGCTGCCTGGAATCCCACCTTTTTGGTGGGGCTGCTGGTAGGCGAACGAGGCTCTTTCTTCCTGCTGGGTGGGGACAGTGGTACGTTGAGCTCCTCCGCAATCGCGAGCAGTGGCGCGAACTCGGACTCGTTGTCACGCGCGCGGCGCAGGCCTTCTTGCAGGGCAGCGGCGCTGAAGACGCCATTCTTCTGCGTCGCGGCGAGCGCTTCGAAGAGGGCCTCGATCTCACCCTCGGTACGGCCGCGCGAAAGCAGATGAGCGAACAACTCTTCCGTCGCGTCCATCGTGCGAGGGCTCGGAACTGGTATGCCAGGAGCGGAGCCTGAAGCAGAGCCAGGCGATGGCGTGCCCTCGAAGCCGCCACTCTGGGGGTCCGTACTGATCGGCGGTCGGGCGGGCACCTCGAGTGGTGAGCTTGCGTCTGCGAGCGCGATTATCTTAAGCTCAAGTGTGGCTTCCTCGTGTTCCTGCAGCATCTTAATGCGCGTCTCATCGTCCAGCCAGCTGATGCCTCGCGCAGTGATGGTGCGCATATGCTGTTCGGCATATGCGTTGAGTGCAGTTGTCTTCCCCTTGTTGCGAGGCACCTGATGCACCACCGACAGTGGCCGAAATGCGTCTGGCGGCGGAGTCAATACTCTGACCGATCGCGAGCTGTACATTTCCTGAAGCAGCGCGCGCCGCGAGGGCGACAGCGGCTGTGACAGGTGCGACCGCCGCGACACAGAACCAGATGCCGCCGCCTCCATGCTCCCGACTTGCTTGCCGGGGCTGCTCGGGATCGGCGACGTGCTTCCACCTCCTGGCACATCGACTTGTAACGGTGCGCCTCGCAGGCGTACCGGCATGGGGTTGGACTGATGCGCGCGCGGCGACAGCGCAACCGGGCTCAAGATGTGCGGTTTCGTGAGCTTCCGGCACACCTCAGTACATGGACGGAGAACCCTCGAAGTTCGATAAGTTCTCAATTTGGGTTCACAAATGAGGTCATTTGCGGAACGTTATTCGGGTCGCGCGCAGTTGTGGTACACGTTGCGGAGGCGTTGAGTCACGCGAAGTCCTTCGTCCAACGAGCAAATAAACGACCAAGCTCCAAGGTGCCTCGTCGCCTCGAAGACGAAGTGCATGAAGACTTGAAGAGCGATAGGCGCGCGCGCGCGCGACCGCGTTCGGTTTTGGGCACGCTCCGTCGACTCCTCGTTGGTGTTCTTATTAATTCGGGAGCCTTCATACGGTTAGGGGTTACTGAAGTTATCTATTTATCTGAAAATCCTACCGTACCCTGAACCCTGGATTATTACATGTATGATAAAATCCTACTATGTAGTTCATTTTATCGGTGGCAGTGGAGAAGATGGCGGTGGTGGCGATGAAGGTGGGGGAAATCGCGTAGGGGGAGGTACCGTCGAGGCGCGGCGAGTGGGCGCGTCACGTCCCACCCCTCCTGTCCCACTATCTAAAACATCCCTTCGGTCCCTGTCGCGCGCCCGCATCTGCGATCTCGGATGACGGATCGGCGTGGCTGCCCGGCGGGCGGCGGGGCGCGGGGTCCTGGCTGTCCGCGCTGCGCCCGGCCGCGACCATATAATCCCTCGCCAGCTTCCTGCATCCTGGAATGGAGCCGAGCTTCGATCTGAAAACGTCAATAGTCGAGTTTGTATGTAGTAGCTGCAGTACACGCTAGTGATAGAGTGCTGTCACTCGGCCGGCACCGCTTCTCCGCCCACAACCCCAATCCCCATAGCATTCTCGGCGCACCCGGCTAATGCTGCTCCGTCGGGGCGTCGCTCCTTCCCGGCGCCGTTACAGGGGTCGAGGCTCTCACAACCGGACCGCCGCAGCCACGGGTGGGCTGCGCGAGGCAGTTGCACCCCCCACGTGCGCGCTAGCCTCCACAGGCGACCATCCCGCCGCCGGGCGCACAAATTGCTTCGAGTACACGGACGCCATGGGAGAGGCGTGATGAGCGGCGCCGTGATGAGCAGCGCCGTGATGAGCGGACGCCATGGGAGAGGCGCAATCCTCCTCGTGCGAGTGCTCGAGCGTCTTGCACACGAGCTTCTGCACCATCTCCGCCGCGTGCTCCACCAGCTTCGACGGCTCGAGCTTCGAGAGGACGCGCATCGCCGTCAATCGCACATCCGCATCCGGATCCTCGAGCCTGTGCGCAAGACGAGGCGCCGTGGTGAGCACTTACATGCAGCGAGGGCACAGACGAGGTCAACATACCTTTGGACCTCCACGGACGCAATCAAGCGCAATCAAGCGCAATCGCGCGCAATCGCGCGCAATCACCATACCTTTGGACCACGATGGACGCATAGTCGACGATCGCCGACGTCTGCAGCTTGGCGAGCAGCTGCATCGCCGCCAGGCGCACCTGAGGGACACGGCGCTGTGGTGAGCGCTTGCATGCAACGCAGCTTGGAGGAGCTAGCTGCGTCGCCAGGCGCACATCCGAGTCCACGTCCGAGAGCATGCCCACGACGGCGCCCGTATGCTGCTCGAGCACCGCGTACCTGTGGGGAGGCGGCGGCGCTGTAGTGAGCACTGGCATGCAGCGACACCGACAGAAGATGCGGCTTACTTGAGCTCCGAAAGGACCTCGGGGGAGGTGTACCGCAATCAAGCGCACTCAAGCGCACTCAAGCGCACTCAAGCGCACTCAAGCGCACTCAAGCGCACTCAAGCGCACTCAAGCGCACTCAAGCGCACTCAAGCGCAATCCAGCGCAATCCAGCGCAATCAAGCGGCTTACTTGAGCTCCGAAAGGACCTCGAGGCAGGTGTACCGCACGCCGCTGTCCGCGTGCTGCAGCAGCTCAATCACGCGCGGCACCAGCTGCTCGAGCTTCCAAGGCTTGAGATGGCTGAGCGCTTGGACGGCCGCCAGGCGCACCTGAGGGACACGGCGCTGTGGTGAGCGCTTGCATGCAAGGCAGGCCGCCAGGCGCAATGGAGCATCTCGGGAGGGAGTCGGCGCTCATCAGTCGCAATCAAGGAGCCATCCGAGGAGATCCGCGTACGTCTGAGTCGGGATCAGCGAGGCGATCGACGATGGCGTTGGCATGCTTCGCCAGTTGCGACGCGTCGAGGCGGGCGAGTACACGGAGCCCGGCCATTCGCACGTCTGGGTCGGCGTCCGACAGGCTGCTGGCCACCGCCGCGCCGAGCGCCATCAGCATCGAGAGTTCGAGCTGGCCGAGCACGCGCATCGCCGCGAGGCGCACCTGAGAGACACGGCGTTGTGGTGAGCAAATGGCAGGCAAGGCAGGGGGCATTCGCCGCGAGGCGCACGTTGCTGTCGACGTCGGCGAGGGCAGCGACGAGGGTCGGCACGTGCGCGCCCATGTCGGATGGGGACAGCTGGCCCACCGCCATCACCGCCTGCAGCCGTCCGCGCGTCCGGCCCGCCTCCGCCTCATTTTTGGCGGCCTCAGACGCGGCTGCTGACGACGAGTTGGCCGGCGCGCCCGTCTGCGGCGGCGCCGAGGGTGGCGGCGCTGGAAGAGCTTTGCGCGCTGGTGACGGTGCACATTTCGGCGACAATGGCAAGTAAACCTGTTGCGCGGCTGGCGGCGGCGGCGGCGGCGGCGTGGTCCCAACCGAGCCGCTTGTTGGGCTGCTGCCGCTGCTGCTGCTGCCGCTGCCACTGCCATTGCCGCTGCATTCCAGCGGCGCCGCCTTCGGCACCGCCCGTTCGCGCGTCGAGGGAGGCGGCTTTGACGGCTTGCTGACACGTGTGGACGGCGAACCGTGACGAGGCGAGGCATGACGGGGCGAGTGAGACGATGCGGGCATATGGACGAGACGCTGCACGCGCTGTGGGAGTCGCCCGAGAAGCTCTCGACCGCGACGGCGCTCGCTGAGTCGATCGCTCTCGATGTGGCCCTCACCCCTGTGAGTGAGGAAGTGGCCCATGGACGGCAAATTTAATTACTTTTCGAAAGTTTAAAAAGGTTGGGTATTAACCCTCACGAGGATGTGAGCGAGTGTGAGACAAAAAATTGAATCTTCACTGTGTCCTGTTTCACTGTTAACAAGAAAGCCCAATCATGTATTTGCGGACTTCTTCGGTCGCGTCCTCGACGACTCAGCGGAAATGGCGATGTGTGAGAACCGAAGAGGACCGTGGGTGCGTGCGGCGCCTCGTTGCCGTCCGGATCCTTGGCATCAGCTCCCGACGGCCACTGACGAAATGCGAGCTACCTCCCTGTCTGAGGACCGGTGACATCGATAACCATGCCGCGTCTGGCGTCACACCCAGACACTGAGGCCTTGAAGCTGCCCGCCGCCACTCATCAACCCAACGACACTCCGGTGCGCTCTGACCGCCGGGCCAACTGCTTGCTGTGCTTGCGCAGGTAGGTAGGTAAGGCAGGACTGCGCGCCGCAACGACATACAGCTGCATCGGGCCCTCACCCTCTGCCATACAGCTGCATCGGGTTCACTATCCATCGGCCCGTAACCCTGGCTTCGAATGACATCAGCCGTAACCCTCTGCCGTACAATGCAAAGGTCGAGATGGCTGTGCTTGGGCAGACTCGACTTCTAGACGAGAGTACCAGATTACAGTCGAAAACCGGCACTGATTTTGGGCAGGAGCACAACTAGGGCCTATCCATAGGATTTTCTAGTAGGATTTAGGTTTCTTATATCATATCAGGCCGAGTCTTCCGTTCCGGACGGACACCGGACAGCGCGGAGGCGAGGCAGATGCAGCCGCGCGGGGATTGCCGCCCGCTTCCTCCCCCGGCCGCGCGATCCGGGCCCGGGTTGCTTATTAGTTGCTTAGCGTTGTTAGCTAATGCACTTAGCGCCGGATGAACTACGCCGGATAGGCTATAAGCTTTGCCTTTGGCACACGCATGCACACTGCCAGATGTCGGGAGCGTCCGCTCACACGCAACGGACCCAGACTCGCCATGAGGGCCACATGAGAGATCACATCTCCCGGGTCACGTCTCCTTGGTCACGTCTCCCGAGGCGTCTTCAGCGCTTGAGATCACATCTCGGGTCGCTCCTCAGCGCTTGAGATCACATCTCGGGTCACGTCTCCCGAGGCGTTTGAGATCACATCTCGGGTCGCTCCTCAGCGCTTGAGATCACATCTCGGGTCACGTCTCCCGAGGCGTTTGAGATCACATCTCGGGTCGCTCCTCAGCGCTTGAGCCCGTGCATGGTCTCGAACAGCTCCTTGCACAGGTTCTGGATCTGGCGGTTGGTCGACTCGTTGACGCACTTCATCATCTCGACGTGAGTGGTCGGGGGAGGGACGAAGCATTGCGCCTCGATCGGCAACACCAGAGCCATGTTCTTGAGGCCAGTCATGAACTCCTGCGGCTCGACCCCGCCTGAGCCGTCCAAATCGAACTTGGAGCGCAGCAGATCCCACTTGGACGCGCCCCCGGGCGAGTGCTGCCAGTCCTCGGCGGTGAGCGAGCCGTCGCCATTGACGTCCAGGATCTTCCACAGCTGATCTATCTGCTTCGTCGTCTCCGGAAAGAGCCAGATTTCAGAGTCCTTATTGCTCATCTCATCGAAGAGCTCCTTGCAGAGGTCCTGGATCTTGTTGTTCGCGCTCTGGGTGAGCCACTCGACGCACTCGTGGTGGTCGCTAGGGATCTTCGCGAAGCACTCGGGGTCGAGCGGCTTCTCCATGGCCAGTGACTTGAGACGCTCGACGAACTCGGGTGGTGCGACGACGTTGGAGCCGGTGAGATCGAAATGCTTCTTCAGCAGGTCCCACTTGCCGCCACCGCCCGGCGTGGCCTCCCAGTCCTCGGCCGAGAGCGTTCCATCGCCATTCACATCGAGCATCTTCCAGAGTCTCTCAATCTGTACCTTGGTTTCATCGCTGACCGTGAGGCCTGAGAGGTAGGAAAGCTGCGGGTACGTCGACCAGATGTCACCTGGTCGTGGGATGATAAGCGCCGAGCTGCTGCTCGCCTGACGCTTCGGGGCAGCGATGTCGTGCAGTCGTGGATTGTGACCGCCTTCATTTACGCGCTTCGCCATTGCGAAATGTCGATTTGCGACCGCGGCTATTACAGGGGGGACTTATGATTTACGAGCCGATGTAAAAGATGTTGCTCCGAAGAATCCCTCGGAATCATTCACAGCAAACGTTTATAATTCGACTCCCAAGATACCGGACCATTCACACCGCCGATGGCGGGCCTCGCGCTCCTCCAGAGCGACGAATGTCTTGCCGCGGGCGGAACTCGCAACTGCTGGAAGTGGCGTGAAGCAGCATCGACTTGCTTCGGGCTTCGCGGCGCCGCACTGCTCGCACCAGAGGTGGCGCAGCACACCGAGGCGATCCGCCTGCCGAAGGCCATCAGCGACAAGGAGATCGCGTTGCTGGTGGCGGCTGCAGAGCAGCACAAGCTGAACCACGCTGGCGATGCGAAGCTCACGGGCTCATCGGACGCACCGGGCAAGCTCTACCTTCACCACAACGGGTGTGATCCGACGATCCTGCCGATCGTTGCCCGGATCGAGGCGCTCGTCCGACGGACCGACCGTGAGAATTGGGGGCTACTTGCCGATCGCACGGTGCTCGCCGGCAAGCCGATGACGCCTCGATGCGTCGAGTTCCACGAATACGTCGTGGGCGGCCGCGACCAGTGCTTGAGCCACTACGATGCGGGCTCCCTCTTCACAGCCGACGTGATGCTCTGTGAAACCTCCGAGTTCGAAGGAGGCGAGATGCACTTCGAGATTGAGCGCGGCGAGATTCGCGGCGAGATGGCGAGCGGTACGACGGCCAGTGACGAAGTGAATGACGAAGTGAGTGACGAAGCGTCTCGCGGCGAGGAGCGCGTCGAGTCGCGAGGCTCACCACCCTTTGGGCGCGGCGACGTGCTCGTCTTTTTGAGCCATAAAGCACATGGTGTACACCGCCTTCGGAGCGGCCGACGCATAGTTCTCGTGATCGAGTTTTGGCAGGGGGGCGCCTGCAGGGCCAACCACCGGTGCTGCGACGGCGGGTGCGGTGGGAAAGACGCGCAGTGTGGCAACGAGGAGGGCGCGGCTACCTTTGACAGCCGTTACTACCGCGAGCCGTTACCACCGGATGCCATGCCGGAGACTGTGCCTGAGGCGCAAAGCCGTTACTACCGCGAGCCGTTACTACCGGATGCCGTGCCGGAGACTGTGCCTGAGGCGGAGGAGTCAGCGGCGGCGGCGGAGGAGGCGGCGGCAGAGGAGGAGGAGGAGGCGGTGGTGGCCATGGCGTGGCGAGCGGAGGCTCAAGAGACTCCGATTCGTCAGCCGAGGTTCGTCAGCCGAGGTTCGTCAGCCGAGGTTCGTCAGGCTCAAGGCGTTCTGGCAGCTGGGGAGTCGACGGCTGCTGCCGAGGCTAAATGCAAGGCTGCCGCCGCCCCCGCCCCCGCCCCAGCGGCCGCTGCCGCCGCCGCCGCCACTGCCGCGGCCGCCGCCACTGCCGCCGTCGCCGCCGCCCCACCGCCGCCGAGCCTCGCCCCTCCGGCGGCATTCACAAAAAGACGCTTGCTCCACGACACCCTGGTGGCTCAAGGCGCCGTCGTGGGCGGACGGGTGCCGCCGGTGTGGTGGCAGAGCGCCGGTGTGGGCGCCGAGCTGGCTGTCGAGCTCGCGACGAGATTCTACTGCGTCCTCGATGGCTTTATATCCCCTTGTGCATGTGCCGAGCTGCAGGTGACGTCTCTGATGGCCTCTGATCGCCTCTGGTGGCCTTTGATGGCCTCCGATGGCCTCCGATGGCCTCTGATCGCCTCTGATCGCCTCTGATCGCCTCTGATCGCCTCTGATCGCCTCTGATCGCCTCTGATCGCCTCTGATCGCCTCTGATCGCCTCCGATCGCCTCTGATCGCCTCTGATCGCCTCCGATGGCCTCGGATCGCCTCTGATCGCCTCTGATCGCCCCAGTGCCGAGCTGTGTGGGCCGAGGCCCCTTGACTTGACTTGAATTGACTAGTCTAGACTTGACTTGACTTGACTTGAAATGAATTGACTTGACTTGACTTGACTTGACTTGACTGACTTGGCTTGACTTGGCTTGACTTGGCTTGACTTGGCTTGGCTTGACTTGCCGTGCTGTTAGTGCTGTGTAGGCCGAGGCGCAGGCGGCGCGGGGCGATGGGCGGTTGACGAATCCCTTGGCACTGGTCGGGCGAGGTCGAATGTTTCGTCAAGGGCAGGCCGGTTCAGACGAAACCGATCGATCGCGCCGTGGTGATCAGATCGGCTGGTTTGACGGAACCGAGGCAGGATGGCGCATGCTCGGCGCGTACCTGGCGCTGCTCGACCACTTCGTTGCGCTGGCCAAGGGCAGTGGTGTGCCCGCCGCCGCCGAGCTCCACGGCTGCACGCAGCGCTCGCGCGCCATGATCGCGTGCTACCCGGGAGGCGGCGCTCGCTATGCGAAGCACTGCGACAATGCATGCGCCAACGGTGCGGGGCCCGAGTGTAACGGGCGGCGCCTCACCGCCATCCTGTACCTGAACACGCGCTGGCGCCCAGCCGACGGTGGAGAGCTGGTCCTCTTCCCCCCCGCACCGCTCAACACGGCGCCCGGCACGGCGCCCGCCGCGGCGCCCGCCGCGGCGGCGCTTGGGCACATTGCGCCGTGCGGCAACCGGCTCGTGCTCTTCTGGTCGGACGCGCGCGTGCCCCATGAAGTGCTCCCTGCGCATGCTGAGCGGTATGCGGTGACTTGCTGGTATTATGATGAGACCGAGCTGCGCCGCGCGAATGAAAGGTGAGGTCGCGGGGGGACCGTTCCGTATTCGCAAAACGTTCCGCCATTTAAAAGCACCTTACGAATGTGTGGTGTATACGGGGAGATGGGCTTCGCTGTGCGACCTTCGATTAATGAGCTGACCTTATCATCATGAGCGGGCAACAGGCAGCGCTACGTGGTCATCGCGTCTGTCGTGGTTATCACATCGGTCATCCGCGCGTTAACGTTCACACCATTGGTTCACACACGGCACGCCCGCTCTTGCTCTAACATGCACCGGCCGCGTGTCCTCATCCTCGGCACGGGCTGGGGCGGAAACAAGCTCGCCCGCTGTTTGGACAAGTCACTCTTCGACGTGCGTGTCGTGTCTCCAGCGAACCACTTCCTCTTCACCTCCTTCCTCCCTTCAACGGCAGTGGGCACGTTGGAGTTCCGCGCCATTCAGGAACCCATTCGCACCATCAAGGGCCTCGGCGAGTACTACCAGGCAAAGGCGCGCAGCCTCGACTTCGCCAGCCGGACTGTCACCTGCGAGGACATTTTCAAGGGAGCAGAATTCAAGGTCGGGTTCGACTACCTCGTGGTGGGGACGGGCTGCAAGACGAACACGTTCAACACGCCCGGGGTGGCGGAGCGCGAGGGCAAGGAGGTCTTCTTTCTGAAGCATCTTTTCCACGCCAGGCAGATCCGCAGCAGGATACTGGAGTGCTTCGAGCGGGCCACCAATCCCACGCTCCCGCCGGCAGCGGTCGAGCGGCTGCTCTCATTTGTCGTCGTGGGAGGCGGACCCACCTCTTGTGAATTCACCACCGAGCTGCACGACTTCCTCACGCAGGACGTCTCGAGGTGGTACCCGGACCTGGCGCAAAAAGTGCGCGTAACTCTGGTGGAGGCGGGTCCCAGCCTGCTGGGCAGCTTTGACAAGGCGCTGGTGACGTACTATACTTCCTCACTGCTGCGGAAGCAGATTGACGTGAGGACGCACACCGCCGTGACGCGCGTGGAGGAGACACACGATGAGTGCGGGACGCACACTACAATTGCCCACCTGGGCGACGGCAGCAAGCTGCCGTTTGGGACGATGGTATGGTCAGCTGGCCTAGCGCCAGTCAAGTTTACGCAGAGCTGCGGACTGCCCACGCACGCACGCACCAAGCGCATCCTAGTGGACGAATTCCTACGCGTGGAAGGGCTGCGTGGCAGAGTCTTCGCCCTCGGTGACTGTGCCGGCGGCTTGCCTCCCCTCGCATCTGTGGCCGAGCAGCAGGGTCAGTACCTCGCTGACTGCTTCAACACTCACTATGCGACCTTTGACCCTTCCAGTGATGCCGACCTACCTCCACCGGAGCCAGTGCCCGCGCCAGTTGGGCTGCCATTCCCACGCTTTCTCTTCGCCAAGTCCGCAACCTTCCGTTACATCAGCGTCGGGGCCATGGCGTCGATGGGACTTTCAGGCGGCGTGGTGGACATGACGAAGGCCGATGTGGTGGGCGGTGGCGGGTCTACCTTCACCGGCTTCGCTGCGATGCTTGCCTGGAAGGGCGGGTACCTTTCCAAGCAGGTAGCGAGCACGCCTCTCTCTGATTGCACCTGATGACCTTCCTAATTTCCTCCCTCATCATCGCACTGGTACCTTTCCAAGCAGGTAGCGAGCACGCCTCTCTCTGATTGCGCCACCCCAGCTCCAACACCTCCCCATCTGCCAGCCAACGCGCCCACCACAGCGCCCTCTGGAATGCCCCACACCGTCCTCATCACCCCGTGCTCACCACAGCGCTCTTCCTCTCCGCTCGCCCCTGGCCCTGCCGTGCACCGCAGCTCAGTTGGAGCAACATGATGGCCTCTGATTGCACCTGATGACCTCCCTAATTGCCTCCCTCATCATCGCACCGCAGCTCAGTTGGAGCAACATGATGCTGGTGCCCATGTACTGGTTCAAGTCTCTGGTGTTTGGACGTGACATAAGCCGATTCTAAGACGCGCCAGCCCGCTTGCAGTTGCACTAGGCGCCCTACACTCCGCTCGAGATCTCCGATCTCCGTAAACATCTAACATGCGCGCCGCCTCGTGAGCGCTTTCAGTGGGGTAGGCGTGTGTTAAGAGCCGTGACTGTGGACGAATTAGTAGTCTAGTAGAAGACTAGGGAAGTTACGTGTTGTGTGAACAGTGTGAATTCATGTGCATGAACAGCGCGTCCCGCCTTGACCAACTGTCAGGCCGAGAGGGTCGAAGCGCCACGATGGGCGTCTTTTGCGACCGAATGCCGACTGTCCGGAACCTGGAGAGGTCAAGAAACAACATGCGCTAGGTAGCCGACACTTGAGGCGGCTCGTACCACCCATGGACTTGGCGGGCATCATGACCGCTACCTAGCGCATGTTGTTTCTCGACCTCACATGGGCATTGTACTCTGAGCTACTCCAGGAGGCCGACCAGACGCCATTCGGCCGCCGCGCAGGCTAATGGGCGCGCGCGCATGCTTCGTTTGACATCGGGCTGTCCTCACCTACCTTGGATACACGTTTGCCAGCCCTGCGAGCGCCCCGATCGCGCTTCTGTGCGTGCCTTGTGGCATCTGTGTGTCCACGCCGTCCCGCACGCCATCCGCTGCTCAGGCTCCTCAACGGAGTGTTCGCTGCCGCGGTTTGGTTGCTGCTACCGGGCACTCTCGCTGCAGATCCGCGCCTCTCTCTCTCTCTCTCTCTCTCTCTCTCTCACGCTGCTCGTTCGTCCTCCGTGATCGGCACATCGTACAGGTGAGCATGCGGACTGGCTCCACTATCTGCGTGGAGAAGCTCCGTTTTTCGATGACGTAGCCGGCGGCTATTTCTACTTGTTCATGCTGGTGCGCTGGGAGCGGCGCCCACGCTGCAGCCGCCCGACCTGCCGCGTGTGTGGGTCGTGGTCGCGGCGGCCTCAGAGGTGATGAAGCGCGTCCCGGACAGGGTCAGACCTTAGGTTGCCCCGACGTGTTGATATACCGGCACACGGCACTACGGTAGAGCTGCGTTCGGCACTTCGATTACACACTGCCCTAGCACACACACACACACGTCCGGAAAAGGCTCCGGCCAAGCGTCACTCAGCGGCGAGCCCGGCCGCGGCCGACGTGTATTTAGTGCTAGCTACGTGGTGTCAAGACGGCGCGTAAGACATAAGTGGAGAAGATGAAATTGGCCAGCCACTGTAATCTGAGAACCATTGGGAGTAAGGGGACCACGATTGTACCATTGTAATCGCCGTCGCGCGTAGAACGAAGAGCCGCAAAATCTGGCGAAGACGGCCGCAAACCCTCGAGTAAAGGGTCGATTCGCGTCGTGCTGAGACTTATTTCAAACAACTGAATGAGTTCGGCACGGACCTCACCTTCCCCCGGCACCCCCCCAGACGGACTGTGAATGGAATTCGCGCACTTTCCTACTTGGGACCGTGGACGATGCTACTCCGCGCTTGGCGTCGGAGTCGACCCTCATCATGACCACTCGCGCGTCGCAGGTGAGCTGCCGCACGGCACCCGCCATCGATCACACTGAGCCCTTTTCTATCGCGGCGAAGCCTGCGAGCTCACCGGATGTTCTCCGCCACCTGTGCTGGTTCTTCATCTTTGTGACATCACTCGAGACCAAGACGGTCTTCGCGCGCAGATGCGAGCATGGTCTATCGGACGGCGTGTGGTATGCTTCTGAAGCGCTGCCTTGCATGGTGGAGAGCAACGATGCCAGCGCACTCTGCGTCCGCTTCGGCCTCAGCCACGATGTGCTACTGTTACTACCGACGCGAGAGCGGCATCACAAGTGCAAAGGGAAAGGCCGCAATCATCAAGGCAGAGACTGTGCAGGTTTTCAAAGACAAACGTAAACTACCTTGCCAGAACACGCTTGTCAAGCACGTGCACATACGTACACCCGCATGTCATCGCGATACGAATACGAGCTACCGAACCGTACAGGCTGACATGGTAATCAGGTCGGGCGAGTACAGCGAATACAAATACGAGTACAGCCCGACCTGATACCAACGAATGCATGCACTTCCTTCGGCTCTCGCAGGTGCATCGCCTTCGGCGTGGACCTTGGAGCCGACCGAGAGACATTTTATGCGGAGCAGCGCGCGCGCAGCACACACGCCACCGTGGGGGAGGTGATCATCGTTCGCATCGCCAAGGTGCGCCGCGGCCCGCCTGCCGACGGCCCGCTCGCCTGGCCGCCGGAGCGACTGCCCGACACCGCGCGCAAAACCGCCCCGGCGTGGCTCAGCACCGACGCGGGCGCCGACGATGACGCCGATGATGAAGATTACGTGTTGCCGGGCGCACATGCCGCTCCAGGTGGTGCTCGCAGCACTCGAGGGCGCCGGCGTGGCCATCGACCGTTCAGGCCTGCCGACTGCGACGCAGTTCGGCAAGGCGATCAACCTGCCATGCAGGGGGGGCGGGGGGGGCTCGACTCAGCGCGCGACGCTGGGCAAGGTTATGGTGGCGGCGAGGGCGGCATCGCCGTGCCCACGCTCTGCGCCCTCGACGAGCTACAGTGCCAGCTGTGCGACTATACCCATCGGCCTTCGCCGGCTCGTCGCAGAGCCGCGTGCCGATGCGCAGCCGCTCAACGCTGCAGCTGCGCTGCATCCTCGCTGGCCACCTGATTGGCGAGGCTGGCTATGAAGGGATGCGCGGGCCGGAGGCCAGCCGGCTGATGCTCGAGTGGGGCACCGCTTCGTTCGCGAAGCGGTACCCCAAGGTGCCCGAGGTAGCCGCCTCCCCGAGCAGCCTGCCGATGCTGCCGCGCACGGCACAGCTGAGCCCGAGCGAGCTGACGCCGCTGCTGATGACCGCCAAGCCGAAGCTCGAGGCGAGGCTGCTCAAAGAGGCCCAGCACGAGCTGCGGCTGCCGGCAAAGACACGCAGCAAAGCGTAAGCCTGCGGCCGGTTCACGGCCGGCGCCGAAGCAGCCAAAGCCTGCCGCGAGCGTGCTGCGCTCGGCACGGCGCAAGATGCGGCGGGCCGACTGGGACATCACTGCGGCCGCGGGCACCCGTGGCGGCAGGCGCCAAGACCGGCTGACCGAACCTGAGCTGAAGGCGCTTGTAGATGAGCGCGGCTGACGGCTGGCAAAGGACTTGGCCGGTAAGCCAACTAAAGCTGCGAGCGCTTGCTGTTCAGCAGGTCGCCGCGGCGGCGGCCGTTTCTGCCGAGTCTGACAGTGAGCCAATGTCGGACGACGGGCTCCGCTGCTGGGGCTGGCACACGTACGACGCCTCCGACCTTTCGGAGATGGCGATGGCGGTGACGATGGCGAGGGTGGCGACGATGGCGCTGACGTTGGCGCTGACGTTAGCAAGGGCGGTGGCGAGGGCGGTGGCAGTGGCGGTGGCGGTGGCCACACGCGGGCGTCGAGCGTTAAGTGGCAGCGCGCGCTCGACCAGACGGCGATGAAGGAGGAAGAGGAAGCGGCGGAGGAGGACGCAGCGGAGGAGGAAGCGGCGGAATGGCGCAGGCGGAGGAAGATGAGGAGGAGGCAGCGGCCGAGTGTGACTACGGCGTGGGCCGGAGCGAGACAGACGAGAGTGAGAGAAACGAGAGTGACGATGATGGCGATAGTGATGATGTTGCCCGCCCGCCTGCGCACAGCAGCAGCAGCAGCAGCAGCAGCGACGACGACGAAGAGGATTAGGCGATTAAGTTGAGGAGGGCGTCGGATGGTGATGAGGTGTTGAATGTGTCTTCGGCATGGTATTCGGCGATGGAAAGAGAGGTT